>Ga0316231_1002252_pt1 | contig 18752 bp, 13 predicted proteins | sample TBH18027metaG_FD_206002 | JGI IMG/M metagenome (GOLD analysis project Ga0316231, IMG submission 206002) | Freshwater microbial communities from Trout Bog Lake, Wisconsin, USA - TBH18027 | ecosystem: Environmental > Aquatic > Freshwater > Lake > Hypolimnion/Profundal zone | place: USA: Wisconsin...
GCCTGCGAATTTTCGTCAAATTTTTTATTGAAGTAGAAATCTCAAATTCAAGCTTGCCCGGATTCCGTTCACCCGCAGCCGCCAGTTTTGGGTCAGCATGAATGGCCAACCGTGGCCGAAAGATGGGAGGCCGGCTCGGCTTGCGTGCGCGCTCACCGCCATCCGCAAGTCGCTGGTGTAGTCCAACCAAGGATGATGGGCAAGGCTGGCGCTTTGCGCCCGTCGGCCACCGCCGACTCGTGGCGTAAACCGCGACGGCAGAACAGGGCGTGCCAACGGCTGGCGGTTCGACCACTTTAAGATCGTGGGTCCGTGAGTCCATGCCGCAATCCTTGGCCCAAACGGTTCACAAGTCAACCTTATTTGGAGCGCGTCGCGCAACAGCGCAACAGCCAGTCGGGCCAGAACCACAGACCGTAATTTAAACCTGCACCTTACCCGCATCTGGTGGAAGACTTCGCGGTAACGATGCTCATGGCTTCGGTGTGAAAATTATCTGACGGGCTCCTGGCGCCTCGAAGCTGGCCGGCACGGCTGGGTTGCCCGGCTCATTTCCGGTCAGCGTGAGCTTGCCATCTTCGAGCTTGTAAATCGCGTGTGCCGTCTTGCCCACATACTTGGGAACAGGACAATCGGTCACGACCGCATCAAGCTGCTTTGGGTTTGTATTTTCTCGAAGCGTAAATGTGGCCTTATACCACTCTTGGGGATTCGCGCCATGAAACTCCAGGGTGGTGCCTTCGAAAGCAAGCGAGGGTGTACCTTGAGTCTTGGCTCCAACTTCCTGTCCATTCCAAGTCCCATGCAAAGTGCTCGCATCCGATATGTGCGCTTTGGAGCAGGCAGAGCCAAGAATGCCGACGCTGCATAATAACATCATCAGTGTGTTTTTCATACGTTGATTAATGGCTAAGTGCGCTAAATCGCAGGGCGCGTGGTGATTGAACAACTGGTTGTGCATGCGGTCATGCAGACGTGAATTTTGCAATCTTTGTACTGCCATGGGTTTATGAAAACGCACATTCGCATTTCTGTCAAGGACTTGCCGCGAAGTGTGAATTTCAAAACCAGCCTTTCAGGGTTGAGAATCTATGGGTGCGGTTACCCAGCTTAGCCCCGACGGCTTTCGGCGGAGGTCACGGGGCCGAAATCCGGTAAAAGCGCTGGAACCAGTTGGTCGCGGTGGCATCAATGAATTCATATTGGCCCGGCTGAACCTCGACCGCGGTCCCGAGGTCTTCCCAGATAACAAGATTGGTTCCGGCCCAGATGCTGTAGGTTCCGTTGGAGCTGCCCATAAAGTCCAGGTTGAAACTGGCACCCGCGGAATTGGTTTCTATCCACTGCGCGCCCGCCCATTGCGGGAGGGACGGAAGCCCGATGTTAACCGTGACCTGCGCAACGGCGGAATTATAAGCGCCGTCATCGCACATGAAATTAAACGACGCATAAGGCGTCCCCGTGCCGCCGGTCGTCGGCGCGAAGACCACCTGTCCGGCCGGATTGCTCAGCAGGGTGTTGGTGGTATTGATGAGCGCACCGCGGCCGCCGCCGGAGAATTGATAGAGCCCGCCCGCCGCCGGCAGGGACAGGATGTGATAGTTCAGCGCCGTTCCATCGGGGCTGGTGGCCGGCAGCGCGAAAGCAAAGTCATGATTCTCGTAACCCGAAAAGCTGGCGTTCCTGGCCTGCGGCGATTCGTCGGCGATTACCAGCGTGAAGTTCGTGCCGGCGGCAATCGCGGCCACGTTGGTCAGGCCGGCGGGCACGCTGAGTTGTCCCTGGTTGTTGTTGCCCCAGCCGGTGATCGTTCCGCCCGCTTGCAGGGCTAGGTTGAAGGCGCTGCCGCTGGTGACTGCCGCCACATTCGTCAAGGTGACCGGCACATTGGTCTGGCCGTTGGCATTGTTGCCCCACACCACCATCGTGCCCGCCGCGCCGCCGACGTTATACGTGGCTGCCAGCAATTCGTTTACCCCCAAAATTTCCTGGGCGCTCAAAGCCCGGTTGAATAACTGAATCTCGGCCATGTCCCCGTTGTAGTAATAGGAGCTGGTCGTCATGGCGCCGATCTGGAAGGGATAATTGCCGCGGGCATTCGGGCAAAGCGATCCTTGCGTGGCCACTACGGCCCCGTCCACATACAGGGTAATGGTGCTGCCGGAACGTTCATAAATGCCGATGTGCGGATTTCCGTCGGTCACGTTGCCGCCATACAGGCTGAAATCCGTGCCGCAGCCGCTGCCGCCCGAACCCAACCCCGCTCCCAGTTGGCTGCCATTCAGGCACAGCGCCCAGTCATTGACCACGCCGGGCTGCTCGGCTCCCAGCAGCCCCGTATTATCATAAAACAAACTTGAAACGCTGCCGGCCGATGAGGTGCGGAATACCACGACCACCGTAAAGCTGCCGGCCGCGGAAAGCGGGCTGTTCGCGGCCGCCACCGTCAGATATTCGTCGCTGGCGCCGAGGAAGCGCACGCCCTTGTGGCCGTTAAAGTCGTTTAACATTAATTTTGGCTGGTTGCCCGCGCTGGTCTGGCTGGCGCTCGCTCCGCCAATCACGTCCGTCCAATTGCTGACCGATGACGCATTGTTCCCCATGAGGCTGTCGGCCACCCAGCGGCAGATTGGCGCCCCAGCCACCCCGCCCATGCCGTACCGGCCAGCCAGTCCGTTGACAATCGTGCCGATTTCCCATGGACTCAACGCCCGATTAAACAACTGCACTTCCGCTAGGTCGCCGGTAAAAAAACCGGAGGTGGTCGTCATGGCCCCAATTTGAAAATCATAATTGCCGCGCGCCGCCGTGCAGAGGGGATTCTGTTCCACCACAATGACGCCATCTACATACAAACGCGCCACGCTGCCCGCCCGCCAATACACCGCAATGTGTGCGTTGCCATCCACCACGCTGCCGCCATACAGGCTCACGTCCGCGTTGCAGCCGCTGCTGGCCGCTCCCAGTCCCGCCCCCAGTTGGCTGCCGTTGAGGCACATGGCCCAGTCATTCACCACGCCGGACTGTTCGGCGCCCAGCACACCCGTGTTGGAAAAGAAGGAACTCGAAACCAGCCCCGGCGTGGTGGTTCTGAAGACCGCCACCAATGTAAAATTTGTCGCTCCCGAAATTGGGCTGACCGCCGCCAGCACGGTCAAAAATTGGCTGTTGGTGCCCGCAAAACGGACCACGTCATGCCCGTTGAGGCTGTTGGTGTAAAGCAGCGGCTGGCTGCCGGCGGACCCCTGAGAGGCGCCGGCTCCGGTGACGAGGTCGGTCCAATTGCTCACGGGCGTTCCGTTGCTGCCCGGCAGACTGTCTGCCACCCACCGGGCGGCGGGAAGCAGGTTTGGCAGCGCATTGCCGTTCTGCTTGAGCGCGAGGGTGTGATAATCGCCGGCCGAAACCGCCACCACCTGGCTTAGCCCAGAGGGAACATTCGTTTGCCCGTATGCATTGTTGCCCCAGGCCACGACTGTCCCGTCCGATTTCAACACGACACTGTGGTATCGGCCGGCGGCAATTGCCACCGCATTGCTCAATCCGGCCGGTCCATTCGTCTGGCCGAAATTATTATAGCCCCAGGCCGCGACTGACCCATCGCTCTTGAGCGCCAGACAGTGAAAGCCACCGGCGGCAATTGCCAGCACGTTGCTTAATCCGGCCGGCACGTTCGTCTGGCCGTACGTATTGTCGCCCCAAGCCGTCACCGTGCCGTTGGTCAGCAAGGCAAGGCTGTGTTGCACCCCTCCCGCCACCTGCGCCACATTGCCCAGGCCGGGCGGCACGTTGGTTTGATTGAAAGCATCCAGCCCCCACGACGTCACGGTCCCGTCGCTTTTCAGTGCCAATCCGTGGTAGGCGCCGCAACTGATGCCGATCACGTTGGTCAAGCCGGCGGGCAAGTTGGTCTGTCCCAAGCTGCCGTTGCCCCAGGCCTTCAAGCGGCCTCCCGTGTTGAAGATGCGATCGGCTCCCCAAGCCAATCCCAGAACATTGCTGACCGCGACGCGATAATGATACACCGTGCCCGGCAGCAGCCCGGTCAGCGAAGCGCTGACCGGCATGAACGTGGTGCCAGACACTGCGGTTGCCGCGGTCCTGAATCCGTAGCTGTTGTTGGTGCCCCATTCCAGCCAGGCGCTGCCATTCGTGGCCTCGGGATTCACCAGTCCCGCCAAGGTTGCCGTGTTCGCGGTGATCCTCGTGGCCGGTTCCGTCATGGCGGCGGCATTCCCATAGACCTTGTTGGCGAGCAGGAACAAATGATCCGGGCGGACAAAGACATATTCGTTGGTGGAAAACATATTCGCGATGTTGAGCAAATCGGATGGCACCAGGCTCCAGGCGTCCGCCTGCGCCACAATGAAAACCGGCGCCGTGCCGTTCCAACCCGCCGCGGCGCTGGTGATGGCATTCGTCATTTGCGCCACCGTCGAGGCGTAAGTGGGGGTTTCCGCAATCGTGCGCAGCCCCAGGTTTACCGCGCTGTAAGTTCCGTTTTGATCGGTCAAACCCAGCAACGAGGGACAATTCGTCGCATAAGCTTGCGCCGTGCCGCTGTTGACCCGGTCCCAGACGGTGATCACCCGGAGACCGCTGCGTTGAAGATAGCCGTCTGCCAGGCTCGTGAAGGCGGCTAGGTTTGCGCTGCTCCAGTATTCCACGCGGGCATAACCCGCGCCCGACGGCCCGGAGATCAGGCAATCATTGGGGGTGGCCGTGCTCCAATAGTAATTCAACATCACCGGGTCGAGGTTGGCCGCCAAGGCATCCACCGTCCAGCCGATCGGCACCGCGCCGCGGCTGCCATTTCCCCAATTGATCTTCATCGCATGCTGCATGTACTGGGCGTTGTCACCATCGCTCAGGAGCAGCGCCACATAGACTTTGTTTTGCAGCGGTGGCGGCGGCGGTATGGCGGGCACATTGATGGGGCAGGGCACCCCGCTGAACACCGAGCCATTCCCATAAAAATCGCTGGCCAGCACGGGAATCCCATAAGTCCCCAGCCAGGGCACGTCCGCGCCTTCGTTGGGCACCCAGCCGATGTAAACGCTGTTCGCCGGGGTCATTTGGGAGGTGAACCATGCCATCATCGTCGCGTCCTGCGCAATGGACCCCGGGTCCAGCCACACGGTGGCCGTCTTCGTGGCGACGAGATAATCCCGAAGATTTCCGTCGAGATTCGTTCCCAAGCCCGCCAGGATTCGATGCGTGCATAGCGGCCAGTAGTTGGTGTAGAGATAGCCGTACACCGCGTATTTGTTGGCAAATCGTCCCCGGAGGTCGTCCACGATCGGCAGATTGTACGGGCTGTTGGTCAGGGTGGCCAGCAGGCTGGGATCGCAGATCAGCTCGTTGTTCACCCCGGCCATGGTGGTGGCCAGATTAAGCGTGTCTGGCGCATTGGGATCGGTCACCACCAGCCCGGCCAAGTTGGTCTGGTACTTGAGAATCGCATTGAAGCCGGTAATGGGGTTGGTGGCCAGATTGTGCAGGTTCGCCCAGGTGAACTCGCCTTCCCCGTTAGCCGTGCTGACGCAGATCACCCGTGGCTGCGTGCGGTTGACAATGCCTTCGAGGGAAGCGAAAAGGTCAATCTGCGGACCGCTGGCTCCGCTCACGTCAATGCAGTCAATCAACTGTGTCGGCGCGGAAAAAGTCGGCAGCAACTGGTTGGCCGGCCAGCTTATTCCGGTGGCCTGAACCAGTTTGGAAAAACCTCCTGCGAACGCCGTGAGCAAAAGCAAACCGGCAAATTTCGTGAGGCTGCGCCAAGGGTGGAACATGCGGCCAAGATAAACCACCGCTGACGGCACGTCATGTGGCCTGAAATGGCCACGCGGCTAAGGAACTGCGACTCGTGCTGGCGGACGACCTCATCGTCGCTTCCACCAACTGGTCGTGCGTTTGGGCTCCTGGCCTTCTTGCGGCATCTGGTTCTGCTGGACGAGCAACTGGCTGCGGGCGGATTCCAAGGCGATGATGAATTCATCGTAACTCAAAAAACGTTCGGCAGGATTCTTCGCCAGTGCGCGGCATAGCGCTTCGCTCGTGGGCAGCGAAACATGTTGCGCGCCTTCCACCTGATTCGGCGGCAACAACGGAGTGTACACATGCGCCTGCACCACTTCTTCGGGCGTGGGCGCATCAAACGGCACCTGGCCGGTCACGGCGTGATACAGCGTGGCCCCCAAGCTGTACATGTCCGAGAGGAACGTTTCCGGTTCGCGCTTGATTTTTTCCGGCGCCACGTAATAGGGCGTGCCCCGCGTAAATTCGGCGGTTTCCATCTCCGCATCGGTTTTGCGGGCCAGCCCGAAGTCCACCAGCTTGGGTTCGTGATCGGAGTTGAACAGGATGTTGCCCGGCTTGATGTCGCAGTGCAGCATGTCGTGTTTGAGCGCCATGTCCAGCGCTTGGGCGATTTTGATGCCCACGTCGAGCACCTTCAATTCATCCACCTGCCGGAGTTTCTCGATCCGCGTGTCGAGGCTGCCTTGGTCGGCCAGTTCCATGACCAGGTACATCTCGCCTTCCCACTCGTCGAACGTATAGATGTGAATAATGTTGGTGTGATTCAGCTTGGCGCAGGCGCGGGCTTCGCTCACAAAATTTTGCAGCGCGTTGGGCTCCGATTGAATTTCCTTCTTGGTCAGCTTCACCGCCACGAAGCGCTCCAGCATCGTGTCCCAGGCGCGATAAACCGTGGCCATGCCCCCGGACCCGACCTTGGCGCGCAATTCAAACTGCCGCAATTGCATCGGCATCATGATGGAATGGCCGCATTTTTTGCACGGTTCGGTGGCCAGCGGCGGCAGATCGCCGGGGATGAACGTCTTGGCGTCGCATCCCGGGCAGGTGACCATCTTCAGAGGTTTGCCAGGTTCACTCATGTGAGTTGATTGAATTTAACACCATCTGGCCAGCGCACAATAGCGAAAATGCGCGGAAATTGCCGTTGACAAACCCGCCGGATTGGAGTTTAATTGCTTGGTAGAAATGAACACGACGTTCAATAAACAAATTAAGACGCAGGTCACGGTCAGCAATTGTCTGACTCGCTGGCAGCATATGTCTTGTTCGGCTGGCGTCGTGGGAATGAAAATGTAAAACGAATTTAACCAAAGATTTTTCAAAGCCCGCGATTGCCAAAGCAGTCGCGGGTTTTTGTTTTATCCGCAAACCAACCAAGTACAAACAATATGAACCATGCGATCCATAAATTACCGGCTGAATTCAGCCGGGAAACGCGCTTCGAGGTGCGGCCCGCGCCGCCCGCGCCGTTTCGCGCCAACCTGGAAACCGAGTTCGAGCGGCTCAAAAGCCGCCTGCTCACCGAAACGCTGCTCGCCACCGCGCAGCCGGAGCTGAATCCCGTGATCCGGCGGGCGGCCAATGAAGCGGCCGCGCTCGCCTGGGTGACGTTCTATCCGCTGCTCGTGTTTCCGGCGTTGTTCGAGGAAAAGCTCGGCCACGCTCTCCGGCACGCCGAGCGTCAGGCCCGCATCTACGTCCACCGCCGCGAACTCGTTGCCGCGGAATGAAGTCCCGCTCGTCCATGTGGTGACGCGTGACCAGCGATGAGTGACGTTTTTCCGTCACCCGTCGCTGCTCGCCCGCCGCCACGGTGTGGCGTCAGGCATCCGTGCCTGACGTGGAGGGCGTGCATCCCTGCCATCCGGAAAAAGCGCCGGTCTCTTTTGGGCTCGCAGATCATGTGACGCGATTTGACTTTCGTGAAGTTCAATCCGCCGGGCTGGGAAGCCCGGCTCTACGGCCGGCGAGGAGGCCCGCCGCTACGCTGCTTGTTCCTCCACGCGCGCAATGCGCGCGCCCAGACCTCGCAGCTTGAGGTCCATGCCTTCGTAGCCGCGATCCAGGTGGTAAATGCGGTTCACTTGAGTCGAACCCTTGGCCGCCAACCCGGCAATCACCAGCGCCGCGCTGGCGCGCAAATCGCTGGCCATGACCGGCGCGCCGCTCAAGGGCCGGCCCCCCTTGACGATGGCGCTGGGCCCCTCGATTTCAATGTCCGCGCCCAGCCGCGCCAATTCGCTGACGTGCATGAAGCGCGATTCAAAAATCCGTTCGGTGATGATGCTGATGCCCGGGGCCAGCGCGAGCAGCGACATCATCTGCGCCTGGACATCCGTCGGAAAACCGGCATAGGGCATCGTGGTCACATCCGCCGGCTTTAACCTCGATTTTCGCCGGGCCACCAGGTTCGCGCCGCTGCGCTCCACGGCCACGCCGGCTTCACTTAATTTGTCAATCACCGCGCGCAAATGATCCCCCCGCGCGCCTTTTAACGTCACTTCGCCGTCGGTGGCGCCGGCGGCGATCAAAAACGTGGCCGCCTCAATGCGATCGGGAATGATGTTATGCTCCGCGCCGTGCAACTTGGGCACGCCGGTGATGGTAATGGTCGGGCTGCCGGCGCCGGCGATGTTTGCCCCCATGGCCTGCAGGAAATTGGCCAGATCCACCACCTCCGGTTCGCACGCGGCGCTCTCAATGACCGTCACGCCCTCGCCGAGGGTGGCCGCCATCATCACGTTCGCCGTGCCCAATACCGTCGGGCCGGCGCGGCCGCCGAGAAACACCGAATTGCCGGTCAATTTCCGCACGGACGCCTCCACATAGCCGCCCTCGATTTTTATTTTCGCGCCCAGTGCGGCAAAGCCTTTTAAATGTAGATTGATTGGACGCGCGCCGATGATGCAGCCGCCGGGCAGGGAGATGCGCGCCCGCTTCAGCCGCGCCAGCAACGGTCCGGCGATGCAGATGGAGCCGCGCATTTTGCGCACCAAGTCATAGTCCGCGTAGCCCTTGATTTTTCGCGCGTGAATCGTCAGCGTTCCGGCTTCGGATCGGGCCGTGGCTCCGAGCGATTCCAGGATCTTCACCATGAACCGCGTGTCGCTCAAGTCCGGCACGCGGTGCAGGACGCACGGCTCGTCGGTGAGCAGGGCGGCGGCCATGATCGGCAATGCGGCGTTTTTGCTGCCGCTGATGGTGACCTCGCCGTGCAACGGCACGCCGCCTTTGATGAGAAAACTTTCCATGATTTGTTGCTTTATCCTCCTCCTCCTCGTCCTCCTCCTCGTCCTCGGATTAAGAAATCGAGGACGAGGACGAGGACGAGAACGATTTGGCGATTAAATATCTTGCGCGCTGACTGTAATCTTCCTTCACCGCTTCGACAATCCACTTTTCGTCCTCCAGGATTTTTTTTATCGCCTCCGCCTGGCCATCGCCGAATTCCAGCATCATTTTGCCGTCCGGCCGGAGCAGCCGTTTGGCCTGTGCGGCGAGGGTCCGGTAAAAGTCCAGGCCGTCGGCGCCGCCGTCCAGCGCCGCGCGCGGATCAAAGTCCCGGACTTCGGGCTCCAAACCGGCGATTTCGGCCGACGAAATGTAGGGTGGATTGCTGATGATGAGATCAAAGGAGCGCGGGCGGCCCGCCCGCGAGTCCCCATCGCCGCCCAGCGACTCCAGTCCGTCGCCAAGCAAAAACTCAATCCGGTCATAAACCTCGTTCTTCGTGGCGTTTTCCTTTGCCAGCGCCAGCGCCCCGGCCGAAACCTCCACCGCCGTGATGTTTGCGCACGGACATTTGATTGCCAGCGCAATGGCGATGCAGCCGGTCCCCGTGCCAAAGTCCAGCGCCGTTGGTCCGGCAATGGGTGTTGGAGGTTGGAGGTTGGAGGTTGGAGGTTGAACGTCTGCGGTTTGTTTTCGTTGCCCCAGCCATTGCCACCCCAATTCCGCGAGTAACTCCGTTTCCGGCCGGGGAATGAGCGCATGGCGGTTTACGCCTATTTCCAGCCCGCAAAAGGAGGTGGAGCCGACGATGTGCTGGAGCGGTTCGCGCTGTCCACGCCGTTTGACCAACTCGCGCAACGCATCGGTTTCCGCCGCCGACAGCCCGCGGTCAAAATTCAGGTACAACTTCATGCGCGGCAGCTTGAGCAGATGCGCCAGCAGCAACTCCGCTTGCAGGCGCGGCGACTCGACATTTTTTTTGCCGAGGAATTCAGTGCACTTTTGAATGGCTTCCAGAACCGTCACCCCCACAGGCTAAACATTCGTCCCGCTTCGCGCCAGCCGGCAGATGCCCGTAAAAATATGGCATGTAACAATTTCCCTTTGCGGCTGTCTTGCGGTTAAATGAAACCAATCGAAATGACCGACCACACCAATCCCGGCGCACAGCAGGACGAATCCGCCGTGGCCGCCGTGCGCGGCGGTGATGCCGAGCGTTACCGCGAACTCGTCGAACGCCACGAACGCCGCGTCTATGCCGTTGCGTGGAGCCGGCTTGGTGACACCGCGCTCGCGGAGGACGTCACGCAGGAAGCGTTCATCCGCGCATATCGGAAGCTGTGGCTGCTGGGTGACGGCGCGAAATTTTCCGGTTGGGTCAACGCGATTGCCCGCCGCCTCGCCATCAACTTTGGCCGGCGCCACCGCCGCGAACTCAACCTGCGTGAACGCTGGGCGCTGGAAAATGTGGACGACCCTGCCGGAGAAAATTCCGCTGACGAAACCGGGCCGCTGCACCCGCAGGAAACCCTGCGGCAGACGCTGGCGGAAATGCCGGACGCGCATCGTGAATGTCTGGTGCTGTTTTATCTCGAAGGCAAGAGCGGCGCGGAAGCGGCGGCGGCGCTGGGCATTTCCGAATCCGCCTTGCGTGTGCGCCTGCATCGCGCCCGGGCCGCAATGCGCGAACGGCTGGAAGCTAAACTTGAAGGGTCGCTGACAACATTGCGCCCGGCGAAAACGCTGGTTCCCGTCGTCATGTCCGCCGTGCTCGCTTCCTCCTCTGCCAAAGCCGCCACAGCCGGCGGCTTGGGCGCTGCTGTCAGCGGGGCGCTGTTTAAATTTGGCTTTCTCAAATGGCTCGCGGGCGCTTCCCTCAGTCTTTTCCTGCTGCCTGCATTCGCCTTGAACTGGTTGTTTATGCGGTTGGATTTGCGAAACTTCCGGGATGATAATGGTTTCCGGGCCAGGCTATTCCGACAGAATACTTGGCTTATCATTTTGGTGATGGTTATATTTGGAGCCTGCTTCTGGTTTTTCCAATCCATTTTCAAGACGGTGGACTCACGCGGTATGGTTATCCCGGCTTACCCCGCCATGAGCCTCGTGGCGGGCATCCTCCTGCTGTTGAGCCTGCGGATGGCGCGACGTCTGATGGTGGTTTGGAACCGGTATTTTGCCAGCATGGTCGCCACCAATCTGATGGCTGGATTTTTCCTTTTGGCTGTCGGTCAGCAATGGTTGCCAATTACGTGGATTGGTTTCTTTGTCCTCATCCAAGCTGTGATGCAGATGGCTTTTTACGCGGAACGCCCGCTGCGGACCGACTATAATCTGTTTCTCCGCGCAGCGGAGGGGATTTTGCCCGGTGGGCAGGCAACTTCGGCCATCTCGCCGGAACCAATCCGGGCCTCCGAGGCGGACCGGTTTCGCTTTGCCCGCTTTCTTGGGAAACGCTGGCTGGTGAGCAATTTTCGCCGCTCCAATGACAGCCTCAGCTTGCAACTCACACCGGTGAAAGCAACCTTCCAAAGTTTGTCCTGGAACCTTGCGTATTTGCTGTTCCGCCGAAACAGCTCCAGTCTTGCCTTGCGAGCGGATGGGACGGTGCTGGCAACCCTGGCTCCCGTCGATTTACGAACGCTAAACCGGGTTTGCCCAAGCCGACGGCTGGAGCTGCAAACCTTGGAAACGTGCGTGACCGCTGCGGTCACGCTTGCGTGGCAACAGTTCCGCACCGGCAACTCGGCGAGTGCCGACCGTGTGCTCGGTCAGGTTCTGGACTCGGAAATTTTTATCCGGCCGGTCAAAAAGTCAATATCCACGCAGTTGCAGAGGGCATTTGTCCTCGGCGTGGCTGGGTTCGTCGCCCTGCAGATGTTTTATCTCAACGGATTGATGAAGTCATTGAATATCTCGATTGCATCACCGCAGGAGTGGTCGCAGCAAGCATACAAGCGCGCACTGAATGATCTGCATAAGGCCAAGACCGAAGAGAAACGATTTTATGCGCTGGGCGCTGCCGCCAAGGAGAGTTTTGATTTTGGCAAGATTGATGACGCGCGTAATTTTGCCCAAGAATTGATGGCGCTGACTCCGAAATACACCAACGACTGGAATTACGGCAATGCCGTCCAAGACGCCAACCTCGTGCTGGGCCGCCTTGCGGTGCGGGAGGGGAATATCGCCGAAGCTAAAAAATTTCTCGCCGCATCCGGCAAGAGTAATGGTTCACCCCAGATGAATAGCTTTGGTCCCAACCTGAGCCTGGCGCTGGACCTTCTGAGAAAGGGTGAACGTGACGCGGTGCTGGAACATTTCATGCGCTGTCGGATGTTCTGGAAAAAAGACCACGGCAAACTCGACCGGTGGAGGTCGGAAGTTATGGCGGGTAAAACCCCGGACTTTGGGGCGAACTTGATGTATTAATCTGCGACCACGTCGCGCCACCCGCAGATTATTTTCCCGCCACACCTTTCAGGTACGCGAATATCAATTCCGGCAAATCTTCGCTGTAGCCGCCTTCGAGGAGGCTGAATAGCGGCAGGTTCAGCGCGCGCAAGGTTTGCCCGAGCCAGTAAAAATCCTCCGGCAGCAGCGTGCCGTCGGCCAGCGGGTCGCGCAGGTAGGCGTCGAACCCGGCGGACACGGCCACGAGGTCAGGCCGGAAACTGCGCAGATCGTCCAGCGCATTTGCCAGCTTGGCGCGATAGGTCAGGCGCGGCGTGCCGGCGCCCAAGGGATAATTGAAGCAATTGAAGCCGCGGTTCTCCGCGCCGGTGTCGGGATACATCGGATGCTGATGCACGGAAAAAAACTCGATGCCGGGCCGGTTCACCAGAATATCCTCCGTGCCATTGCCGTGATGCACGTCGAAGTCGAACACCGCGACCCGTTTTGCGCCGGTGGCCTGCGCTTCGAGCGCGGCAATGGCCACGTTGTTGAGATAGCAGAATCCCATCGAGCGTTCGCGCGTGGCATGGTGGCCGGGGGGGCGCATGAGGCTGAAAACGCTTTCGCCGGCGCGCCCCAGCTTTAGCGCGTCGAGCGCGGCCGCCACGGAAGCGCGGGCGTGGCGGGAAATATTTTCAAAGGCCGGCGTGTCTTCGTCAAAATCCTCGGGCATGTCCAGCCGGGCCAGCATGGCCGGCGTATGGGCGCGCAGCAGGGGTTCGTCCGTCACCTGGGTTGGCGCCGCCCACGTCAACTCCAGTTCGGTCTGGCGTTTCAGCCGGTCAATCGTGTTCGCGATGCGTTGCGGGCTTTCGGGAAGCCCGGCGCGCGAGTAGCCGGTGCAGGCGGTATCGGTGATGATGATCACGCGAAAATGTAACCAAGATTCCGCGCAAAGGAACATGAAATTTGAAATCCATTTCCGCCTGACGCGTGTCGTGTGGTAGGGCGCAAAGACTGAGATGTTTGTATTGACGCTCGCCCGCACCTGAATCCTCTCCCCCGGGATGTTGGATGTTTTCTGGGTTCACAGAGAGGGCCGGGGTGAGGTGCTTCGTTTCATCATAGCTTCCCCGGACGCCATTTCGGACGCCATTTCGGTTTTGCAAATGCGCCGCGTTGCTCTAACCTCACCTACCTGATTTATTATGCGATCAAAACTGTTTCTGCTGGCCGCCGCGGTGGGCGCGTTGGTCTCCTCCGCGGGGGCGTGGGATTATGAAGGCCATCAGGCCGTCAACGACCTGGCGCTGGCCTCACTGCCCACCAATTTCCCCCCGTTCGTGCTGGCGCCCGAGGCGCGCGTCCGCATCGAGTATCTCGCGGGTGAGGCGGACCGCTGGCGCAACGAAACCAGCGTGCGGAACGGCACCGGCCTCGCCCTGGGTCACGCCAGTGGACCCGATCATTACCTGGACTTGGAAGATATTACGCTTTATGGGCTGACCCCGGACAAATTGCCGCCGCTGCGCTATGATTTCGTGGCCGACATCGTAAAGGCCCGCGCGGCGCATCCCGAAGTTTTTCCGGCCATTGACCCGGCCCGGGACAGCGACCACACGCGGGAATTGAGCGGCTTTCTGCCGTGGGCCATGACCGAGTACTACGAAAAATTGCAGTCGGGCTTCAGCACACTCGCTGCGCTCGAAAAGGCCGGCGGCACCCCCGAGGAAATCACCAACGCCAGAGCCAACATCGTCTATGTCATGGGCGTGATGGGCCATTTCGTGGGCGATGCCAGCCAGCCGCTGCATACCACCAAACATTTCAACGGCTGGGTGGGCGAGAATACCAATCATTACACCACGGAGCATACGTTTCATCAGTGGATTGACGGCGGATTCTTCCGGAAAACCGGTGGCATTGACGTCAAAAAGCTGTCTGCCAATGTTCATCCGGCGAAAAAAATTTCCGAGTCGTCTGATCCTAACGGCATCTTCCAAACTTCGGTGAATTTCCTCGTGGCCAACAACGGGCTGGTGGAACCGCTTTATCAATTGGACAAAAGCGGCAAATTGTCCAACCAGGGCGCCGCCGGCGCGGAAGGCCGCGCATTTTTGGAAGCGCAGCTTGTCAAGAGCGGCCAGTTGCTCGGCGACCTCTGGCTTACGGCTTGGCAAACGGCCCCGGAAGACACGTATCTTGAGCGCGAATTGCAGCAGCGTGCGGCGCCGGCAGCGGGACCGAAGTGAAAGCCTCGTTGGCCACGCGCATCGCGGCGGCGGCGGGCTTGCTGGCCGTGGCCCTGGGCGCGTTCGGTGCGCACGGGCTGAAAGATCTGCTGGCCCAATACGGCACGGCGGCCATCTGGGAAAAGGCGGTGTTCTATCATTTTATCCACGCCGTGCTGCTGTTTGTGCTGGCGGAACGCAAGCCGTTTCTCGCCGTTGCCTGGTGGAGTTTTCTTGCCGGGATCATCTTTTTCTCCGGCTCACTCTACCTGCTGGCTGCCACGAACATCCGCTGGCTTGGCGCCATCACTCCGGTGGGCGGCGTCAGCTTTCTGCTTGGTTGGGGCTGGCTGGTGTTAAATCCCAGATCAGTTGTGTAAAAACCACCCCCGCCTTTAGCCTTCAGCCTTCAGCCTTTAGCCTTTAGCCTTTCTTCACCCCCTCCCGCCATCTTCAACCCGTTGGTTTCCGGCGTGTTGTGGCGCTTCTTAACGGCATCCAGGCGCTGGTGCATGTTTTGTTTGTTCACGCTGTACAGCATGGCGGTTTCTGCCGTGATCAAGCCATCCTCATACGCTTTTGTCAGTGATTGCTCGAAGCTGTGCCAGCCCAGCGTGCCGCCGGCCTCGATGATATCGGCAAACCGGCGGTTTTCATTTTCCCCCAGCTCAATCACCTCGCGGCTGCGGAGGCTGCTGCCCAGGAGTTCCGTGACCAGCAGCCGTCCGCCCCCCTGCTTGGGCACGAGCCGCTGGCTGACGATGTACCGCAGCGCAGCCGCCAGGCGCTCGCGCACCTGTTGCTCCTCATCCTGGGTGAACATCCCCAGAATGCGGCTGATCGTCTGCCCGGCGCTGATCGTGTGCAGGGTGCTGTACACGACGTGGCCGGTTTCACCCGCCGTCAACGCGATCTCCATCGTTTGGCGATCACGGATCTCGCCCACCAGGATTATTTTTGGCGCCTGCCGCAGCGCCGCGCGCAGGCCGTCGGCAAAACTGTAAAAATCGCGACCCAGCTCCCGCTGGCTGATCGTGCAGTTCAACTGCGGATGCACGAATTCCACCGGATCCTCCAGGGTGATGATGTGGCATTCGCTTTTCTGGTTCACCTCGTTCAACAGCGCCGCCAGCGTCGTTGTCTTGCCGCTGCCCGTGCCGCCGGTGACAAATATGAGCCCGTTTTTTTCCTTGATGATTTCGTAAAACGCCGGCGTGAGGCGCAATTTTTCCATCGTGGGCACCTGGGACGACAGGCGCCGGAGCACCATGGCGTGGTTGCCGATTTGCCGATAGATGTTCACTCGGAAACGGCAAATCCCATCCAGCGCATAGCTGCAGTCGCATGAGCCCGACTTGGCCAGATCTTGCAGCAGCCGTTCGTTGCCCGCGATGATGGCGTGCGTGAGGTTGGTCAGGCGCGCCCCGTCCAGCACCGGTTCCGTGCAGCCCGGCGGCGTGACGAGTCGGCCGTAGATTTCCGCTTGCGGCGGCTTGCCCGCCACAAAAATCAAATCGGAGATGCCTTCGGCACTCTGAATGAGCTTGCTCAACAAGCCGTCCAACTCGGCAATGGAGAGAGGATTCATATACATTAAAAAACCAGCGGAATTCGCGGCTCACCTTGCGCGATGACCGGCCTGGGTCATCGGCAACTGGCTTGGCAATTCCTCGTTCGCTGATTATCGGATGAATTTTACTTTCCTGAACCAAATTTGCGCATGGAACCACCGCATCCAACCATCCTCATTCTCGCCCTCGTCCCCCAAGGAAAGCGAGGACGAGGATGAGGATGAGGACGAATAACTTGCGCCACACTCAACCCTCAACCTTCAACCGTCTTCAATTGACTATTCCCGCAAACTTCTCTACCGTCGCAGTCACAAAAACATTGTTCTAATCTATGGCCGCAAAATCTGAAAAGTCCGAGAAACCGGTGGAAAAAAACGCCGATAAAACCACTGATAAAGCCGCCGCCGGCCCCGACCCCAAGGTCGCCGCCGCGCGCGAACGCGAGCTCGAAGCGGCGATTTCCTCCATCACCAAAGCCTATGGTGAAGGCGCCATCATGCGCTTGGGCGACGCCCGCGCGCAGACAAAAATCGAAGTCATCCCGACGGGCGGGCTGGCCATTGACCTCGCGCTGGGGGTGGGCGGCATCCCCCGCGGCCGCGTGATCGAGATTTTTGGGCCGGAATCGTCCGGCAAAACCACCCTCATGCTCCACGTCATCGCCAACGCGCAAAAGGCCGGCGGCCTCGCGGCCTTCATTGACGCTGAACATGCGCTCGACCCCGGTTACGCCAAGAAACTCGGCGTGAATTTGGACGACCTGCTCGTGTCGCAGCCGGATAGCGGCGAAGAGGCGCTGACCATCTGCGAAACTCTCGCGCGCTCCAACGCGCTGGACGTGATCGTGATTGACTCCGTCGCTGCGCTGGTGCCCAAGGCGGAACTCGAGGGCGAAATGGGCATGGCCACGATGGGCATGCAGGCGCGGCTCATGTCGCAGGCCTTGCGCAAGCTCACGGCGATTCTGAATAAGTCCAAGTGTACCTGCATTTTCACCAATCAGCTTCGCGAAAAAGTTGGCGTCATGTTCGGCAACCCCGAAACCACGCCCGGCGGCAAGGCGCTGAAATTCTATGCTAGCGTGCGCATTGACATCCGTCGCAAAGACACGCTCAAGGACGCCGCCGGCAACGCCTACGGCAACCACACCCGCGTGAAGATCGTCAAAAACAAGGTGGCGCCGCCGTTTGCCGAGGCCGAGTTCGACATCGTCTACAACCACGGTATTGACAAGGAAGGCAGCATCTTGGAAGTGGGTATTGATAACGGCGTGGTGGACAAAAAAGGCGCCTGGCTGCAATTCGACGGCGCGCTTATCGGTCAGGGCAAGGAGGCCGCGAAAAAGGCGCTCGAAGAAAAGCCCGAATTAGCCCAGAAGATTGTGGACGCCATCATGGCCAAGCGCGCCATCGTGCCTGCCGAGGAGGCGGCCAAAGAAGCCGCCAAGGAAGCCGCCAGAGAGGCCGCCAAGGAAGCCAAGAAACTTCCGGTGGCGTAGCGGCGTCTCGGCGGAGCGCCGCCGGTCCAAATTGCATCAATAGCGCGCTGCTTCGGACCGCGACCGGTCCCTCGGTCGCAGCGCTCTGGATTCACGCACGAGCTTCAGAGGTTCGCGGCACGTCGTTTGTTCTGTCACGCGCTGCGGGCCGCTGTATCCGGCGTCAGCATCAGGCAGCCCATGAAGGGGCCCACTTCCTCATCCAACCTACTCCAGGCGCGCGCATCCTTTTTCGTTTCCGGCGCCAACCAGTTCACCATTATCTGGTCGAACTGATTCAAGTAATCCAAGAACAGTGTCGGCCCACTCCTATGTGCAGGGGGGGCATAATGGGGGCCGCAACCCCAGTCCATCTCAGACGGAATTCTCTCCCGTTCAGCTTCTCGCCGCATGCGGGAAGAGGCACTGCTAGACCGGCCATCAGGGACCGTGAGATTAGCCTTGCAATCTCGTGGAGTGGCACTAGATTAGCGATCAAGTCCACTTCCTTCATGAGCAAGAAACCCCATATGAAATCCCAGCTTATTGGCCACGATGAGGGGAGTCACGGCGTCAATGACCTTTCTCCTAATCCATCAATCCGCCATCCCACCGATCTAGTTCGGCTGATCCTGCTGGCCATGGCCTGGGTCGTCCTTCCGGTTGGCGCGGCGCAGATGCAGACCGTGTCTGGCCATGTGCCAGCAGCCGTCAAAAGTTGGAATGTACACGGTCGTGGTGACCAACTTCGCAGGCTTTGCCACGAGCTCCAATGCAGTCCTGGCAATCGCTCCGTCACCGCCGGTTATTACGGTGCAACCGGTCAGCCAGGCGATTTTTGCCGGAATGACCGCGCAGTTGAATGTGGACGCCATCGGCAATTGGCCATTGCCTGTTCAATGGAATTTCAACGGGACGAACATCCTCAATGCCACCAACCTCGGCTTAACGCTCACCGGTGTTCAATTAACCAATGGCGGCAATTATTCGGTGCTGGTAACCAATGCCTTGGGTGCGGTGCAAAGCTCA
>Ga0316231_1002253_pt1 | contig 18747 bp, 22 predicted proteins | sample TBH18027metaG_FD_206002 | JGI IMG/M metagenome (GOLD analysis project Ga0316231, IMG submission 206002) | Freshwater microbial communities from Trout Bog Lake, Wisconsin, USA - TBH18027 | ecosystem: Environmental > Aquatic > Freshwater > Lake > Hypolimnion/Profundal zone | place: USA: Wisconsin...
TGAAGCAAATGGTTCTATTTATGCGGAAGAGTTAGCAAACTTGGAAACAGATATGGAAACAAATAATCAGCAGCTTACTACTCTTAATGATAGTTACAAGCAGAATACAGAAATCATTGCTGAATCTATTCGTCAAATTCAAAAGATGCAAAGAGAGTTTGAAACTCTTAAGGCACAAGTTGCTGTTTCTCGTAATCTTGAAGGTCTTGCAAAGATGTATAAGTCTTCAATTACAGAATTGCAAGGTATGATGGGTGGAGAAGGAGCAGCCGCAATGCAAAGAATGAGAGAAGCTGCTGTTCAAGGTCAAGCTCAAATGACTTCAACAATGGATCTTGCTCATGAAATGGGTGCTGGTATTAAGCAACAGCAAGAAGCAAGAAAAGCAAGAGGAAAAGCGTTGTTCGCAGAGTACAAGGCTAAAGCTTCTGCTAATGTTCAGACAACAGAAGTAAAGGCTGAAACAACAGAAACAAAACAGACTGAAAAAACACCAATCTCAGTTAATGCATAATGGTTATGTATTAAAGAGAAAAAGAAAAGGAGAAACACAATGATGACCGGAAAAGGCAAAGTGGTAATTACGCTGATTGTATTGGCAGTAGTTGGGGTAATTTGTTGGAGATGGTGGGATAAGCTCGCTCCAGTTCCAAAGGCAAATGTTCCTTCTGTTAATACCGCCCAGATTAATCAGAAGATTAAAGAAGCTACAGTTAATCCAGTTAAGAATGTTATGGATAAACTTCTTGCTGGAACTAATGAAGCAAAGGTAGTTGATGCGAATGTTATTCCTCCTATTTCTGGAGTAAGTTCGTATGAAAAAGCAACAAAGAATGGAAAGCCTCTTGTCCGTTTTCCAATTAATGTTTGGCCAGGCTGGGCTCCTATTATTGTTGCTAATAATGGAATGACTGCAAACGATGATTCTCTCTTCTATAAGAAGTATGGTTTCTATGTTGAACTTACTATTGTAGACGATCCTGTTAAGGCGCGAGATTTGTTCGCAAGCGGTTATACTCATGTTCTGTGGGGAACATTGGATATGATTGCTCTTAATGCTCCTGCCCTTTCTAAGGATAGTAGAACTGTTCCTGTTGTTTGTCAGCAAATTGACTTCTCTAACGGTGGAGATGGTATGGATGCTAGACATGACATTAAGAACATTAATGATCTTCGTATGAAGAATGGACTTAAGAAGAAGGTTGTGTTGGCTCAAAATAGTCCTAGCCATTATTTCATTATGTCATTGTTGATTAATGCAAACATTGACCCTTCTGAAATTGATTGGAAGTGGACTAGTGATGCGCCTTCTGCTGCAAAACTTTTTGTTCAAGATGAAAGTTTTGATGCATTCGTTGGTTGGTCACCTGATATTTATACTGTCAGAGATATTCCTGGTGTTAGAGGAGTTGTTGATAGTTCTAGCGCAAATCACGTTGTTGCAGATGTTTGGGCAGTTCGTAATGACTTCTTAAGAGATAATCCCAAGATTGTTCGTGGTCTTGTTGATTGTGTCTTTGAAGGAATGGATATTGTTAGAAGCAATCCTTCTAATGCTGTAAAGATTGTTGCCGCAGCATTTAGTTTGCCTGAAACAGATGTGCAAGCTATGATTGGTAAAGATGGTGGTATCGCTACAGGTGATGCCCATTTGACTAATTACAGAGAGAATGTGGCATTCTTTACTGATCCTTCTAATCCTTATAACTTTGAAGCAATCTGGACAAGAGCATCTATGATTTATCAGAATCTTGGTGCTATTGATACTATTGTTTCTGCTGGTAAGGTTAAGGAAGCTCAGATTATTCTGTCTTTGGCAGAAAAGTATAAGAATAGTACTGATTTGTCTCAGCCTAACTTTAATCCTAATCAGGTATTTAAGAATCTTGAGGCTAGTGAAAGTCAGATTCTTACTACACCTATTAGTATCGCTTTCCCTGCTGGTAAGTGGGATATTGATACTAATTATGATGCTTCAATTACTCAATCCTTGAATAAGATTGCAGAAATCTCGGCTAACTTCGGTAATGCCTATATTGTAATTGAAGGCAATACAGATGCATCTATGAAGGGTGTTGTTCCTTCTGATGCAATTAAGAAGTTATCTTATGATAGAGCTGAATCTGTTAAGAAGGCAATTCTAGCGAAATATCCAAAGTTTGATCCTAATAAGTTCAAAGTTATTGGAAATGGATGGGATAATCCTATGGCTGGATGTACAGATCCAACAGATAAACTCCAAAACAAGAAAAACCGTAGAACGGACATTAAGGTGTTTCCGTTAGAAGGTGGAGAATAACAATACATAAGGGATAAGAAGTAGGCAAAACTCTACTTCTTATCCCCATAGCTTTATAAAATGAGAATAGATTTAAAAATATTGGATTGTAATGGAAATGGAAAAACAGTTGATTTGTTTCCCCTTGTTGACAGAAACGTATATGAAGATTTAAAAATTTCAATATGGACATAAATGACGGAGTTAAAAAACTAATTTTAGAAAGATTTTCTCAAGCAATAGAAAATGTTAATTTTGAAACAGGACAGATACGATAAAGAAAAGGGCAATTATGAAAAAAGTCGGAGAATTTATTTATTTTTTAATAGCATTAGCAACAGCAATGATAGGACATGCAATACATGGTGATATATTTTGGGCGATAATTGATTTCTTTTTTGTCCCCTTTGCATGGTTAAAATGGCTAATTTGTAGAGAAGTATGTTTATCTGTAATTCATAAGGCATTTGATTTCTTAGGGAACTAACATGAATGTAAAAATAACTATATTAACTTTGGCAGTATTATTCTCTTTTCAAAATGTTTTTGCAAAAGGGGCTTCTGGAGGAGGACATTCTTCTTGCAGTTCCCACTCTTCTAGTAGTTCTCATTCTTCTTCAACTTCTCATTCAACTGTTAGTGAATCACATTCTAGTTCTTCTATTAGTAAATCGGCTAATGTAAGTTCTAGATGTACTACTTCTTCTTTTGGAAGGTCAGCAACTAGATCAGTATCTTTTAGATATTCAAGTAGAGGATTTTCTTCTGGAAGAATGGGATGTTCATATATGATCTCTGGAACAAGGCCATTTTATGTATTTGATAATTATGGAGTTCACTATTATCATCGTCCATATTTTTGTTATTGTGGGGTTATTCGTCCCTATAATATATTTTTACCATCGTATTCTTATGAAACTAATTCTCCAGTTGTTTTAGAAGAAACAGACGAAATGTATGATAGGAATAATTCTCCAAAATGGGAAGAAGTTTGTATTATTAGTTTGGGAGTTATTGCTGTATTAGGTTTTGTCTTATTCCTTATTAATCAGGAATAGAAAGAGGAATAATGAGTAACTTGATCATGTTTATTCTTATATTTTCATTTTCTCTTGCTGTTATAATTAGACTTCTTAATATGACTGTTAGAAAAGATATTTCTTCTGAATTATCTATCTTTTTGACATTTCTGTTTGTTGGGTTGATAGTTCTTGGATGGTATATTGTAACAAAAGGAGATAGAGTTGAAGATAGGATTCTTTCGCCTCTTATTTTACCATCTCCTAAAGAAGTATTATTGGCGTTTCCAAAACTTCATTTAGAACAAGGATTAGTAAGAAGTGTTATTATTTCTTTTAAGAGAATTTTCATAGGATTTTCATTAGCAGTTGTTTTAGCATCTACTCTTGGTATTTTTATGGCTTCATTTCCTGCTATAATGGCATTCTTTAGACCATTAGCATTAGTAGGTTCTTATGTTCCTATCATTTCATTTATTCCTTTAACAATGGCATGGTGGGGCGGCGCAGAAGTACAAAAAATAGGATTCTTATTTATTGCTTGTTTTACAGTTCTTCTTCCTTTAATTATTAAATCAATTAACAATGTAGATCCGTCATATCTTGATGTTGCAAAAACAAAAGGGGCAAGTCAATGGCAATTAGTTAAAGATGTTCTTATACCTGTTGCTATGCCTGATATTTGGGATCATTTAAGAGGAGTTTATGGAGTGGGTTGGGGATGGATTATTTTGGCAGAAGTTGTTAATGGACAAGAAGGAATTGGATATTTAATGTCAATTTCTGAAAGAAGAGGCCAAACTTGTTCTATTTTTGCTATTATCATTATTATTGTCATTGTAGCAACAATTTGTGACAAAATATGGAAAACAGTTGGTGATAATATGTTTCCTCATAGGAGAGAATCATGAATTTAGATATAAAGAGGTTTTTCCTAAATGATTCTAAAAATAGTGCTAATACTGTATCTAGTATTATTCCAACTATTGAAACAAAACAGATTGAAGCAGCAAAAGAAATTAAATTACTTCCTCCTTCCAATTCTATAGTTCATTTTAAAAATGTAACAAAGAAATTTGGCAATAAACTTGCAGTTCAAGATGTTTCATTTGATATATATAAGAATGAAGATGAAGGGGAAATGGTTGCATTAGTTGGCCCTTCTGGATGTGGCAAGTCTACTATTTTAAAGATGATAGCGGGACTTACTCCTCATTATCCTCAAACAACTGGCGATATTGTAATTTTTGGTGGTAATATAAATGGAGCAAGTAAAGATAGGGGAATTGTTGATCAAAGATATTCTTTAATGCCTAATCTTAATGTAGTTGACAATATTGCTTTTGGTCTTAAACTTAATGGTATTGGAAGAAAAGAAAGACGAGAAAGGGCAAGAGAATGGGTTAAAAAGGTTAATCTAGAAGGTTCAGAAGATAAATATCCTAATGAACTTTCTGGAGGTATGCAACAAAGAGTTTCATTAGCAGCAACTTTAATACTTCAACCTAAGATTATTTTAATGGATGAGCCTTTTGGTGCGCTTGACCCTAAAACTCGTCTTCGTATGCAAGAATTACTTGTTCAATTATGGAAAGAGATTAAATCAACTGTTATTATTGTAACACATTCTATGGAAGAAGCAGTTTATCTTGGAGATAGAGTATTTAGAATGGAAGCAAATCCTGGTCATTTAGTTGAAATATTAGAGGCTCCTAGACCAGATATATCTCCAGAAGAAATGAGACAAAAGAGATGGTTTAATGACATGGTTAGAGAACTTCTTACTAGAATTGAAAATAGTTCTCCTGCAAAAGGTTCTTTATTATCCAAAGAAGAATTTAAGGCAAATCAACACGAGCTTGAGCTTCTAAAATTGTTTGGATAACTTTAGTGAAGTTCTTTCACTAAAAAATTTCTATTGACGATTTAATTAATTTGTGATATCTTATTGTTTTAATTGCAATAGCAATAATAAGGGATTCTATTATGGACGGAATAAACTACTACAACGAATATAAGAAAAGTAAGTTGCATCTTTATGTAGCCTGTGGCACAATTGGACTTGGCTTAGTTATAGCAAGTTGGCTTTCTTTAATTATTGGGGTTGTAGCTTATGGTTTATCTTGGCTATTTTTGCCTGATATGAAATTCTTTCAGGACAAAGTAAATGCAAAGTATAAAAATATTGAAAATCAAAAGAATCAATCTCTAATTCAAGAGTTTAATACAAAAAGAAATAAGATGATAAACGCTTTGTCTTATGATAGAGCTAAAAAATATTTAGAACTTTCTGATATCTGTAAAGAAATAGAGAAAAGTACTCTGGAAACAATTTCTTCTCAAGATGCCGCAACAGATATTAGACTTAGAAAAATTGATGAATTAATGTTTACATATCTAAAGCTATTAGGCATTGAAGAATCACTTCAATCTTTTATTAAAACAACAGAACATGAAGATATTCCAGAAGAAATAGAAGATTCTAAAAAAGATGTTCAAAGAGTTCAAGCAGAAATAGATAAGATTAAAGATGATCCAACTAAAGGTAATACTTTAGATGCTAAAAATAGACTGTTAAATTCATTTACTGATAAGGTTAGCGTCTTACAAAAGAGATTAGATAGATTTGAACAAGCTAAGACTAACATTCAACTTGTTTCAGCAGAACAAGAAAGGCTTTCTGCTCAAATTAAATTATTAAGAGATGAAGCAGTAGCAAGTAGAAATGCTGATGCTATTAGTGAAAGAATTGATGCTAGTATGCAGCATCTTGATGAAACAAATAAATGGCTTAATGAATTAACAGAATTCAAGGATTATTCTGGCGAACTTCCAACTTCTTCTGAAAGAGTTGGTTTTGATGTAAAGGTTAATACTCCTCTTGAAGACGAAACAGAAGATAGACCAGTTCGTAATAGAAGAGGCACAAGGATTAGTAATTAATATGTCAGAACAAACAAATCCTCCTAATAAGAAATGGGTTACAGATCTTGCTAAAAAATGGAATAGTAAGACTTATTCTCTATTTATACTTCATGGGAATATCTATGATGTATTTCCTATCAAGAAAGATAATGTGGTAAGCTATGTTTCTCTCAAGTCTTTTATATCTCAACGTTTATTTCCTGAAAATAATCGTTGTATTATGTTTTTTGATATTGGTGATGGTCTTACATTTAAGAATAAAGAAGTTCAAGCAGAATTTACTAAATGGCTTGATGTCTATGATACTACCGAAAAGACCGCTTATTCTAGAAATGGATTGCCAAAAGATTTTGTTAAATTAGCTCCTATTTTAAAACGCTATTTTATGAAAATGGCAGAAGATAAGAAAGGAATTACTTTAATTATTGATTTTGCTGAAAAGATTGTTCCTGCTTCTGATAGTTCTGGAATGTCATTAGAAGAAAGGCAATCTACTGTTTCTCTTTTAAAATGGGGAATATCTCCTGAAATTAGATCTGCTGATATTAGTGTATTCTTGGTTACAGAATCTATTTCAGAATTACAGGCAGATTTGATTAGAAATCCTTATTTTGCGCAAATATCCATAGAGTTACCAGATAGAGAAGATAGATTATATTTTCTTAAGTCTGGATGGCTAGAGAAAGAAATCAAGGATAAGAAACTTTCTGATTTTTCAGATATTGGGGTTGAAGATTTAGCTGATAGAACCTCTGGACTAAATATAGTTCGTATGCAACATTTTTTAGGTGAAGTAATTAATAATAACTTAAAGATTACTCCTGACAATATTGCAGAAACAAAAAAGAGACTTATTGAAGAATTTTGTCAAGGATTGGTTAAATTTGTTGAACCTAATAAGCAACTTTCTCTTGATAGTGTTGCTACTCATATTCCAGCAAAGAAGAAGTTTAGGGAATTGGCTTGGTTAATTAAAAACAATAAAAGAGATGTTCTTGAAAGAGGAGTATTACTTCCTGGAAGAGTTGGCGTAGGAAAATCATTTATTGTATATTGTTTTGCTAGTGAATGTGGATTACCTGTTCTTGAAATTGGAGATTTTAGGTCAAAATGGGTAGGAGATACAGAAAAACAACAAACTAGAATATTGATGATTATTAAAGCCCTTGGCCCTGTTATTATTGTTGTAGATGAAGCTGATGCCGTCTTTGGGAATAGAAATTCTGGAGGCGATAGTGGGGTTTCTACAAGGGTATTTGCGGCTTTTGCGGCTCATATTGGTGATTCTTCTTTAAGAGGTAGGGAATTGTGGATAGCAATGACATCTAGACCTGATTTAATGGCTATTGATATGAAAAGACAGGGGCGTTTTGGTCTTTGTATTCCTTTATTTCCTGCTAATAGTTCAGACGAATTAAAAGAAATGTTTTCTATTGTTGCTAAAACAAACAAACTTGAGATAACTAATGAAACAATGTCAACAGTTGTTTCTCAATTAGGTAGTCAGAGATTAACAGGAAGTGAAGTTGAGGCTATCGTTATTAGGGCTAAAGAACATGCTGTATTAGACAATAGAACAGAAGTTACTATTGATGATTTCAAGGTATCTATTGAGTCATTTATTGATCCATTAGATCCTAATTTATTAGAGCTTCAAGAATTAGCTGCTGTTTTAGCTTGTTCCGACAAGAGATATTTGCCAGAAAAGTATATTACAGGAAATCAGCAAGAAAATAGGTCTTTGTGGTATAATAGATTTGTACAGTTAAAACTCATGTTAGATAGGAACTAAAATGGAAGTTAAAATTCATCTTAGTTCCTCAAGTAGAAAAGAAAAACAATTCAAGTGATCCTAATGATTTAGATAATATTTTGTAATATGGAAGACATATATATACCTTTAATAAAAAAAGAAAATAAAGTTGAAGCTAGAAGAATGGCAATGTGTGAAACTGCTTCAAAGATATGTCTTTATTATGGTAAACCTTATACAGAAGAGCATATCGCAAAATTTTGGAACCATAATAGTTATAGCCCTTCTCCTGAATATCTTGATAATAAGATATTAAATAAAAACATGAAATGGTTTCTTCACGAAAAGATTAATATATCTGAGAAGGTTTGGAACGGAAGTTTTTTACATGGAATAACTATTTCAGGAAAGATAGAGACAAGTGTAGTAAATTTTCCACTTTTTTACTGGTATGGAAATAAAGAAATAGAGGAAATGTTAAAAGAGTGTCCTTATTATGCAAAATCTAGAAGTCATACATCAAAAAAATATCATAATGTACGTTATTGGTGGCTTAGTGCTTCATTATGTTTAAAATATGATAAAAGAAGTATATCTTATCTTGCTGGAGTACTTTCAACAGGAAGAAAGTATGAGGAAAATGGAGAAATATATGCCGTTTATAACAAAAATTTAGAATCGCTATTTAATTCTTGGAAAATACCAATAGAAAAGAAGAATTATTACTTTATATTCATTTCACCTATTTGGATCGCTTTATTAACTCCTTGGATGCCAGAAAGCAGAAAAAAATGGCTAAATGTAAAATCTTATAAGTCAGAAGAATATGCTTTTATTCTATGGAGAGTGTTTATTGGTAAAACAATTGTTACTAAGGGACTTCCATTTCTTCCTAGTTTGAGAACATTTTATTATAGATATCACACTATGGATAACTTAGAGAAAAAGTGGGTAGATTATAAATTAGTTGAACTAGATCCACGATTTAAAGAAGCAGTTCAAAAATGGGGTAATAATGTATAATATCCTTAAAGGAATAAAAATGAAATATATTTTAATAGATGGGAATAACCTAGCAATAAGATGCAGCTTTGCTAATGCTTCTTTAAGATCTAAAGAAAATTTACCAACAGGTGTTCATTATGGAACATTTAATAGTTTGTTTTCTTTAAAACAAAACTATCCAGATTATCAATTTTTAATGGTTTGGGATGGAAAATCAAAACGAAGAATATCAGAGGCAAATGAGGCAGTAAAGAATGGTATTATTCCTAATGGATATAAGGAGAATAGAGAAAGAGATCCTGATAAAATGCGACAAGAATTGAAGGACTTTTATCAAGAAGCTCCATTTTTACAAAGAGCAATAAATGAATTAGGTATACCTCAAGTTAGATTGGAGAATTTTGAAGCAGATGATGTTATTGCATCATATGTTAATATTCTAAAGAAGGACAATGAAATTATTGTTGTAACTTCTGATGAAGATTATACTCAGTTATTAGACGATAATGTTTCTTTATGGGATGGAATGAAACAAAAGAGAATTACTAAAAATGATTGGGAAATTGAAAATGGAATTACAATATCTCAATTTTTAGATGTTTCTGCATTAATGGGAGATGATGGAGATAATATAAAGGGAGTTTCTGGAATTGGTCCTAAAACAGCTTTAAAAGAAATAAAGAAATATGGAACTTGGCAAAAGACAATAGATGCGTATAAAATAAAGTATGCTGATTCTAGAAAGATGTTTTCAGATTTTAAAGATCCATTGTTAATAAAGGATGGATATGACCCTAAAATTATATTTGAAGAACTTAAAAATAAAAAATCTGAAAAAGGTAAAATAGTATATCCTGAAATTACATTTGATATGCCTTATACAGGAGTTTTAAACTCTTTTGATAAAGATTTGTTAAGAATTAAAGGGGTAAAGTCTGAGATTATGGCTTTACTTTTTGAAGAAAGGGTTAGATTGGCTTATTCATTAAAGAAGATGGATAGCAACATACCTAATCTTCCAGAAATTAATAAGTTAAAATTAAACAAAGAAAGAATATTAGAATATTTTAGATATTATGATATTACAACTTTAGATGAGTACATCTATTTATTTGAATAGTGAAGGGGAATAAGCCATAATAAAAGAATAATAAAAAAGGGGAATTATGAACAATAGTGATGGATTTATCTTTAATTTTGGTGGACCTTATTTTGAAGATGCTGTAAAAGCAGATAGATATTTATTTGAATTAGCAGCATATGATATAACAAATGGATTTATACCTTTAGACTCTACTCAAGAAAATGTAGACAATCTTCAACAATTAGTTGCTAAGAAATTTAATTATTTCAAGAAACAAATTCAATCTGGAGAAACAACTATTGCTGATTTAAGTAAGTTTATAGCTTTAAAAAATGGGCCTTTTAAAAAGAACAAATATACTCCTGAACAAATGGTTGAAAGTATTATTGCGGATAGCCAAAAACCAGAGAATATAACAGGAATGAATCTAGAGAATTCTGGTATTATTAAAAAATTAATACAAGACATAGTTGACCAAGTTGGAGGGAGTAGAAAAATAACTTTAACAACTGCTGATAAATTATTACCTTTAGTAGATACTGGAGAAAATAATTTAGAAAAAAATACAGAAAACACAGAGGACAAAACAAAGAAAAAGAAAAAGAACGATGGAAAGGATAAATAATGAGCAAAATAGTAAATAAATGGAATGGTTCAATTAGTCTAACGCCAAAAATTTCTGATGATTTGCTTGGAAGTTTAAAATCTTGCATGATAATGCAAACGGCAACAGATATTGGAGATGTTACAAAGATGATAGAGAAACTTTGCCAAGATTCTGTTAAACTTAATAAATTAGCAAAATATGTAATTGAAACAGGAAGGGTTAGTACCGTTGAATAAGAATCTATAAAAATCTTCTCTTACTTCATTTTTCTTGCAGGATAATTGTATAATAATCTCGAACCAATAAGGAGACAGAACCGTGAAACGCATAAAATGGGGGAAAATCATGCAGGAACTAAAAGATAAAAAACTCAAGGTGATCAGAGTTTCAAATACAGAATTTGAACTGGAAAGCGGAGATATCTACCCAATTCCTTTTGATCTAGGTTACGAACCTTCTCTTCAAGAGTTCCAAAAATTCGTTGACGATTCAAAAGAAATGATCGTAGAGTTCATCCAAAAATCCCAAGAAGGAAAAAATAATGGATAGACTCATACAAATATCGGAGGCGGCAGAGATACTTGGAATATCTTGTGTCACTTTAAGAAAGTGGGATACTTCCGGTAAGCTCAAGTCTGTTAAAACAGAAGGGGGACATAGACGCTATAGACTTTCTGATATCAACGCCTTTATGGGACATAAGGAAGAAGCGATTGTAGAGGAAGATAAGCCAGTTTGTACATACGCCAGAGTAAGCAGTCATGAACAGAAGCAAAAAGGTGACTTGGATAGGCAGAGTCAAAGGCTGTCTGAACATTCTGCGAAGAAAAAGTACAAGGTAGAGTATATTATTAAGGATGTCGGTTCTGGACTTTCAGATACTAGAGCAGGACTGAATAAGTTATTTGACTTGGTTCTTGGAAAGAAGATTTCAATAGTCGTTGTCGAGCACAAAGATAGGCTGACAAGATTCCAGTTCAATGTTCTAAACAAGTTCTTTTCCAGTTATGGAGTTGTCATTGAGTGCGTGGAAACGATAGCGGCAAACGATGAAGAAGAATTAACTAACGACATCATGATGTTGATGGCGGTGTTTAGTGGCAGACTCTACGGAAAGAGATCTGCCAAGAGAAGGAAAGAAAAGAAGCTAGAAAAAGAATTGGAGAAAAAGAATGAACAAAAAAGAAGTTAAGTATTTGATTCTGTGCGGCATTTCTGATAAATCTCAATGGTCGAAGGAAGAGCAGGAAGGTTATGTTCAGTCTCTAACAAAAGCGGAAAAGCAAGAACTTGACTCTTATGACGAGAGAGCAATAAGCGGTTGCCATTTAGATGTTCGTAATGGAATGAAATGTCCTCTTTGTGGAGAATTAAAGATATCATGAAGATCACTCGTTCAACCAAGTGTTCATTGAAGTTTATGACGCAATCGAAGCGTCTTGAACTTAATGTTGTTTTGGCTGAATATGGTAAAGTTGTCAGCCATTTCATCAACCTCTTCTGGGATAAGCCAGTTTCAAAAGCGGAGCTGCTTAAGGATGTTGTAAATTCTTCAGACTCTTGGTTATCGGCAAGGTTGAAGAAGGTAGCCGCAAGAGAAGCCCTTGACATGGTTTCTTCCGTTAAGTTGGTTCAAGAATCAAACAAGGAAATGATGGAGACTTGCATATCCGACATTAAAAAGAAGATCAACAAGACTCCTCTGACAACCAAAAAGAATCGCAGGAAAGTCAACAACCTGCACATTAAACTGAAGAAGAAAAAGAATCAGTTGGCAACCTTAAAGCCGCATAAGCCAAATCATAACGGCGATTCCATGAGAATTTCCTGTACAATAGCAGACTTGCAGAAACCAAAAGATGCGAATGCGTTTGATGCTTGGCTCCATCTTGCTTCAATTGGGAATAACATTATCTTAGATATTCCCATTAAGTTCCATAAACACTATAGAGAGATGGCATCAAAGGGAGAAAGATGCAATGCTTATGTCGTAACCAAAGATTATGTCCAGTTTGCCTTTGAACGTGAGACTGGACCAAAGAAAGATGGCGACAAAGTTATTGGCATTGATTCTGGCATAAATGCTTTGGCTTCTACTAGCGAAGGAAAGCAATACGGCAACGATATAAAGAAGTTCATCGAGAGAAGCAAGCGTTGCCAGAAAGGCTCAAAAGGAAAGCAACGTGCAATCAACGCCTTGCATCAAAGGATTTGCGAAGTAGCCAAGGAAGTCGTTAAAGATGCTGACTTGGTTGTGGTAGAGAAACTTCAAGGAATTGGTAGAAACACCAAACTCAAAGGACGCTTGAGCCTAAATATGCGTTCTTCTATCGGTAGTTGGAATTACCGCTATTGGTTGGATAAGGTTGAGATGAACTGTGAAGCTAACCGTGTTAGTTTCAGAACGGTTTTACCTTATTTTACCAGTCAGAGATGTCCAGCCTGTAACCATACTGATAGCAATAACCGGTCAGGAGAGATGTTCAAATGCCAGAGTTGTGGTCATTCTGGCAATGCTGACCTAGTGGCGGCTTTGAACATTCGGGATCGGTTCTTGAGCGGACCATACGGTGCCGCTTACAAACAAAAGAGTCAGTCAACGTCTACTTGTAGATTTTGATAGATTCGATTGAACGGTTAGTCTTGAGAAGGCAAAAGAAATAATGGAAGTGGAGGATAAAGAAATATCAAGGAAAGAGGCTGCAAAAACAGGAGAATTTTATTTTAAGCCATTTGACAGCTAAAAGAAAGGATAAGCAATGCAATTTTTTACGTCTGATCAACACCATTTTCATTATAATGTTATTCGATTTTGTAATAGAGAATTTAAAAATAGTACAGAAATGTTAGAGGCTATTATTGTTAATCATAATTCAGTAGTTTCCGATAAAGATGAAGTTTGGAATCTTGGTGATTTTGCTTACAAAGCCGATCCAGAAAATGTTGTAAAAATAATTGAAAGATTAAACGGTGTGCAATATTTTATTCTTGGGAATCATGATAAGGCATTAAGAATGGCTTATTCAAAAGGTCTTTTAAATAATCTTATAAAGAAAAGAAAAATAGAAATAATCGGTGGTTACGCTGTATTAGACAAAACTTTATCTATTTCTAAAATGATAAATATTAATGGACAATTATTATTTCTAAGTCATTATCCTTTAGAAAGCTGGCCTTCTGCTTATCGAGCTAAAGCAATTATGCTTCATGGACATTCCCATAATAATATCCCAAAATCAAAGTTTAGAAAAATGGATGTCGGAATAGATACATTTTCGGATACTCATAAGAGATTTTTTCCTTGGAGTTATGAAGAAATAGAAGCAGAAATGAACAAAGTTAAAGAAGATTTTAAAGAATCTGATAGTCCTAAAAATGAATACCCAAAAGAAGGAGAAAATAATGAGTAATGAAGTAGCATATCCTAATGGTTTCCCCGCTTATTATAGAGAATTACCAAAAGAAGAAAGATTGCATAAATGTTTAGGTTGGTGGATTGGCGTTCATGTTGGAAATACAGGATTTACAGAAAGTAATGTAGATATGATAGAAAAGGAAATTAAAGATATTTTCCTAGATAAGAAAGATAATGATTCTTCTATAGAAAACAAAGATGCTCAGAAAGAAAGTGTATAAATTAGTGTTAGAATAGTGTTTAAATTTTTTCTTGACTTCCAAATAGTATTTTTATAATATATGCGTTGAAAGGGAAATTATGAAAATTCAAACAATGAGTGTAGTTGTTGGAAGTAAGGCATGTAACGCTTCTTGTCCCTATTGTATTTCAAGAACTACTGGCGATACTGGTCTTATAGATACTCCAGAAAATATTAATTGGCGAAATTTTCATATTGCTTGTCGTTTAGCAGATCGTTCTGGCGTTAATACAATTTTGTTAACAGGTAAAGGTGAACCTACTCTTTACCCAAAACTTATTGAGCAATATCTAAATGAGCTTAGTCAATACAATTTTCCATTTATTGAATTGCAAACCAATGGAATTACAATTGGTAATAAAAAGATTACAGACGATGATTTAAAATATTGGTACAATAGAGGATTAACTACTATAAGTATTTCTATGGTTCATTATAAGAAATACATAAACAAAACAGTTTATCAGCCAATTCTAAAAGATGAAGATTGTATGAATCTTGATGAAGTTGTTGAAAGAATTAATAATTTTGGTTTTACAGTAAGATTATCTTGTATTATGTTAGATGGATGTATATCTTCTACAAATGAGCTTAGTTCTCTAATAGATTATTGTAAAACTCATAAAGTTAAGCAATTAACAATTCGTCCTATGACAGCTCCAGAAAATACGGTAAATAAAGTTACAGAATGGATTAAAGAACATCATTTAACAGCAAAACAAGTGGAAGATATTGATAAATATTTAAAAGCTTATGGAAATCAAGTTCTAGAATTACCTCATGGAGCAATTGTTTATGATGTTGATGGGCAAAATGTGTGTTGGACAAATTGCTTAACAACAAATAAAACCTCTGAGGATATTAGACAAATTATTTATTTTCCAGATGGTTCAATTTCTTATGATTGGAAATATACAGGAAGTGTGTTGCTTTAATTACACAGAAGCAATTATCTTATAGAAAGAAGTCCTATGTCAACAAAAAGATCATTAGAATTTATAAATAAAGCAGCTAAAATGCCTCACTTGACAAAAGAAAAAGAGAGAGAATTAGGATATATAGTAAACTCTAATAAAGATACTAAAAAAAGAGATTTAGCTGCAAATGAACTTGTTAGTCATAATATTCTTTTAGCAACATCAATCGCCTATAAATATTCTGGAAAAACTGGAGTTGATGTAGAAGATTTGATTCAGGCTGGATTATTGGGTTTAACAAAAGCGTCTTATTTATATAATCCTAAGAAATTTAAAATAAGATTTACGACTTATGCTACTTATTGGATCAACGAAGAAGTTTTAAGATTTATAAGTAATAATTCAAATCATATTAAAGTACCCTTGTATCTTAATGATTTAAAAAGAATTCATAATATTATGAAAGATCAAGGTATTAGTGATAAAAATCTTATAAAGAAGATGAAAATTAGTTCGAGAACATTAGAAAATATTCAAATGGCTAATGCTAAAACTATTTCTATTGACTTTTCTATGAAAAATTCAGGTTCAGAAAAAGACGTTAGTTTAAAAGATTTAATAGAAGATAAAAGTTGCTCAAATCCTTACGATGATGCAGAAAAAGGAAATGAGTTTGATATCCTATATTCATCTATTAGTGAATTGGATGAAATTAGTAGAGAATTGATTCTTTCGAGATACCTTTCTAATGATGAAAATAAACTAAGGGAAATAGGTAAAAAGTTTAATATAAGCGGAGAAAGAGTTAGACAGATTTGTAACAAAGCATTGATTAAACTTCGTAAAAAGATTTCAGCGAAAAGAAAAAGAGGTTAGATGAGTGAAAAAAATAATGTTGTCATTAAATTAATAACTGGAAAGAACTCTGATTGTTTCAATAATACATTTGATGAAATAATCGGCCAAAAGTCAGCAATTGGTCAGCTTAAGTTCTATGCTGTTACCAATTCATCCATAAAGCCTTTCCCAACCGTACTTCTACAAGGGAGTCACGGTCTGGGAAAGACTTACCTTTCTGAAAAGATTGCAAATTCTCTTAATAGGAAATTTATAGTTATTAATGCTGAAACTATTAAGTCTAAAGATGTTTTTGTGGAAGATATCTTGTTGAACAAAATACTTGGCAATGAACTTATAACCATCCTTTTTGATGAAGCGCATATGTTACCAAATGATGTCGTTCCATTATTGTTAACTCTTTTATCCCCAAACCAAGAGTATAAAAATATACTTTCTTATGGTAAATATGAAATTGAATATGATATGAAAAAGATAAATGCTATTTTTGCCACAAATGAGCATTATCAAATTCCAATAGCCTTAAGAAATAGATGTCTTCCCGTTATACTCACTCCCTATAATAACAAGGAAATAATTCAAATCGTTAAGCTATATATTAGTAAAGATATTTCTATTACTTGTAATGAAAATGAATTAGCCTATGCTTGTAGAGGAAGAGCTAGAAATTCGTTAAAAATGGCTGGAGATATTGATAGAGTTTGTTCAATGTTCAATAAAAAGGTTTTTAGTAATGAAGAATTATCATATCTAAAGAAAACCCTTGATATTTATGATTTAGGACTAAATAAAGAAGAAATAAATATGTTAAAGATAATTAATGAGGAATCTCCAATATCATCTTATAATTTGGCAACAAAAATGATGGAGGATGAAAAAACTATTTTACAAGATTATGAGATTAGACCTAGAGAATTAGGATTAATGACTAATAATGGAAAAGGAAGAATTTTGACTCAAAAAGGGATTAAATATCTAGAAAATTTGTCAATACTAGAAGAAGTTTAAATATGAAAAAAGAAATAAAGAAAGTTTTAGAAACACACTATTGGATATCTGGATTAAAAACAGATCATGGATATTTTGTAAGTAATGATGATTGTGAAGGAAGACTTAATGAGGGCATACAAGTAACTATAGATGGTTAAGGAGATGCTTGGATTACTGTAAATGATAAAAGAGGATATTGTACTGCTAGAATTAGAACTTTTGCAGGAGGTGGACATAATGGCAGAACTAGAAATGCATTAATGATTCTTGCAGAGGCGATTAGGTTAGATAATGAGAATCCTATGGGATAATTCTACAGTGGGAATGGGTATAGGATCATAGCCAAAACCACTAGAAGAAATCGTAAAAAATCACTTGCCAATTTTCGACAGGCATGGTATCTTAGTTCCTAATTAAGGAGATGGTCTATGTTAGAAGTCCAGAAATATCTTAAAGAAAAAGGTCTTGATTCTTTAGTCAATGAATTTCATATTAAGGCTAATGAATACGATAATATTGTGGTTCTTAATTATGATCAAATTGAATCGCCAAGATTTAATTCTATATGTGACGAATGTAGGTCTTTGATTCTTGAAAAAGATACATGGAATGTAATTTCTTATCCTTTTCAAAGATTTTATAATACCTATGAAGGATTTGATTTTAATTCTTGTAAAGTTATTGATCCTGTTAGGGTAGCTTCTCTTAACAAAGAACCAGCTATTCTTTCTTTTCCTATTGAAGATGCTATAATTGAAAATAAGTTAGATGGTTCAATATGTACAATTTGGAATTATAATGGAAAATGGAATTGTTCTACTCGTTCAATGGCATTTGCAGAAGGTTCTACTACTTTAGGAAGAACATTTTCTCAAGTATTTGAAGATGCTGTTAAAAAAACAAAACTTTATTCAGCATTAGAAACTATTGAAAATGCTAAGGATTTTTGTTATACATTTGAATTAACTTCGCCAGAAACAAGGGTAACAACCCCATTTTCAGAAACAAAAATTACCTTGATTGGTGCAAGACATCTTAAGGAAGAAACAAATTATAGAGAATTGTCAAGAACTGAATTGTTTCATCTTGCTCAACTGTTTAATGTAGATAGACCAAAAACCTATACTGTCAAATCTTATAAAGAATTGATAGAAATGGTTGAGAAATTTAACTGTATGGACGAAGGGGTTGTTCTTGTATGGGAGATGGAAAATGGTTCTCATATTAGATCAAAATGTAAGAATCCTGCATTTGTTGCTATTTCTAATATGAGAAATAATGGTGCGATTTCTCCAAGAAGAATACTTACACTTGTTATGGCAAATGAACAACACGAGTATCTTAAGTATTTTGAGTGTGATTCTAAGTACGTTTCTTTCGTGGAAGAAGAATATAATAAGTCTAAAGAAAGAATTAAAACGATTTATAATGAGAACAGAAATTTGGTTAATCAAAAAGATTTTGCTCTTGCAATTATGCCTAAGACTGTTTATAGCTTTGAGCAAGGGGTTATTTTTACAATGAGAAAAAAGAATGAAGATGTAGAAAAAGTTCTTAAAGATCTTGGTTCTGATAAGATTGCAAAAGGAATGAATCTTAAAGGATTATTTGTTAAGAAATTTGGTCTAAATGTGGAAGATGATAAATAAAAGGAG
>Ga0316231_1002262_pt1 | contig 18675 bp, 27 predicted proteins | sample TBH18027metaG_FD_206002 | JGI IMG/M metagenome (GOLD analysis project Ga0316231, IMG submission 206002) | Freshwater microbial communities from Trout Bog Lake, Wisconsin, USA - TBH18027 | ecosystem: Environmental > Aquatic > Freshwater > Lake > Hypolimnion/Profundal zone | place: USA: Wisconsin...
AATGTTGGTGATCAATTTTATGTTGGCGTTGCGACAACACTTGGTGGCCTTACTTTGTCCGGCCTGTATACCGTTCTTACCGTTCCAACGGTAAATACGTTTACGTTCTCCGCAGCCAATTCGGCTACTTCTACGGCTGGTCCTGTTTCCATCAACTCTGGCAATATCAGTTCTACTTTTTATATTGCTTTAGGCCCACAGCCTACGGGTACCGGCTTCGGTGTTGGTGGGTTTGGCACGGGTGGTTTTGGTGTTGGTACAACTCAACCATCAACGCCCGGAACGCCAATAACGACAACGGACTGGACCTTGGATAACTTTGGGCAAGATTTAATTGCTTGTCCCGCTGGTGGTGCAATCTATTATTGGCAACCGGGTGGTCAACTTCAAAATGCTCAGATCATTGGCGGCAATGGTCCATTAGTTAACAGTGGCATTTTCGTTGCTATGCCAGAGCGTCAAGTCATTGCATACGGATCATCATTCACACTCGCGCCTGATCCACTATTGGTTCGGTGGTCTGATATTGAAGATTTTACTGTATGGAATGCCACGCCAACGAATCAGGCAGGTTCATATCGCATTCCTACTGGTTCTAAGATTGTTGCTGGTATTCAAGGGCCACAGCAAGGTTTGCTTTGGACTGATCTTGATCTGTGGGCCATGCAATATGTTGGCGCACCATTCGTCTATGGCTTCAATAAAATTGGATCAAACTGCGGCGCTATATCGCGTCACTGCATTGGCCAACTTAATGGTGCTATCTTTTGGATGAGCCAAAAGCAGTTCTTTATGTCAATGGGTTCTGGCCCACAGAGTATCCCATGTCCAATTTGGGATGTTATCTTCCAGAACATTAATACGTCATATCTTAATAAGGTATGTTGCGCTGTTAACTCTCAGTTCAACGAAGTAACTTGGTATTATCCATCGGCAAGTTCGACGGAGAATGACTCTTATGTCAAATACAACACAGTCCTCCAACAGTGGGACTATGGTACTCTTGGCCGTACTGCTTGGATTGATCAATCTGTTCTTGGGCCTCCCATTGGTGCTGGCTCTGATAACTATCTTTATCAGCACGAAATAGGAAATGACGCAGCAAGTGGAACTTCAACCACTGCTATGCTGTCTTCGTTCCAAACTGGTTTTTTCCAACTGAATGAGGCGGATAATTTGATTTTCATTGATCAAATTTGGCCAGACATGAAGTGGGGAACTTATAGCGGTACGCAGAACGCTACAGTTAAAATCACATTTTATGTGACGAACTACCCCGGCGATGCTGTGACGGCTTATGGTCCATATACCATGACACAGGCGACTGAATACATATCAGTCCGTATTAGGGCGCGTCTTATGTCAATTGCTGTATCATCTAACGATGTGGGTACTTTCTGGCGTCTTGGTGCGATTCGTTATCGTTACCAACTTGACGGAAAATTTTAATAGGAGGCTACCATCGCATCTTTAGACGATATCCTAACTACCCAGAAAAACGGTGTGCAAGGCATCAACGCCTTGAACCACACGACGCAGAATCTTGCCGGAACAGTAAATACTTATGAAGTTTCTGCTGCGACATACTTCTCTACGCCGATTGGATGGGTTGCTAAAGTTAGTGTCATTGTAGCCGGAACCACTACTGGAACCATATACGATGCAAATTCAGTGGCTACAGCAGTAAATGGTGTTCGTCTGGCTATAATTCCAAATACTGTTGGAATTTACACTATTAATATGCCTGTCAATAATGGCATTGTTGTCACTCCCGGAAGCGGCATGATTGTAGCCGTATCCTATAGTTGAGGTTGTCATGCCACTAGCACACGGTAAGTCACAGAAAACGATCAGCTCTAATATAAGAGAAATGATGCATTCTGGTCATCCTCAAGATCAAGCCATAGCGGCGGCATTGAATGTTGCTCGTTCTAAGAAGGCATCGGGCGGTGACATTCCCGACCCGTTAACCAATGCAGATGTCTCAGATCGTGCGGCGCATGATTCGCGTGTTCATATCGGACCAATTCATGCCGCCGTAGCTGGCCGAACTGACCATCTTAATATGCATGTTCCGGCTGGATCATATGTCATTCCGGCTGATATCGTGTCGGCATTAGGTGAGGGAAATACCGATGCAGGGCTTGATGTTCTGGATAGTCTTTGTCACGATCATAATTCAAATAGCGGAAATATGCGGTCTAAAAGTGATAAAAATAGTAATGACAGGTCTCTCGCGCCTATTGTTGCTGCTGGAGGGGAATATGTTATTCCTCCTAGTGTTGTTACTTCACTTGGCAGTGGCGATATTGACGACGGGCATAATCTTTTGGACGATTTTGTCGTTTTGGCTCGTAAGGATTTAATAAAGACACTGAGTAAACTACCCGGCCCTCGTAAAGATTAGGCTCTAGAGAAGATGCCATGCAGTTCTTTTGCTTTTTTAAGGTAAACTTCATGCGCTTCTTCTTTGGTATGGTAACAACCCAAATAAAGAACTTTTTTGTTATGGGTAATTTGAGACTGCCAGCATCTTCCTCCTTCTTTTATCCAAGGGATAAATTTCACCCCTTTAAGACCATTTTTGTTTGTAGATTTAGAATTTGCTCTATTTTGACTATTGGTAGCCTCTCTCAAGTTTTCAATTCTATTATCACTTCTATTACCATTAATATGATCAATTTGATTTTTAGGCCATTCTTTTGTAACGTAGAACCATGCTAAACGATGAGCCGCATATGACTTTCCATCAAACTCAATATACGTATATCCGCGATCTTTCTTTAGATAGCCAGCTTGGTTGCCTACACGAATCCTTGGTCGTGCAGAAAGCCAAAAGAACAAGCCTGTTTCTGGCTCATATCGAAGGTTCAAAATAAGGTGATCATGTTTCATGATTCGATCATAACGTATGTTTCCTACCCAAGTAAAGGACTAATAAATGCAAATTGTAGAAACTAAAAAGCGTGTTCGTCTGTCAAAGAGTGCACGAAAGAACCGCAAAATTGAGTTAATTACTACCCCAGCCCGCGTCAGGGTTGCCACCAGAAACGACCTATTCGGCATTATGGACTTGGCGCGTATTGTCCATAAAGAGAATGGTTTGTTTGACTTTAATGACGTTAAGGTTGCCGAAGCACTGTGGCCACAATTGACACAAAGCAACGGTATTATTGGCGTCATCGGGCCAAAAGATAAGCTAGAGGGATTGGTTGTCTTGCGGGTGGCTAACTATTGGTATTCTGAGAAACAGTTCTTGGAAGAAATGTGTGTCTTTGTGCATCCCGATTATCGTAATGCCAAAGAATCACGGGTTCAGAAACTGATTGAATTTGCTAAGAAAGTTGCAACAGACCTTGAACTTCCATTGATGATTGGGGTTTTGTCAAATACGAGAACAAGTGCTAAGATAGCATTATATGAGCGTAACTTTGGTGAACCCGCTGGGGCGTTTTTCCTATGGGGCGCGAAAACAGGTTCTACTGACGAAGAAGTAGATTGAGGGTTATACGATGGGTTCCAAGGGTTCAGCTACTACTACAACGACGAGTGCGCCTCCGCAGTCCGTTCAGGATATGTATAATTACATAACCCAGCAAGGCAAAACTCTTCAGCAGCAACCCTATCAGCAGTATCAGGGGCAATTGGTCCCTGATATTAATGCTACTCAGCAAGCCGGTATTGATCAGTCTCAACAATACTCTCAGGCTGCTCAGCCATATCTTCAGCAAGCTGGTCAGATGACACAGCAAGCGGCGGCTGGTTATAACCCACAGAACTTTGGTCAAGGCGTTTCAGCATATATGAGTCCGTATATGCAACAAGCTATGGGCGCAACTGCGGCTCAGATGCAAAATGTTAACCAGCAGCAACAGCAACAGTTGCAGGGTAATGCAATTCAGCAAGGTGCATTTGGTGGTGATCGCGGTAACGTTGCTCAGGCCGCATTGATGAACCAGCAAAACCTTGCAATGGGTCAGACGCTTGGCAACATGGCAAATACTGGATACCAGTCCGCTGCTCAGAACTACATGACTGGTCTTGGCGCTCAAGGGCAGCTTGGTGCTCAAATGGGCAATATTGGTAATCTTGCTCAGAACGCTGGCATGACTGGGGCGCAACAGCTGTCGGCGGCTGGCGCTATTCCGTATGCAGTTCAACAGGCTCAAAACGCCGCTGCATATCAACAGTTTGCTCAGCAACAGGCTTATCCTTGGCAAACACTGGGTAGTCTTGCCAATATGGCTTCCGGCCTTGGCGCTGGTCAGGGTGGAACAAGCACTGCTACTGCCCCGGCTCCAAATCCAATGAATGCCGCGCTTGGCCTTGGTACATCATTGTTGGGTTTTATGACGCCATCAGATGAGCGCCTTAAAGAAAACATGGAGCCTATTGGTAAGACCTTTGATGGTCAGAATCTTTATAAGTACAATTATAAGGGTGATCCACGTACGCAAATTGGCCTTAGTGCTCAAGAAGTTGAAAAGCGCAATCCAAATGCCGTCTACCGTCGCGACGATGGTATGCGTGTTGTCGATTACAATGATGCTACCAATAAAGCTGCGGATCGCGGTCATTTTGCTGGCGGTGGGTCATCAATGGGTGGCCTTGTTTCTGAAACTATGGAGCGTCGTCCTTATTCTTATGGTGGTGTTGGACAAAGCCAAAGTCAGTTTGCTCAAACGCCTTACGCTGATGACCCATTATCTGATGAGATGGCTGCACTAGCTAAGATTACGCTTGGCTCATATATTCCTCAAATGAAGGAAATTAGGGCTGGTGGTAGTATGCCTATTCCGACCGCTCATGCATATGATGCACCAACATTTGATACATCTGGCATTTCTGGATTTGGAACTGCTTATAAGAAGTATAATGCAGCTAACGCAATTGCACCTTCCATTGCCGCTCAAGGAAACGATATTGCTGGCCTTGGGACAGACATTGGTAGCTATAGCCTTGGATTAAATTATGCCTCTGGTGGTTTAGTTCCTCGCATTCCACATGCTGATGGCAGCTCTGCTGATCCAGAAAAAACTGTTCCCGCAGATCAAGATTTCTTGGGTGGATTAGGTTCGTCTATATCTAAGGGACTGGGTGGCGTATTTGGTTCAGATACGCAACCGGGTTTTATTTCGAGCACCTTTAATAAGGGTCAACCATTATCTGATGATGCTCGTCAGGCCATGATGGCTGCTGGCTTTGGCATGATGGCAAGTCCATCGCCATTCCTCACTCAGGCCATTGGTCAGGGTGGCTTAATCGGTGCCAATACATATGCCAAACAGCGTCAGTTGAATTATGAGACTCAAAAATCCCTAGCTGAACAGGCAATTCAAAGCCGTCAAGTTGGTGTTGGTGAAGCTGGATTGCCGCTTAGGCAGCAAGAACTTGATATTCAAAATCGTGGTCAAGCACTTGATATCTATACTAAATTTATCTCTAAATATCATTCTGACGTTGATTCGCAGGGTAACCCTATTATGGCTCCTACGCCGGGGTCTGGAGCGCCACCATTAACGCCAGAAGAATATAATGCACAATTGAATAGCATTATTGAAGCTGCTGGTTTTTCTCCTGCTGTTATGAGTGCCCTTAGAACGTCAAAGCCACGTCAAGCGCAAGCAATTGGAGGACAATCAATGCTGCCCGATGATGGCGGTGTTCAGGCAGTTGTTCCAAGCAATCAACCTATAGAAGATCAAACCCCTCCTCAGCCAATTAAAGTGGCGCAAGCAGCAGTTCCTGATACTGCTGGAACAGTTGCTACAGATGCTTCACAGACTGGAGATGTAAATCCATATCCAGATATTCATCCATCTGGAACGCCTACTTACTTTAGGAATCAAGCTGACGTGGCATGGAAGCGTTATCAGAAACTTCAGGACATGGGTCAGGATGCAACCAAAGCATTCGAGGCGTGGAAATCTTTATCTGATAAGGCTGAAGGTATTGCTAGTGGAAATCAGCAGACATTATTGTCTGATGGTAAAACATATGGATTTCCGCAATCCATTGTTCAGAAAAATCTATCGGCAGCTGCTCAAAAAGCAATGGCTGATGCTCAGAATGCAGATGCAACCAAGTTTACAACCGAAAATTCTAAATTTTTGGAAGAACTTCCAGCTGTCCAACAGGTTCAAGATGGTTTGATTAACGCATATCAGAAGATTGATATGAACCGGACCACTGGATTTAAGGCAGATGCTATTGGTATTATTAAAGGAACTCCAGTCCTTGATAATGCACTAAAGAAGGCTGGCGTTGATGTTGATAGTGATGGTTTTCAAGGGTTAGCTGATACAGCTGCTAAGGATGCTATTGTAAACGCCTTTAAAGCGGTCGCAGCAAATGCGGGTGGGCGAACAACTAATATGCAATTGAAGGAAGGTTTGATGTCAGTGGCGGAGCCAGTAAAGGCACCAGCAGCAAAATATCAGGTTATCACTCAAGACCGCAGTAATCAGTTGCGTCAGGAAGACTTAGCGCGTGATTGGATTGATAATATTAACAATCCTAATCCAGCACAAAGAAAAACACAGGCCAAGTTTATCGCAGATTGGACCCGTGATCCTGCTCATTCTCAAAAGGTTTATGATCAAAAAGCAGTTGATCAGATTGATTATTTTGCTGGAATGACGCCTTCTGATATTAAAAACTTGCCTTATAAACGCACAGAAACTGATACGACTTCTTCTAGCCCTCAATTGGAACCTTGGATGCAGGGCCGTGATGTTAATTATAGCGGTCAAAGAAAACAGTTTTGGGAACGTGATGCATCTGGGAAAGTAAATTGGCTTGATGCAGATCAGGAACGTAAAAAATATCAGGCTCAACAAGGGGTTCAATAATGGCTAATAAAGTTCCAACTTTAGAACCTAATGATTCCGTAAATGTTGCGGAACCTACTGCTTCTTCTAATTTTGAAGCGCAGGTTCAAGCAAAACTTCCTGAGATGCAAAAACAGTTAGCCGCAACTGGCCCCGCTGGTCAGGTTGCTGCATATCAACCTTTTCAATTTGGACAGGTTCCTGTTGTTGGCCCTATTTATAATAAGGCTCTAGATGTTGCTATGGCAGCTGCTGGCTCAGGTCAGGGGCAAGATTTTACTAATCGCTATACTGACCTTCAAGCGCAACGTGAGGCGATTGAACGGGCAAAATATGCTGCTGCACCTATGACATATTCATTTATGAGTGGCGTTCCAGCTGCGGCATCTATTTTGCAGCCTGAAATTGGTATTGAACGTGGTTTGGCATCTTTAACTGAAAATGCACCACGGTTAATTTCCAAAGTGGCTCCATATTTAGGACGTATGACCGAAAGCGGATTAACATCTGCTGCTTCTTCTGAGGCGATTCCGGGTGAAACTCCAGAGGAAACTGCATCACGCCTTGGTACGAGTACTTTGGCTGGTATGGCTGCGACTCCGATATCCTCAGCATTAACTTTTGGTGCAAAAGGTGTTAAAGCTATTGGAAGCAAGATTGCTGGTATTTTTGATCCAGAATCCGTAATGGCTCAGAAAATTGTATCTGGGGCAGCAACTCAACCTTCAATTCTTCCATCACAACGTCAATTGTCAGTGGAAGAATATTTGGATGCTTTGAATCGCGGCGACAAAAACGTGTCGTTGGCTGACGTTCAAGGTGCTAAACCACTCATTCTAAAGGCAGAAGGTCAGATTGAAAACGACCCTAACGCTTTGGCTCTGAACAGTGTGGTTAACAAAAGGATTGCAAATAACCCAGCCATCATTGGCTCTCAAATTGATGATGCTGCTGGAAAAACCATTGACGCTGCCGCTGAACGAGATGCTGCAAACAAAGCGTATCGCAGTGCTGCATCTCCGGCATACAATGCTGCTTTTAACTCTGAAGGGGCAGATAATGTTTGGAACCCATACTTTAACACTGTAATTAATACGAAAGAAGGTCAGTCTGCAATTCAGTGGGCTAACAATGAGCGGGTAAAAGATGGCATTCTTGGACCAACTCCATTCGTAAAAGACCCTGATTCTGGCTTATATGTTTTGCGCTCGCCATCTGGCGGAGAACCGCCAGACCTTGAATATTGGGATTATGTTAAGCGTGGCTTGAATGGTGAAGGTCGTAAACAGGCGGCAACACCGGGTGAGTCTGATACGGCTGCATCAACTCAAGCGATGACAAAAAAATTTACTGATACGCTTAAAAGTATGTTCCCTGCATATGGTGAGGCATTAGGAACTGCTCAACGATATATTAAGGCTGACAATGCCTTTGATGCGGGTAGTGATTTCTTTGGCATGATTACAAAGCCAAAGGGAAATGCAGAAGATATCGGCAATCAATTGAATTACCTAACTGCTGCCCCAAAGCAGGGTGGATATAGCGATACGGAAAAAAATGCTTTTAAAACTGGATTGCTTTCGTTTGTTAAAGAAAATCCAGATGTAGCAGCCAGTGCATTTAAGGATATAGATTCTGTAACTGAAGGGCGTATGAGGGCTGCATTGGGGGATAATACCTTTGATGATCTTAATAGTACCTTTAAAATGGCCCGCGTTCGCGAGTTGACGGGCACATTGGGTCTTTCCGCTAAACCAAAGATGTCTATTGGCCAACTTTTGGCTGCATCTGCTGCTGGAAGTGCAGCTGGATTTGGAGCAGTTCAAGCTGCTGGTCATGCAATTTCAACAATTCCAGAAATTGCTTCCCACGTTACTGATCCATATACTTTGGGTTATGCTTTAGCAGCGTCTGGATTAGCCCTACCTATTGCTGGCGGCGCTATGGCAGTGCATGGGTTAGCCAACCAACGTGCTTCGGCAATGCTTCGTATGGCTGTTGATCCAAGCCCAGCTGTTCAAGCCAAACTGAAAGATGCCCTAAATAAAGATGATTTGAATAAGAAGATTTTTAGCAATCTTGAAACAAATCTTACAAAGTACATTGCATCTAATCCCGCAGTGAACCCAGCGCAACCAGAACAGCGTGCCAATGGTGGTCGTGTGGGGCATAAGTCAGGTGGCAAGGTTGGTGGTCTTACGGCTGAATCACTTCTTCGTGATTTAAAGCGCCGTCAAGTAATGTTAGCGAGCAAAACTGAGCATATGCTTTCATTACCAGACGACGCAGTTGTTCAAGCGTTGGATGCAGCCAAGCGTTAAGCCGCGTCTGCTGCTGCCAACTGATTAGCTAAGTCAGACATAATCCTCAGTTCAGCAAAGCTACCATCTACTGGCTTTGCGAACTGGGCGGTGTGTGCTGACGTTGTGATCACATCACGATACAGATCGGGATTAAGGCGATCCTCACTGACCTTGGCTAACGATATACACATCATGATGATTGATACGTCGTGCGCCGTTACCTCTTTCTCAAGCATTACAGAGGCCATCAGGGAAGCCTTCGTAATTGCTGGAACTGGATCACCATTTTTAACAGCGTTAGCCTCAGCGGCCTTCTGTGTGTGATCAATGAACTGACGCCAGTTCAGCGGGCCACTATAGTTCCGTTTAGCTTTTTCTTCCATTTTGAGTTCTTTCCATATGGGAGTGGGGTTTTTGATTCTTTCAAACCTAAAGTTGATGATTTCGCTCGTTTCGCTTTCGTTATCTGGCTCATGTCCTCCTTGGTTTTTTGGGTTGCACAGGCTTTGCACGTAAGACGTATATTCTCGTCCAAGTCCGACCCGCCCAGTGCCAATGCCCGGACGTGCTCGAAGATAAAATGACCTGCCCTCAACTTGACTGAGCAGATCATGCATTTGCCATGTTCTCGTTCCCATATCGCTAACTTTCTTCTTTGCGATAGGTTCCCTCGTTTAGTGGTTCCCATATCCTCAGTCATTAAAGGAAAAACCTTTTATCTCTTTAAACTGTTCCCTTGGTATCAAGTAGCAGATTGCTTCGTAATCCCGTGGGTCGTTTCTGTTTCGTTGACCAGATTTGCGTGACTTGTATTGATTGTGGAGAATATTAAGATAGCCAAAATAGTCAGGCCACTTAACGACCAATAACGCTGGCAACTTAGTTTCTCTAGATAGTTTCAGGCCGTGGTCTATGTCAGTCTTTGTGCAGATATAAGTGTCAAAGTCAGTGTATGGTTTGCTCTTGGTTTTAACCTCAATGAAGCCAACGATTTCACCATACCTCCGACACCTAAAGTCAAAAATGCTGTAATCACCCATCTTTTCATATTCAAAATTCCACTGGGTGCTCAAGAACTCGATGATCTGATGTTCTCGATTTAAATCATGTGGAGTTTGATAAGATATAAAGGGTGCATCAATCACTGAAACTTGCTCCCCGCTCTATGAGAATTTTTTTCAATTGTAGATGTTAACCATCCCCAACTTTGGCCATTCTTAATATTGCTAACTGTTTGAAATTTAATATTATATATCTCCGCTATGTCTTTAAGTGTTTTCTTCATTTGATAAATTTCAATTACATCTTTTTCTGTAAGCTTGGCTTGAGGGTTATTTTCTCCTTTGTGTGATTTTCCGCGTGACCTATTTTTATCATGTCTATCTTTATTGTTATCTAAAACAGTTCCAGTTTTTAAATGCGCGGGGTTGCAGCAAGAAGGATTATCGCAGATATGCATTACACATTCGCCATTTTCAATCGGCCCAATTGAATTTTTATAGACTTCTCTATGTGCTAATTTGGGCCTACCATTAATGCCAATAATTCCATATCCTTGGCGTGTTTTTGCAGCATTCCAAACCCAACATTTATCAGGTGTTAATATGGTAATTTTTTCCCATAATCTTAAAACTACTGGCTTATAAGGTGGCATTATTTAAACGATGCTCCTGCGCGTAAAGAGGCTTGTTCCGTTCTATACGCTTCAATAATAGCATCTGATTTATTCCTTTGGCAACGATGAAATTCATCATTTTCAATAGCTTGAACCTCTTCTTCGCAAGCAAGAGCATAATCTTTATGAGATTCAGCCCAAGCATCGCGCATTGCCACGGATGATTCGGGGGAACGAAGAATTAAATTAGCTTTTATTTGCTTTCGATTAAATTCCGCTCGCACCTTTCTGGCGCGAGCGGCAGCGGAAATTTCGGATGAAGTTGCTAAATAGTTTAGTGCTTCTTCAATCCATTCATCTTTAATCAGTTTGTTCGTTTGCATAGTGACGTTCGATCCTTGGTTTAAGTGCAATCCAGCACTCTACGTTTTGATTTGGCGTTGGAAGGGCATCAAGGATTACAAGAATTTCGTTATCCTCAAGCCAACCATTGCCAATAATTGTCTTCTTAGTCGCACCGTTGCGGTCAGTTTTATAAGACAAAACTGTCCACCGCTCAGGCCAATGTTCATCAATTTCCATATATTCCAATGGACGAAGGATTACCCGACAGAAGTTGTCTGGATCGGTTAAGGGAAGAGCCTCAAGCAAGATATTGATAGTATCTCGCTTGGTGCTAAATCCCTTGCCAATGACAATGCCACGGGCTTCATTCGTGACGGCCTCAGGACGATAAGAGACCGCCTTCCACTCAAATCTAAAACTTGGATCAGAATGGGATGTCATCGTCGATATCGATTGATGGGGCATTCTGTCGTTGTCCCCCATTAGATTTATTGTCTTGATCGGCTTTTTGGAAACTGCATGAGAGAAACTTTTCACCATTACGATCTACCTTAATCCACACTGCCAATTTGTAATCTTCACCATCCACCTTAACCGATCCGGTGTAGCTAGGATGCTTATCTTGGGTTTTATATTTGTTTTTGAACGCTGATCCGCTCATATCTTTAACTTCATAATTAGACATTTTTAATTCCTTTCGTTGCATTAATCCGTGCCGTGCAAGCATCGGTCATTTTTGTGTACTCATCAGTGTTTGGCACGATTGCCAATGTAATTCTGTTTTCACTTTCTGATTTCCATGTTGCCCTAACTTCCTTTTCATCAAGGCACATTTCCAGCATTCCAGTGAAAACACCAACATAGTTATCAACGTCTTTAGCCTCTAAAGCCCGCTTTGGAAGTTCAATCTTTTTAAGCGGCTGCCTCTTTGGCGCTGGTTTTTCTACTTCCTGATTCGGTGCTGACTTATCGCCATCCTCTTTCTCAGGGTCGTCTCCAGTTTCAATCTGGAACAACTTGAACAACAGATATTTATTGGCCCCTGTCAGAGCCTTGTAGATACCCTTGTCGCCTACGCTGCCAGATTTAGACTTGTCATTACCGCAACCAACGGCAATGATTTTATCAGGCCAAATCTCGCCCGATGTGTGAGCCAATGTGTATTCGACGGTGACGGTTGTATTACCGTGCGCGTCGATTGGCGATACGTTTCCGATGCTTGGGATAAGCACCAATCCCTGATCAATCATCGCGGGACGAAGTGATTCGAGGAGGGATGATTCGCTGGCATACTTGTAGCCGTGGAACTTGTTTTCGGAAGATTTCTGAACGTAGGAGACGGATTTCATCACCTCATTCAATGCCTTGATAATGTTTTTCATCGTTACCTTACCGTTAATGTTTCGCCGCCATTTGACAGCGTTGCGCCGGGAACGTCTTCGCCAGCCTTTAGCTTTTCACCAATCAACGTCTTGTTTGGTTCGACTTTGATACGCATAAATTCATCGGGGATCAACCCCTCATCCAAAATTTGTACCGATAGCGGCTTCTGGCTCAGCGAAACGGTTCCATTGGCGGCCTTAACGGTACGCATATCGGCCATCTCCAACATGCGACGAAGCAGGGTACGGATCAAATTAACGCGAACGGTATGTTTCGAAATTCGGTCATCCATACGCGCACGCGATATTTTAATACCTTCTATATAACCTTCTGTAATAGATAGTTCTAATAAACATTTATTAATAATATCCATATAGTCAGTAGAACCCTCTAAGATATCTGACTTAAAAGTATCATCATTCTTTAACTCAGGATTATTAATATATATGTTAGCCAGAAGGTTAGTAATTTCATGTTCTATAACTGGCATAGCTAATCTAAGTTTATGCATCTCAGTGGCATCCGACTGTGCGCCATGTGGAAACTGTTTCATTGGTTAACACCCTTGTATGTTTGTTTTCGGCATGTTACTGATTGCACTCAATGTAAGGATTGTCAAATGATTGAACGGCTCGATCCCCCGCTACCTGTATTTACCCCAAAGGGCAGTGCTATGGCGCACTTCCTGATTGACTATGGGTTTGAACACCATTTGATGTGGATTTGTTTTCAGGACGAAACTGGAGAATGTTGGACATGGGAAAACCCATTGATTCGGATGCAGCCAAACACGACGGCGGGACGGAAATCGATCTCGAATATACGCCTACCCACCCCATGAGAATGTTTCGAAAAGAACACTTTGTCACGCTTGACGATTTGTCTTTTCAAACTGGAATTTCGATGGCATCCTTGTCTCGAATTGAACGATATAAACAATACCCTCTAATCAGTGCAGCAAAGAAAATCATTGCAGCATCAGGGGGTTACCTGAAACCGGAAGATTTTTTTGGTGAAAAGTAATGATACAATTAACTCTTCCACTGGCTCCGTCAGCTAACGCTCTTTGGCGCATAACTGGCTCTAGAATGTACAAGACAAAGCTCTACAAAGATTGGCTTGAAGAAGCTGGTTGGATGGTGAGGCAACAAACGAAACAGACAATTGATGGCGAGTACGTTCTTCACATTAGGGCGAGAAAAACCAACAAACGTCGCGATTTGGATAATATCTTGAAGGCAACAAGTGATCTTCTTGTTAACCTTCATATTGTAGAAGATGACTCGCAGTGCATGGCTTTGGCTGCTGAGTGGGCCAAGGAATCATCAGAGCCGATGGTTGTAACGATTTACGCAATGGGCGAGGCAGATGACACAGGACTTCCGAAACTACAATGAATTACGTGCACATTACTTGGCAGTTAGAAAAAGATTGGGCGGACTTGGCAAGTCAGCAGGACTTGTCCCAATTAGGCCACCAGAAGTTCAAAAGATTGTACCTTCCCGTGTTGAGGAAACCACTGAAGTTGTGTTCAAGGTGGACCGTATCCCCAATAACAATTTCTCGAAACTCTTAATTAAAATTGCTCAAAAACACAGTGTCGATCCTAACTCTTTAATCGTTCCGAATCACAAACCTGAGGTTGTTAAAATTCGCCGGGAAGTGGTTTATTTCGCGGTTAAGGATTTGAAATATTCGGCCAGCCAAATTGGTCGATGGCTACAACGTGATCACAAAACAATCCTTTACGACGTTAAATGTTACGAGAGAGACAATGCACAAACTGCGTGATTATCAAGAGGATGCGATTACGGCTCTACGCCAGTCACTTCGATCTGGTAAACAAAGGCCGGTGCTGCAAGTTCCAACGGGTGGCGGTAAGACTGCCATCGCGGGTAATATCATCAACATGGCACTAGAACGGGGGCGCAGAGTTATCTTCTGCGTTCCAGCAATCAGCCTCGTTGACCAAACAGTTAAGTCCTTTGAACGCGATGGCATCTTCGATATCGGTGTCATGCAAGCCTATCACGAACGCACGGATCACACGGCTCAGGTTCAGGTTGCTTCGATCCAGACACTGATGCGTCGCAATGTGCCAGATTGTGGTTTGGTCATTATCGACGAGGCCCACGTCCTGTTTAAGTTCTACGGTAAGTGGTTTGAGAAACTGGCCGAAAATCGAATACCTGTTATTGGATTAACGGCAACTCCGTGGGCCAGAGGCATGGGCAAACTGTATGATGACTTGATTGTTGGAACGACAACGCAGCGACTAATTGACGCAGGGTATCTATCAAGTTTCCGTGTGTTTGCTCCAGCCCACCCAGACTTGACGGATGTTAAGATCGTTAAGGGTGACTATGAAACCAAGGGATTATCCAAGGCCATGCAGGAGGGAACTCTTGTGGCTGATATTGTTACAACATGGCTTGAAAAGGGTGAAGATCGCCCAACGCTATGCTTTGGTGTAGATCGCGCTCACGCCAAGAAAATACAGCAGCAGTTTTTAGAATTAGGTGTTCCAGCTGGTTATATGGATGCTTTTACGGAGCTTGATGAACGCAAGGAAATTGCCAGACAGTTTGCAGATGGGGAATTAAGAATTGTTTGCAATGTTGGTGTCTTGACGACGGGCATTGACTGGGATGTGCGATGTATCATTCTGGCGCGGCCTACACGCTCTGAGATTTTGTATACACAAATCATTGGCCGTGGACTTAGAACAGCTGAGGGCAAGGATAATTGCCTGATACTAGACCACAGTGACACAACGATCCGGCTTGGATTTGTGACGGACATTCACCATGAGACACTCGATTCGGGCGATAAAAGAACGGCCAGTAAGTTTGAAAAAGAAACGCCGCTACCGAAACCCTGTCCAAAATGCACGTTCGTTCGCCCCCCAAAAACAAGGGAATGCCCAGCCTGTGGCTTCAAAGCTGAGTACGTATCAAAGATAAATACAGAAGAGGGTGAATTGTTAGAATTAACGCCAAACAAAAAGCAGATTGCCAAAGACTGGCCAGCGGCTGCCAAATCAACATTTTACGCAGAATTGCTTGGACACGCTCAAATCAAGGGATACAAAGATGGTTGGGCTTATCACGCTTACCGTCAGAGGTTTGGTGTGGGGCCAGCTAGTAGGCCATCCCCGATCATGCCGTCACAGGCTACATCAGCTTGGATCAAGCATTTAAACATCACTAAGGCAAAACAGCGTGAGAAAAATGAACTTCGCAACAGCAGTGGCCCAATCGCACGGCAAGTGGCATAGCATCCTTCTACAGTTAGGGATCGATAGCGCACACTTATCTGGCAAACATTGTCCATGCCCAATCTGTGGCGGTAAGGATCGCTTTCGGTTTGATAATAAGCAGGGAGATGGCAATTGGATTTGCTCTAACTGCGGCGCGGGTAATGGATTTAACTTGGTGTCGCGAATCAGGGGAATACCAGCCGGAGATGTCCTCAAAATGGTAGAACCATTGATAGATACCGCCACACTAAGAGCCGTTCCAAAAGTTGATACGGAAAAAACTCATGCTTCAGCGGAACGGTTCTGGAAGAGCACGCGGAGGGTCATGGATGGCTCTCCGGTGTGGTCTTACCTTACAACACGATTAAATGGCTTCTATGCCTCCCCTGTCATTCGTGAGGGCCATGCAACACATCCCGACAGTGATTACCGATCATATTTTGTCATGGCGGCCAAAGTCAGTGACGTGGATGGTCGTGGCGTGTCCGTACATAAGACGTACTTGCTCACAAACGGTGAAGTTGCCGGTTTTAACCCCAATAAGCTGCTTATGGCCGGATCAATCCCGCCCGGTTCAGCTATTCGACTTACAGAGCCAGCCGAATCAATGGGCATTGCTGAGGGCATCGAGACAGCAATGTCAGCCAATATCCTGACGGATATACCAACATGGTCTGCGATTAGTGCTCCCCTATTAAAACAGTTTCAGCCGCCAAAAATTTGCAATTTCTTAACAATTTTCGCGGATAACGATGTTAATTTCACGGGTCATTCAGCTGCTTACGATCTTGCTAGGCGACTGAAGATGACAAATCCTGAGATGAAGATTGAGGTTCGTGTCCCACCACGGATCGGTGACTGGAATGATGTTTTAAGGGAAAAGCGAAATGAGCAGCGAATTTGATATAAAATACCAAAGCGAGACCATGTTTACCGTGTTTCATGATGGCAAGGAGATTGCGTGGTGCCAGTGGTCGCCAGTGTTTGATCTTTGGCGCGTGTTAATGTTGTCTGATAAGCGTGTGCATCATTTAGCGGACATGATGGAAGTAATGAATTTATGTTCTGACGAAATAGGCTGTTGACATCATCTGTGGATGCGTTTACTCCTATGTTCATCAACAACGGCCCACGGGCAACCAACGGAGACGAAAATGTTTTTTTGTGATGGTGATTTTGAGTTCGCAATCGACAACTTCGAATACACGATTGGCGATAAGGTAGTGCTCGTCGATGCCACGGCGCTTGTTGAGTACGGCTCCGACTATGATGGCGATACGTCGTGGAACTTCTCCTATATCCATATCAATTATGCCGAAGACAATAACGGCAACATCGTCAACTTCACGACGGCTAACGACAAGGATGTGGTCGAGAAGATCAAGGCAAAATACTACGAGAAAGATTGGTCAATTATTTCAGAAATTATTGATCGGGGCTATTGACTGATGCTGTGGATGCGTTTACACAAGATACATCAACAACGGGGCTGAGGCCCAACCCAAGGAGACTACAATGAGCAACGCAACTGATTACACCGCAATGAACACCGCTGAAGTCATCGACGCGGCTGCTTACCTCAAGGCTCAGATCAAAGAACTCACAGCTCAGTTCAACGCAGCTGAAGAAGTGATTCGCGAACGCGCTACCGGCAAGGAAGTTTCAGGTAATCTCTTTAAAGCTGTGTTCTCAGAAGGTTCAGTTCGTTGGACCCTTGACACCGATAAGGTCAAGAAGGAAATGGGTGAAGATTGGTGGACCAAGAACTGCAAAGTGTCCACGCCTAAGCCTTCCCTTACATTCAAGATCAATGTGCAATGATTATCCAATTGTTCAAAAAGAAACGGATTGCGGGGGCTACTGGTCCCCGTGTCCAATCTTGGATGATCATGGCCAAGACCATTGTTATGGCTAACAGCCCAGTACTATCCATCATCCAAATTGACAAAGGTTACATGAAACATGGAATTGCAGAACAAAACAGGGTTCGCCAGACTATCTCCTGAAGATCGCAAAAGAGTGTCTTCACTTGGTGGGAAAACAGGCAATAGAAACAAATTCACATCTGAGACAGCTTCTGCTGGCGGTAAAATTGGCGGAAAAGCAAAAAACCCCAACAAGGGATTTGGAACAACAAAAAAGATAAACACTGAGTTGACATAATCTGTGGATGCGTTTATATCTATGTTCATCAACAACGGTGCTGCTACATCGACCCTAACTTAGGAGATCAAGATGCAAACTAATGAAGTTCACAATGGTGAGTGGAAATTTAAAATTGACGGGTATCATGTAACGGTCCACAAAGATTTTGATGGTTTTTATGCTTTTGTTGATGAAAGTGAAAAATTTGGTCCTAAAAAAACTATTGATGACGCTATTGAAGAGCTTTTTTACGAAGAAATTTCTTTTTGGGAAAAGTAAAATACATCAATCGAAGGAGAAAAAGTGATGAGAAATGCAATTTTGTGTGGTGTGCTGATTTCTATCAGTTATTGGATCGCTAATGTTATGCCTACGGATGGTGGTCCGATTGCTATGTGGTCAGGGGCAGCGTGTATTATGACAGGAGTATGTGGTTTTATGGCTGGGGTCTCCGCAGGTATGGATTTAGCATAATGGAAGATATTGTTGAACGGTTGTATAATGGCTATGCGGAAATTGATCGCTATGATGGAGCGGCGGAGATTGAGCGGTTACGGGAAGCGTTACGTTATATTTTAACGCACTGCGAATCTGATAGCCCACCGAATGCCAAAGCACTTATACTTTTTGTTAACAACGCACTGAAGGAGGGTGAGTGATGAAAACCGATTTAGAAAAAGCACAAATGCGGATCAAATTTATAAAAGACGACATTCGTAAAATATGCAGTTCCGCCCATTGGACAAGCGAACGCTTGAAAGCCGCAGATGGTAATGTTCCAAAGTATTTTATTGA
>Ga0316231_1002275_pt1 | contig 18609 bp, 26 predicted proteins | sample TBH18027metaG_FD_206002 | JGI IMG/M metagenome (GOLD analysis project Ga0316231, IMG submission 206002) | Freshwater microbial communities from Trout Bog Lake, Wisconsin, USA - TBH18027 | ecosystem: Environmental > Aquatic > Freshwater > Lake > Hypolimnion/Profundal zone | place: USA: Wisconsin...
CCATGCAATACAATGCTCAGATCGGCTTGCAACGCCGTACCCCCGCCACGCGTTTCACTTTGGATTACATCGGCAATATCGGCCAGGTGAATAACACCGAAAACGCCAACAATCAACGGGTGAACACCGAGTTCGATCTCTGGCTCTCGCGCCGCTTCTATCTCATTCTGCCGTCGGTCGAATACTATACGGACCCGTTTCAGAACCTGGCCTACCGGGTCACTGGCGGCCTGGGCATCGGCTACGATTTGATCGACCACCCGGGCGTGCAGTGGAACATCACGACCGGTCCGGCCTATCAGCAGGCGGGGTTTGATTCCACCGCGCCAGGCGTGCCGACGGAGAAGGGAACCGCCGCGCTGACCTTCGGCAGCCGCTTTCAATGGGACATCACCCGCCGCACCAAAATCATCCTCCAGTACCGCGGCCAGTACACCAGCAAGGCGATCGGCGAAACCACGCACCATTCGGTCGGCACGTTTTCCGTGGACCTCAACAAGCGGCTCACGTTGGATGTTTCCGGCATCTGGGATCGGATTTCCAATCCGAAGACGGGCGCGAGTGGCCTCGAACCCAAGCCGGATGACTTCCGCCTCGTCGTTGGGTTGGGGTTGCATTTCTGACCCCAGGGACGGGACAGCCGGGTGGAACGGACGAAGCGTGGTTGTCCGGATCTGCACCGGCCCCTCTTGGGCTTACTTTCCCGAGCCAATTGGCAATCGCCGTATCAGATCAAGAAAAGCCGAAGACGCCATGACTGCACAAGTCGTCGATTATCAAGCAGTATTGGCGCACCCAATCGGAGTTGAACCTATAACCTTCTGATCCGTAGTCAAGGACCCGCCTCGGGACCCAATGGCCCCGACGCGGAATCACCCGATCCCACCATAAACCGTGACCGCAGGCCACGCTCATCTGGACTGAGCCAGTCCCAGACGCAGCCGTTGCCGCACCCGGTCCCGCAGTTCGCGCGGGGCGAGGACCCGGACATGCGGCATCCCAGAGAGAATCCACCGCGTCAACTCCTTGCGTCCGGAAGTTTCCAGCCGGAGTTCCAAACCTCCGTCCCGCCGCTCCCGCACCTGCTGGCTTGAATGCCACCCCCGTTCCCGAATGTAGGTGGCCACCTCTTTGGCAAGGAGCAACCGCACCTTCCAGGGCTTCTCCGCTTGACTGATGCCGAAGGCGTCCTTGAAGAAGCCCCGGGCATCGAAGTCAGCCGGCCGCGTGAAGTGCTGCCCGGTCCCCTCGATGGAGCGGCAGCGGGACAGGGCGAACGTCTCCCTTCGCCCAGCCGCCGGGTTCAAAGCCAGCAGGTACCAGTTTCCGAGGTAGGCCGCCAGGTGGCACGGCTCCAGCACGTAGCGCCCGGTCACCCCATCGAAGCGCTGGTACTGCACGCGCAGCCGTTCCTGCTGGTTGATGGCCCGCGCCGCCGTCTGCCAGACCTCAGAGTCCACGCGCGCGTGGTCCTCCGCCAGCACCGTGAGTTGATCGGTCAAAGACTCGAGGTCGAGTGAAACGGTCCCCTCCAAGCCGCCCGCCATCTTGGCCAACACGGAGCGCATGATGATGTTGAACCGGCCCCTGACTACGAGAGCGTGCTGACCGACTGACGAAGACCCCCGACTCGACCCCGGCTCGCGGCAGCGGCGACTCCCTCCAGCCTCCAGCCTTTCCCCCAGGCCGGGTCTCGGCCCGGCGGCGCCGCCGGCGGGCCACCCTGCCCGGCAACCCCACGCATCAGCGCCCAAAAACGGCCAAACCATCAAGACTTTCCCCTTGACCCGGCCCTCGCCCGGGCGCTAAAGTACCGCCACGATAGACCTTGGGCGAAAAGCAATTCTCCCTGGCCCGCGCAGCGTCAAACCGTTCGCGCGGCAAAAAAGCAAATTCCTATCATTTGGAATTGGGATCGAAACTCTGCTGCTACGCCAGGACGTGCCAATGGTCCGAGTCAACTTTTGTGGTCGCCGTGGCAAACCATATCGATTACCACAGTGCTGGCTAGAATGAGCACATCGTCTTCACCTTCCTGGATGTCAACGCCGTAGGTATCCGTGAAGGTGAACCAGCGTTTCGAAACCTCAGCGACTATCTGGCCAGCACGGGTGAAAGTGTATTCCATGTCGAGAAAACTTCCTTGCGCCTCAAGATCGTCAGGGCCGGGCACATCGACGGTGAATTTGCACTTCAAGAACGTGAAAAGGTGTTTCTTCACCACGGCCGCCAGTTCACCGTTCCGGGTGATCTCGTAGGTCGGTCCCCAAGAAAGCAGCTTCTGGCGGATAAACGCCAGTTCGTTCCTTTCCATGTCCTGGAACGAGAGTTTATTCCCAATGCTGAACGCCTTGCCATCAACGAAGAAAACATCCTCCCCGGCCTCGTTTTTGATGGAAAAGTCGTCGCCCCAGCAAAACAACTTCTGCCTCATCAGGTAGCGCATGATTCAATCTCGATTGTTGTAATTGAAAATCGTTGGCCAATCGCATCGGCCAGCAAACATCCAACGCAGCCGAGCTAAAATGTCAACACCTTCCACCCGGTCTTGAGCATTTCGGTCAGCGGAGGCCCCATGCCTTTGACCTCGATCTTCATCTCCCTTAATCGGTCCGATACCCCGTAGGAATCGGCGCAGGCCACGCAGGCTTGGACCTGGACCCCGTCAGCCATCATTGATTTCACCTTTGCCTGAAGGTCCTTGTCGGCGGCGAGCAGCCGGGCGGACGGTCCCCAAACGACCAGCACTACCTGATCGAACCACTTCTGCTTCTTGGCATTGTGGCAATACATGAAGCACACCCTATTGGCCACGTCGGGGTCACCGCTGGTCCAAACCACGGCCAACTTGCTGTCATTGTTCTGGCCCTCGGTTGGGCGTGGCGTTTGCGGTGACTGAGCAAAGAGGAATGCCCCGCCCGCAATCAGGACGATGGCGATTATGGCAGCGACTATTGTTTTCTTCATAATCTCATGAGTTCGTTTCGCACGGGTTACCTGAGGAACACGGTTTCGTCCAGTCTCTTCCGCCTGAATCTCCTGCCCAAATCGATGCGCCGCACTCCCTCCTTCCGCAGCAGGAGGATCTGCCGGTTGCGCTCTCGAATGGAAATCATGGGCACATGGTCGGCCTTACAATTGGCGCTTCGGATCGGCGTGCGGCAACGAGGCAGGATCGTCTGGAACGCCTGTGATCCTGATCATGTTCCCGGTATGGTCGGCGTAGGCCTGGGAGATAAACTCCAACCAGTAGCCCAGCCATTTGCCGTTTTTCAAATAATCCTGTAGTGAACGGTCAGGAGCAGCTTCCGATCCCTGATGGCGCTGAAAAAACTCCTCCCAGATGAGGCGAAAGCTGTTCGTGAAAACGTAAGGCGTGTTCATCGTCACCGAGCACGTGAGCCCCTGGACAAACGGAGGCAATACGCGGACATACCAGATCTCGCCCTTCTGCCCCCGGTATCCACTGCTGCACCAACACGGAAGTTCCTGTTTGGCGGCGATGTCCCAAAGCGTGAGCCCCTCGGCATCAACATCGATCACCTCGTAAAATGAGCAAAAGGAGACATTCAGCGCCGCCATCGCCTTCTGGACATAGTCGAACTCGCCCTGGCGCTTGAGGTAGTGGACCAGCACCTCGCCCAGCGTTATTCCGGTTGCATCATCTCGTGCATCCAAGACCACCCAGCCAGCGAAGAAAGCCGAGGTAACTGGGCTCATGGGAGGGTAGCCCGGCATATACTCCTCCTGCACGTCCGCCAGTTGATCGTTGAACCTGATCAGATCTTGAAGATCGAGAACCTGAGCGGCGAACTCGTTGGCCACATTGATGGCGGCAGCGTAAGCGTGAAAACTCGGGTCTCCCGGCTTCATGTCTGCGTACGACCCGTCGTGAATGGACCTCAGCAACTCCAGGTCGCCTTGGCTTTCCTGGAAGGTGAATCGCCTGCGGAGGACTTGCTTCAAAAGCCTCTCCGCGCTCCGGTTCGGTGTGGTCTTTGGCTCGGGCATAAAGCTGAGTTGGATGGGGTTTGGATTGGTGTGGCAAGTGTCGTGGCTTCTGGTTCCTTCAACAGCCAGTCAGGATGGTCACAGGGTTTTGACCAGGAATACCGTTGTCCTCCATGAAGGCGTGAGGCTTGCCGTAACCGTTCGAGCCGTCTCCTCCATTCCTGATTGCAACGGTCTCCAAGGTCCAGTTCTGTTAACCGGCGGACCGTCTCCCAAAAGGTCTTTAGTCTCACGTTTCGGAAGTCAACCAAAGGCGTCAGCAGAAATCCCGGTTTAGGGTGAGGCTCGTCCGAAATTACCAAGTCCATCAATTCCCGCAGACTTAACTCGGTAACCTTCTTCCACTCCGAGCCGTATCCCAGAGCGGTCCGTGCTCTGATAGGCAGGAGCAGCGCACCCATCAGTTCCTCAATCTTCCACTTTCGGTCCAGGTCATCCTCCCACCGAATATCCTGGAGTAGTTGGGCACTCCTTTCCTTCGCCACCCTCTCGGTCTCGAATTTCTTCAAAACCAGGTCCAGAGCTTCCCTTGAAATGCCAACTGCCAGGGAGATCTCTTTCTTGGAAGCGCCATCCTCTTGCATTTGGCGAATCCGGGCATCCCGTTCTTCGTGCTCCCGTCTCGTTTTCTTGGCTCGTCGCATTGCCGAAACAAAGAAGGCGCAACACCCCATGACGAGCATTGCGCCGGATCCAAATCGTCAGCTCAGAAGGGCACGTCGCCTTTCGCCTTCTTTGCCGCCCTGACCTTCGCCCATGTCGCTTCGCGGGCCTTGGCCAGTGCTTTCAGCTTCGCGTCGGTCACCGGCTTCTTCGCGGGCGTTGGGGCTGGTTCGGTTGGTGGAATCACTGCCGGTTCAACTTCCCCTCGCTTGGCCGCCCACCTTGCCTTTTGCGCCGCCGCCATTTTCGCCCGGGTCTTGGCGCTGAACTGCTTGCTGCCTCTAGGTGGTATAGGCGCTTCCGTTGCCGCGGCCGACGAAACTGGCTCAGCACCCAAAACTAGGTCGAGTTCCTTCTTCAGCGATTCGATCCGTTCCTGGATGTCGGCTGCCTGGCGTAATTGTGCTGGCGTTAACCGCGTGATGTCGTTCATGGCCCGAAATGTGGAAAAGACGTGCAGCCAGGTCAAGCGGAACCCAGGCTCGAAGGCCCGCGATCCGCCCACTGTAAGGCTTCTGGTCCGTGCGGGATTGAGATATTGACGTTCTGCCAAAACCCGATTAAACACCCTGCCGATGCAAATGACCGTTCAGCAGTGGATGAACTCGCCCGAAAACCCGGACGTCCACAAACCATTTCTGCCGCAAGGCGATATTGTCGTGGGCCTGGTGCGATTCGATGAAAAGGAGCACATCTTTCGAATCTACATGGGGGCGGAGTACTTGGGCACCTACGACATGGACGCCGACAGGATTCTTTCCGGCGGTGGGTTTCTCGACTTTCTCCTCCAGGTCCATTCAAAGGAGTGGGTGACGGGCCAGCACCTCAAGGACCTGATGGATTGTGTCACTTGTTGGGTTTACCGGGATCACGGCAAATTTCCCCAGAAGTTCTTCGACGTGGCTGGCGGCATGAATCGCGGCCTGGATGAACCTGGCGGTATCTGAGGGGCTGAATTATTTATGCGCCACACGTCGGGCTCATGACCTCCGGCATAAAAATCAAAGAGATCGTGCTTGGGACTGGAACGATTGCTGAGCGACCGAAGATTGCCGTCATTCATGTCCGTGCGTTTCTGAATCGTGGTGACGAGTTCTGGAACACCTATGGGGAGGGAAAACCCGTGCTCCTCCATCTTTCAGAACGCAATGAGATTCCCGGCTTGGTGAAAGGAATTGAAGGAATGCGGGTCGGCGGCAAGCGGGAACTGGTGGTCAGTCCGCACCGGGCGTTTGGGGCAACTGGAGTTTCCGGGAAGATCCCCGCCAATGCAGTGATACGCTTCGAGGTAGAGCTGGTGGAGGTTCGAGACCAGAACGCTCCATGTCCAGAGACCCATCCTCCAGGTAGGCATTTGATGGTCTTTCATCCGGGAGAGCAAGCCAGGAACCTTGCACGGTGGCAGTTTGCCATATCGGAAGGTCAATCGGTTGGCGGCGCTTTCATCACCTTTCCGGTACCTGGGGCTACCTGGAGACATGCACGGGGAAAATCCGTGGAACTGCCCTTGGGGAGTGAGCAGGTCCAGGAGCTTTTCCAGAGCGTCCAATCTAAGTGTGCCGACCACCCGACGGAATGCCTTAGAAATGACCAGATGTGGGCTGACGCATCGGAAAAAGCCAACAGCGTGACTCGGGACCAAGCAACGGACACCCTCTGCGTTACGGTTTACATCCAGGAGCGAGGTGCCGTCGTGTTGGATTACGGACTTCCTGAAACCAGCCTGGTGCTGCTGAATTCACGCTTCTACCAGATCATTTCGTCGGCATTGGGGCCTCACTTGATGGCCGTGGCTAACGAGGTGAAAACGTCCTACCAGGCCAGGCGAAGTGGAGAGCATGGCCGATTGCCCTGAGCATGTCCCGCCCCCAAGCTCCCCCTCCCAATAAACTCCTCCAAATCACTGGGATAATATCCAGGTGACGGATTGGCTCCACGAGCTGATCCCCGCCCACCTTCGCCCCCTACACCTGTTTCTCTTCTTGCGGCTGTCAAAAGCTGGCCCACGCAGCGTCAAACCGTCCGCGCGGCAAAAAAGCAAATTCCTATCATTATTCTCCGCCCCGAGATGAGGCTTGCCACCGCGAAGGAAGCGAGACTCGCTGGGGCACCCTCTGGCCTCGAATCGGACGACCCGATTCTGCCGCTCTCACCCCGCGCCCGTGCTCAACCTTCCCGCCTGGTAGGTAACTGCAACCTGCAACAGCTGGAGGCGCCGCCGACGAGGTTCACCGAGTTCAACCGATGGCTTGCTGAGGCCCGACGTTTGATTGAAGTTTCAACGGAATATCCGTTACAATATTGACATTAACCTGAATCCGATATATTCTAGTGGTGTGATTATCGAATTTGTCGTCAAAAACTTTAGGTCGTTCAAAGAAGAACAGACCTTGAATCTGGCGGCGAGCAACTACGACAAGTCGCTACCAGACAACATCATGGCTGCCGATTTGCCCGGTCTGCAAGACTTGCGGTTGGTCAAGGCGACAGCGCTTTATGGGCCGAACGCGGGGGGCAAAACCAATGTGCTGCGGGCGCTTCAGTTCCTCCAATGGCTGGTGGTCAACTCGGCAACTGGGCTCAAGCCAGGCGCCAAGCTTCCGTCGGAGGCTTTCCGGTTAGACCCCGAGACGGAAAACCAATCGACCGTGCTGGCCCTGACCTTCGTTGCCGAACGGGTGCGCTACGAGCTTGCGGTGGCGGTTTCCCCCGACAGGATCGTGCAAGAGCGCCTCGTGGCTTACCCATCGGGCCGCGCCCAGGTGTGGTATGACCGCGTGTGGGACGAGGAGGCCAAGGCGTACGAATGGTCTCCCGCGCAGACCGTGGATTTCAAACGCGATCCCGGCATCGTGGAGAAGACGCGCGAGAATGCGCTTTTTCTTTCGACCGCCGCCCAGTGGAACAACGCACAGGTCGCTCCGGTTTATCACTGGTTTGAAGGTCAGCTCCGCTTTCTGAACCTGTCGGCTGGCGGCGGATTGGACCCTGGATTCACGGCGAAGTGGATGGAACAGTCGCCTGAAACTCGCAGTGCCTTACAGAGCCTCCTGCGCACGGCAGATCTGGGTGTCGCCGGAGTGGATGCGAAGGAGCAGGAAATCCCCGACGACAAATTCCGCCGGGCGCTGTTGTCGGTAGAAAAGGAGTTGGGGCAGGAACTTCTGCCGCGCAAGACATGGGAAATCAACTTCCAGCACGAAGGCAAAGGCGGCCAGGTGGTCTCGTTGCCCTGGGTGATGGAGTCAGCCGGAACCTGCCGCTTTTTCAGTTTGTTGGGGCCGGGTGCGGACGTGGTCGTCAACCGCTACGTGATCTGCATTGATGAACTGGATACGAGTTTGCATCCCTCGCTCGTGGCGGAGTTGCTTCGCCTTTTCTTCAAATCCACGGGAAAGAACCCCGGCGCACAATTGTTGTTCACCACGCACAATCCGCTCTTGCTCGACACGACCCTGCTGCGCCGCGACCAGGTCTGGTTTGCGGACAAGAATCGGGAGGGAGCTTCCTTCCTGTATCCCTTGACAGATTACAAGCCGCGCGTGGACGAGTCGCTGGTGCGGGGCTACCTATCCGGGCGATATGGGGCGGTGCCTTTCATCCCCAACGGACTACTCGGCGGGAATCGGAGCCTCGCGGAGCGACAAGGGCCGGGAAAGGAGCTCGCCGATGCCCGCTAAACCCGGTCCGCTGCGGCCGCACGAGCAACGGCTCCATTACGCAAGACGTGAGCCCAAGGAACCGCCGCCGGGAGAGCCCGGAATCGGCGACTCGTTCCTTATCGTTACGGAGGGTGAGGTAACCGAACGGCTTTACTTCGAGTCCCTCAGGGACCTTTTGGAAGTCAACCCGGCCACGGTGCGGGTCATTCATCCTTCCTGCACGGATGCGGAGGGCCTGGTGCGGGCGGCGATGGTGGAAAGGGACGCGATCACAGGCCGTCGGAGCCGATGGGAAGCTGGGAACGCGGAGGTGGCACGTTACGATCATGTTTGGGTGCTGTTCGACACTGACGTTCCCGCGCGTCAAGGCCAGTTGGGGCCAGCCCTCGAACTGGCACGAAATAACGGCATCCATATTGGCCACTCCACCCCGAGCGTGGAGTTTTGGCTATTGCTCCACTTCCGCTTCACGACCGGGCCGCTCCTGGACAGCGGCGCGGCGGAGCACGCCGTTGGTGAGGCGTGGCAGCGACATTACGACAAGAACGCGGAGACCTTCCCACAACTATGGTCGGTCTTGAGCCCGAACATCCCTGGCGCCGTAAGTCGTGCCATTCAAGTGCGAGAATACCACCAGCGGGGGAACACCCCGTTTCCGGCGAACCCCTCGACGGAGTTGGACTGCCTGGTGCGCGCCCTTGATGCTTCGGTCCAGCCTCGCTTACGAATTCCCCGATGGCAGTAAGACCTTTTCGCGACATCGATCCAAACCCGCCTCAACTGACGCCTTATCATGCCACCGGTTTCCACCATTCCGCCTCAAGCCGTCCGCGCCGAGTGGGTTGAAGCCTTGAAGCTCGACCTGGTCGGGCCGGACAACCCTCACGCCTTTGCGCACGAGTTGCTACCGGACCCGCCGTCCCGGTGGTATCTGACGGGTTTCCTGGTGCCTTCCGAGGCGCCGGTTGAACAAAAGTCAGACGAAACATCCAGTGATGAAATTGACAGTGGGGGAGACACTGAGGGCTCGGATGATGCGGGCCCGCGCAGCGTCAAACCGTCCGCGCGGCAAAAAAGCAAATTCCTATCATTTTAAAAACCCATAGCAATCCCCAGCAGCAAGGAGTTGTCGTCGGTTTGATTCTCCACATTCCTGTAATTACGAAAGGCAAGAGTTAAGGCGATGCCGGGGTCAACTGGCCCAATTTTACCCGAACCTGGTTTGCGGATGTACCAGGAGAGATCAGCGCTAAAGGCTCGGGTCTCTAGTGATTGCTTCGTGAGATCAATGAATTCTGAAAAACTCACGTTGAGCACGATGGGATTATCCTTTAGGATGACAGCATTCGGGAATGGCATTAAGGCGAGACCAATTTTAGGGCCAACATGCGCGAACGTGTCCCCTTCCTTGCTCTTGGTCCATTTCCCGTCTTCTAGAACGTAGCCAACATCCGCGTGAATTGTGGGATCAATTCGGTACCACAAATACTTGCAAGTCGTATTAAAGGAGCCCAGCCCCCATCGCCCGTTGTAGAAGCTCCAATCTACTTCAGCGGTGGGAATTTGACTCTGAAAGTCCCAATCACTTTTCCAGAGCACGTTCACGCGGAGAGAAGAACCAGTAAACCCCCAGACACCTTGAGGCCAATTCAAGAGCCCTTCGTAAGTAACGCCCAAGGTTGCCAGATTGTCTTCATTTTTGAACCGTGGGGAGGATGTTTTTGGTGTGCCGCTTCCTCCAAAGTCAATTCGGCTAAACCCTAACGAGAACAACCAACGCCCAATGCTGGTTTTCCCGAATAAACCGCCCTCGAAATCCGCTTCGTATCCAAATAGCCCCTGCGCAAGCCACTCTTCAGCCCCGTTGTTGAACGCTTGGCCGTAAGAGAAAAGCGCTCCTTCCCCGGCAAGCTTATCCGCCCCCTGGGTCATAGTGCTGCCGGACTTATCTGTATCGAACAAAAGGGGAGCCTTGTCCAGGCTTTGCCTCAAGATAAACTTCCCGTTCGGTCGATCGCTTGAGGGAATCGTGCCCCCGGGCAGGGAGTCCGTCTGAGGCTTTTCGGCCTTTGGCAACCTGAAATCGATGTCAGCTTTTACTTCTGAAAAGGCGTATTCCTCTTTCGTTCCGTGATCAGTTACGAACTCGTAGCGCAAAAGCTGGAAAACAGCATTCGTAGCTGCAAAGGCCGCCACCTGAGCTGAGGATGGAGGGAACTTCAGATCGAATTTTCCACCAGTTGCCCGGTAATACAAGCCCAAATCAACTTCATCGTTCTCAAGCACTCCATCTGCATTTCTATCAATCTGTTTGAGACGTGCTGCATTTTCCTGGGGTGTCAGATCTGCCAAGGCGGCATTTGCCAGGATGGTAAACGCCAGGACGCAGGGAAAAACCGTGATTCTCATAATTATTGTTGTTTGGCGAAGATCAACGCCGCAAGATTTCCGACACATTTGGGGCTCGCAACCTGGCCAACGAAGATATTGGTGTCAGCTCCAAGGTTATAACGTTGCTTTCCATTTGAGGAGTTCACGTAGGTGTTCAAAAAGGCCTGCATCGGAAGCGCTCCACTATAACCCATGCCTGTGGGGGGATTGTCATAAAACGTTGTATCAGGGTGAACGCCGGCTTTGCCATCGCTACCGAAGTCCTCAACGAGGAGGTCGTAGATTTTCTGGATGGGCAGCGTACCATTGAGAAAGGTGGTCATGGGATGTGGTGGTTGCATGAAATGCCTTTGTCGATGTTTAGTTTTGCTTTATGCAACCAATCTAATCGCACTCAGAAGCCCGCGCAAGAATGATTTTGCAACAGAATGATTTTGCAACTGGATCTGCATTTTCACAGTTTGGCAATCGAAGTAGCCATCGTTAACGTCATTGTTTGCCATTTTTCAACCTTCAACCATCAAACCAAAACGACCAAATTAGTCACTTCACCGAAATCAAAACGCAGATCAAGGACATCGAGGCCCTGCGGCTGGCGTCTCAGGAACTTGGCGTGAGCCTGGTTCCCAACACGAAGGCCCGAGGGTACTACGACAAAAAAACCAAAGGCGAATTCGTGATCGAGCTGAAAGGCCCTTACGACATCGCCTTGAACCAACAACCGGACGGCACCTACGGCCTGACTGCGGATCTTTGGCAGGGTCACGTGGAGCAGGAGGTGGGCAAGGGATACGGCAAGCTCATCCAGCTCTACGGGGTCCACAAAGCCAGCATCGAGGCCAGGAAGAAAGGGTTGTCCGTTCTTCGCCGCCAACAACCAAACGGCGCCATCAAACTCGTGCTCATGGGGGTCGGCATATGAACAACCGTACCATCGAAATCATCATCGGCACCACTGGCGAGATCCAAATTGCCGCCGTGGGATTCAAAGGCCCTGACTGCGAGAAAGCCACCAAGTTCCTGGAAGAGGCGCTGGGGGTGGTGGGGAAGAAGGTCAAGAAGCCTGAATTCCATCAGCACGGCACCAGGACCAGCCAACAGAGGATTTGGGGATGAAGGGCACCACATCCGGGAAACGCCAAGCCGTTCACCCACCACTAATCCAGGGCCATTACAACCACCAGGGCTACGAAATCTGGTGTGGTGGCCAGGTCGTTTACTCGGCTGGCAATCACGTTCACGATTCGAGTCAGCCCGCGGCAACCAATAAGGACCGCCTGCCCTTGAAAACCATCCGCCAGTTCTGCATCAAGACCGCCCGGGAGATCGCCAGGGAATATCATGGGCGCTTTTGTGGGGTGGAACGGGTGCAGGAGGAGGAACCTCGGCACGGATGATTACCTTTGAGCACCAAGCCACCGAAACCATCAACCGGGCAGAGGCAGGCATGAAAAATGTCTGCCTTTGCCGTCCTCCAAATGAACACCCGAGAGACAGCTCCCGAAGAAAGCGACAGCCCCTCAAGCTCAACTTGGAGCAGGGGAATCGATGGGCCTACCTGATCGCATCCCTGCATTCTCCATCCGCCGTGCTTCGATCATGGAACCGCCCTTAGCCGGTAAAATGTGGTGTTGCCGAAGCCGCTCCTGTTTGTCCCATTGTCCGTAAAGCTAAAAATGCCGTTGCTCGAGGTGAGAATGTTGGTGAACGTTGCCCACCCAGACAAGAGGTTGGTGCTGTAATCCACTTGGTACGTTCCGTTGGTTGGTGCATTCCATGAAAAGGTGAGTTTGTTTTTCAACCTCGCCAGAGAAGTGGGATCAATGGTGGGCCTAATGATGAATGCCGAACGCATCTTGACGACCGTATAGGGATTCCAGGTGGACAGGGTGTAGTAGATGAACAGCGTGCTGTTGGTAGTGCGCGTGAACCGCTCAATCATGATGGGAGCGAAATCGCCGCCAGCCGTATTGGTCGGGTCGATGTTGCCAATGGCGGGACCGTCGAGACCGTCGTTGTTGGTCAAGCCCGGATCATGGATGAAGACGCCTGCTGCATTATCGCGGTACTTATTAAGAATGAGTTGAGGCCTGCTCCACGGCCCCCACGGCTGCGCCGCGTACGAGAAATAGACTCCAGTCGTACGGTCCTTTACGGTATTGGCGCTCCGTCCGCCATCGTAGGTCATAAGCCACAGGCCGAGACCCGGCGGGTAAACCACCGAGACATTGCCTGCCGTGCCGGAATCATTGGGCCAAGGGGGACCATTGGTGGGGTTATCCTGCACTACGGGCACGCAGTTCGATTCCACGGCGCTCCAGATCGGCTGGCCGTTGGTCAGCCCGGCGAAGTAAAGAGTGCCGGTTCCCGTCACAAACGTAGCCGTAGGAATCATGCAGAGAAACACATCGCCCGAGCGGTATTCCCCCGTGCCGAACATCATGACGTTCGTGCCAAATTCGCGCATCGAGACGTTGATGAAATGCCCCTGCAAGGGGCTTTTCGGATCGAGGTTGGTGTTCAGCATCGAGATGACTCGATTCGCGATGAACGTGTTGGTTGAAAAAGGCAGCGTCGTCTCGTAGAACGTCACCAGTTCTGAAAAATCATTGGTTTGCGGGTTGGGCAGGCTCGTATCCGAACCGCTATTGCAAACGAGGAAAACCCCATTTGATAAACTGATGCCAGAGTTGGGCACATCGTACGGCCCCATTTCGATCCCCGACGGTCGGACAAAGATAGGCGTGAACCTCGATGGCGGAGTGTTCGTGAAGAAGTTGAGAACCAAAGGCGTTTCACCGTCGGTGTTGGTGCTCCAGGCCAGCGGGTCGGCGGCATGATAATTGATGTTGGTCTGATCCTCGCTGATGGTGTCACCAAAGAGGAAGATGAGCTTCCCGTTGTCCTCGAAGGAATAGCCCAGGCCGTTGGCCAAAATGTGAAACCGGGCGACCGTCTGGCTGGCGGTCAGGAGATTGCTGCCCTGCGCCAGCGCTTCCCAGTCCACATCCCCTATGATCTGCTCCAGTTTGACCGAGGAATTGGTGATCCAGGTGAGAACGGGCGGGGGTTGAGCGAGAGCCGCAGAGCACAGGCCCACCGTTGCGAACAAGAAGGCCAACCGTCGCAGCCGGGCCGGTAATAGCATATCGTGGGCACACTACTGCACGACGCAAAAAACGCAAGTCGCTTGCTCACGGGTTCGGCTGGGAGCAAAGAAGCGATTAGCACAACCTTGCGAGAACATCAACTGCATCCTGACCAACTATGACGCGATGCTGGCCCGCGCAGCGTCAAACCGTCCGCGCGGCAAAAAAGCAAATTCCTATCAGTACCTGGCTTGCCTCCTCCACCGCGGGAAAAAGGAGGCAGCCCGCGAGGCAACACTTGAAAATACTCTGTTCCGCCCCCAGCGGTTTCCACTTGATGGAGGTTCATCGGCAAATTAGGGTTGAATCATGCAGACATTGAGTGCGCATTTTGACGGGAAGTTCATCGTGCTGGGCGAGCCGGCGCAGTTGAAACCCAATGCCAGGGTCACCGTGCTCGCCCCGGATGCGGACGATGCCGGTCTGGCCGATGCCTGCGCCCAGCTTTCGGAGCCCGTTTTCCAACAGATCTGGGACAATCCGTTGGATGCCGATTATGACCGGCTATAGACGCGGAGCCGTCGTCTTGCTGCCGTTTCCCTTCTCGGATCAATCCACCGCCAAAATCCGTCCCGCCGTGGTGGTCAGTCCGGAGTATCCGTCGGATGACTTGAGGTGGTGGCGGTGACTTCGGTGGGCGACACGCTGCGTCCGGGCGAATTTGCCATCCAGCTCTGGCACGAGGCGGTGCTGATTCACCCGTCGTTTGTCAAACGCGCCATCACCTCGGCTACGGCCAACTTGGTGCGGAAACCACTCGGTCAGTTGCGCGAGTCAGATATGAAGAAACTGGATGCGGCCCTGGCTTTGTGGTTTGGGTTGTGAGGCGGAGGCGTTCGCCCTTTCAGGGCTTTTTCAGTTTGCGTCGCGATTCCACCCGGTGAGATGGCAGGCTGTTTTTGGGGCTCCTGGAATGCGTAAGCCATTGACTATCAGGTAGTATTGGCGCACCCAATAGGAGTTGAACCTATAACCTTCTGATCCGTAGTCAGACGCTCTATCCAATTGAGCTATGGGTGCGACCGTTGATTTTCAAGCACTTACGCGCCTGAAGAAAGTAGCGGCTTGACGATCTGATACTGGTTTTGGATACTGCGCGCATGAGCGCGGAACCGACAGCCAGCAGCCCTGCCAGCGTGTGGCAGAAAACCCAGTTTTCAAATCTAATCCGCTACGTTCCATCTGGGATATACTTTGCCAGATTCCGGGTTCGTGGCAAGCTGATTCGCAAAAGTTTGAAAACCGACGTTCTGTCGGTCGCCAAGCTCCGGCTGGGGGACATCGAGAAACTTGAACGTCAAAGCGCCGAGACCCAGACCAACGCCACCCGCGGCAAGCTGACCTTCGGGGAGGCGCTGGAGATTTATCGCAAGCGCATTAACGGCGCCGTAAATTTGAAGCCGCGGAGCAAAGATTACTATGGCCAACGCATGACCGCGCTCCTAGCCTCATGGCCGGAACTGGGGAAAACCGATGTCCGCAAGATCACCACCGGGGATTGCATCAGTTGGGCCGCCTCCTTCGGCGCGGAATCCAGCGCTACCGCCTACAACAACACCGTAAAGGTGCTTCGGGACGTAATCGCGATTTGTATCGAATCCGGGGCTCGATATGACAACCCCGCCCTGGCCATTAAACGAGCGAGCGTCAGGCCCAAGAAACTCCGACTGCCGGAGTTCGACAAGTTCAACGATTTTCTGGCGGTGATGGAAAAGGCCGGCGGGCGGTTCTCCAAATCATGCGCGGATCTGGTCCGGTTCCTGGCCTACGGGGGCTTTCGAAAATCGGAGGCGGCCAACGTCACCTGGGCGGATTGCGATTTTGCCAGGAACAAGATCGCTGTCCGAGGGGACGCGCAGACCGGGACGAAGAATAGCGAGGTCCGCGAAGTTCCCATGATCCCTGACATGCAGAAGCTCCTCGGCCGATTGAGCAAAGAGCGGCTGGACGCAACGCCAGGATCGCCGGTGATGCTGGTTCAGGAGTGCCAGAAGGCGATGGACCGAGCCGCAAAGAAAGTCGGCGTTCAGCGGATCACCCATCACGACTTGCGCCATCTCTTCGCGACAAGGTGCATCGAATCCGGGGTGGACATCCCGACCGTCTCCCGCTGGCTTGGCCATAAGGACGGCGGCGCCTTGGCCATGCGGGTTTATGGCCACTTGCGGGATGCCCACTCGGCCGATATGGCCAAACGGGTCAAATTCTCGAGCCCAGAGCCGGCCGACACGGTCCCCGCGCCGATGCAAGAAGTCGCATAGAGAAGCTTGCGCCCACCATTGTTGCAGGACGCGGCTCAGCAGCAGCCCCTGCTTTCGTTGCCTCCGATTTGCCCCGAACGACCGGGCTCGACAGGGATCTGATCGATAAGCCCCCCAATGCAGGTAACCGCTACAAACTTGGTGACCATAGACGGGCTAGAAGTCGGCATGTTGGGAAAACTAGTATGTATTTCCAACATTGAACGGCTTCGAACACCACGCCGAGTCGTTGAGCACGGAAGGTTCGTTCGTTATTGTGCATTATGTCTCCTAATATATAAATCTTGCAGTTTGGCACAAAAAAGCCAAACTGCAAGGAATGCTCCAAAGGCTGGCAGAACAACAACTTACGTCTCGCCTCAAATCCTATCCCGCCGTGACGATTGTTGGTCCTCGTCAATGCGGGAAGACGACGCTCGCCCGCTCCCTCGGCGGGCGCTACTTTGACCTCGAACGTCAACAGGAACGCCTTCGGTTAGAGGTTGAGTGGGACTCTATCGTGAGCGGCAGCCAACTGGCGATCTTCGATGAGGCCCAAAACTGGCCTGAGCTTTTCAACCGCTTGCGGGGTGCCATCGATGACGACCGTTCGCGTAATGGCCGATTCCTGCTCCTCGGGTCTGTGTCTCCCGCTCTGATGGTTAACGTTTCTGAATCCCTGGCAGGACGGCTGTCCATCCTGGAGTTGACGCCTTTTCTTGCGCCGGAACTAGATACCGCCTCGCACAACCCCCTTTGGTTCTTTGGCGGATACCCCAACGGCGGGATACTGCACCACGGGGATTATCCCCTTTGGCAAAAGGATTACTTGGCACATCTTGTCCAACGCGACCTTCCGTTATGGGGACTGACAAATCCCCCAGAAACCACAAGCCGGCTGCTGCGCATGCTTGCTGCTCTCCACGGGCAAACCTGGAATGCTTCACAGATCGGCCAGAGCATGGGTCTGAGCCACAAGGAGGTGAACCGCTACCTTGACTATCTTGTTGGGGTATTCTTGATTCGGCGGCTGGAGCCGTATTTCGCCAACATTGGAAAACGCCTAGTCAAGACGCCCAAGGTGTTTTGGCGGGATACGGGATTACTCCATTCTCTTCTGAACGTACCAGATCATGATGTCCTCCTAGACCAACCTTGGGTCGGGGCAAGCTGGGAAGGCTTCGTCATCGAACAAACGATCTCCACTCTGGCGGTGGCAGGGAAATTCTTCAATCCATACTTTTTCAGGACCAGTGATCAGTCTGAAATCGACCTTGTCATCGACTTTGGCGCGGAACTTTGGGCGGTGGAAATCAAGCTGACCAGCACACCAACCCTGGCTGAGGTGAACCGTTTGAATCACGCCGCCGATTTGATAAAAGCCAAGCGACGATTCTTCGTCTCGAAGACCAAGGACTTCATTTCTGGCGGGGATGTCACTTCGTGCGGTCTCGATGCATTCATCAAGATTCTCCAGGGGTAGGACCGTATTTGTCCCATGCCTTACGCCAAAGTCATCGGCGTGATTCTGAAAAGACAACCCCGCGCCACATTGGAACTGCGTTCTTTCACCTGCCTGCCCGAGGTCGGCCGGCTCAAATTCCTCTTGGACCGACCGCCGTATCGCCGGACGCGGCCATCGGCGGGCGAAAGTTTGTCTCGCATCGGGAACCCGCAGGTCCGAACCTGGGAGGCCTTATGATTTGGGCTTTAGACGAGAACGAAGAGCGGGTTGTGGCTGCACAGGGTGGTCGCGCGGTGTGTCCAGGTTGTCGCGGCACAGTCAGAGCGCACTGCGGCGAGATCAAAGCTTGGCATTGGCATCACGAGGTGGCGGAATGCGTCCGTGGCACGAGGCAGAAACGGAGTGGCACCTATCGTGGAAGGCGAAGTTTCCCGAAAATTGGTGCGAATTCTGGAAAACGCCTCACCGAGCAGATGTTGCGATGCCGCATGGACCCGTTATTGAATTCCAGCATTCCGCACTGGACCCTCGTGAAATTCGGGAACGGGAGGACTTTTGGGGGCACTTGCTGTGGGTCTTCGATGCAAAAGAGTGGTTCCCCAATTTCGAAGTCCGGTTTCGGGACACGAAGACCACCTTTCGTTGGAAGCATCCGCGACAGGCCCTATTTTTTGCGCGGCAGCCTATTTATCTGGATACCGGTGAGGAAATCTTTGAAATCCAGTTCCTGGGGCAGAGAGTGCCCTGCGGGGGCATCGGAAGATTCATTCCCTACAGGTGCTTCTTGAAAACGGTTAGGGCGATGGCAGGGACTCTGACAAATCAAGCAGCTTGACGCGCTTCGTGGAATTCGCCCAGCGGCGGGAATACGATCTGCCTTGACACGTCAACCCGCGGACTTTTCACCATCGGCTCGAAATCGCCCGCTCGCGTCAATCGCCCGCTCGCGTCAATCGCCCGCTCGCGTCAATCGCCCGCTCGCGTCAATCGCCCGCTCGCGTCAATCGCCCGCTCGCGTCAATCGCCCG
>Ga0316231_1002276_pt1 | contig 18605 bp, 13 predicted proteins | sample TBH18027metaG_FD_206002 | JGI IMG/M metagenome (GOLD analysis project Ga0316231, IMG submission 206002) | Freshwater microbial communities from Trout Bog Lake, Wisconsin, USA - TBH18027 | ecosystem: Environmental > Aquatic > Freshwater > Lake > Hypolimnion/Profundal zone | place: USA: Wisconsin...
GTTGCCGACCATGCCGCCGACTCTCAAGGGGATTCCCTTCGTGTACGACGAACGGGCCGGGGTGCTCTCCGCCGGCGCAACTTCCGAGAACCAGACGGATGCCTTTCGGCTGAACTTCCGCAATGCTGCAGGGTGCGACCCGATTCCGCTCACGGCCGTGACCGCGGCGGTGGCGCTGGGCACCAGCGTGAGCAACTGGGGGAAAACAAGTTTCTCGCCCGAAGTCCCGGACTCCGCAATGGATGAGACTCCGGGTCTCGATTTTCTCACGTGGCTCTGGTTTGCCTCGGAAGCGCGCGGTGGGTTGTTTAACACCAAACAGGGCCGGATCGCGGTGGCACTGGAAGGTCCGCTGCTGTTCACACGCACAGGCGAAGGCGCGCACGAAATGGCTTTGCGCCATGGCTTGCCGACCATCAGTGCTGAAGCAAAAACGGCGTTGCTCAGCGGCAAGAAACTCGAACGCGCCAAGCTCCTCCTCGGCTTTGGCTCCGAGGAAAATTGGTCGTGCGCTTTCGACACCGATACCTTCGTTTTTCGCAGCTTGAAACTGCCGGAATCGAAGGAAATCCTCGACGCGGCCTCCACCTTCCAAGACCGCATTCAAAAACTGGGTCAATTCCGCGAACTGCTGCTGGAGTTGTTTGCCCAATTCGCTGCGGAGCGTGGCGATCCACGGCGCTGGGCGGCAACGCAAATAGAAATCCACCGCTGGGTCACTGACCGCACGTCGAAGCGGTAGATGGCCGGCCCGCCAACCCCGTATTGAAGTTGGCCAGTAATTGCGGGGTGCTTGCAAAACTTCGCGGACGCGACGAAGCGCGTCCCTCCGTTGTGAAAAAAGCCCGTTTCCTGGATTTTTCGGAGGGCCATCTCGCGACAGCGGGATCGGGGCCGTCTATCATGCGAGTTTTGCAAGCGCCTCGCGTTTTAATCGATTTAAATCTTGACGCGTTCCGGTCAGCATTTAGAGTTGGAGTCAGGTCGCCCATGTCCGGCTGTCAGCAAGAGCAGCCGTAACCCTAACGTATTGAGCTGAGACTAATAAAATGAATTGTCATAACTCCGGAACTGGTTTTGCCACCCATCAATCCGCGGTCCAGCGGATCGTCCGGTCACTCTTGAGCGGCAACGTTTTCTTCCTGGCGGTCGCAGGGTTTCTGGCGAGTGGCTCGTCGGCACCGGCCCAGGTTACCACCACTTACTACTGGGCTAACTTCGTTGGTCAACCGGGTGGCGCGGGGACCGTCAATGGCACGGGTAGTGCGGCGCGGGTTGATTATCCCTATGGCGTGACGGTGGATCGGGCGGGCAACGTATACGTGGCGGAGCCCAACAGCTCCCTGATTCGGCAAGTGACGCCGGCGGGAGTGGTGACGACAGTGGCGGGCAGCGCGGGTCTCTCGGGGAGTGCCGATGGCACGAACGGTGCGGCCCGGTTCAGTGGTCCGTTCGGGATGGCGGTGGATACCAACGGCAATGTGTATGTAGCGGACTGCTACAACAAAAGCATTCGGAAGCTGACGCCGGTGGGGACGAATTGGGTGGTGACGACGGTGGCTGGCAACGGGTTGGTCGGCAACACGGACGGCACCAACGGGACGGTCCGGTTCAATTTTCCACAAGGTGTGGCAGTGGACAGCAGGGGGAACGTGTTCGTGGCGGACACCCGCAACCACTCCATTCGGATGCTGACGCCGGTGGGGACGAATTGGGTGGCCACGACACTGGCGGGCAGTGCCACAAATGGCGCGGGCTATGCCGATGGCACGAATAGCGCAGCGTTGTTCAACAATCCAAACGACGTGGCGGTGGATAGTACTGGCAACCTGTTTGTCGCGGACTGGGGCAACCACTCCATTCGGAAGCTGACGCCGGTGGGGACGAATTGGGTGGTGACGACGGTGGCCGGCAATGGGGTGGGCGGCTATGTGGATGGCACAAACAGTGCGGCGCGGTTGAGAAATCCGGGCAGCTTGGCGGTCGACACTAACAATAACGTGTTCGTCGCGGATACCTACAACAACGCAATTCGGGAGCTGACGCCGGTGGGGACGAATTGGGTGGTGACGACGGTGGCCGGCAATGGGTCCACCGGCAGTACTGATGGCACGAACAGCGCCGCGCAGTTTTACATACCGTACAGCCTGGCGGTGGATAGCGCGGGCAAGATATTTGTCGCGGACACCTATAACTCCACGGTTCGGCAGGTGACGCCGGTGGGCGCGAATTGGGTGGTGACCACGCTGGCGGGCACGGCGAAGAGTACGGGCAGGGGCGATGGCTTGGGCAATGCCGCGCGGTTCAACTCCCCGCAAGGTGTGGCGCTGGATAACTCCAATAATTTGTTCGTGGCGGACACCTACAACCATTCACTCCGCCAGGTGACGCCGGGCGGAGTGGTCATGACGCTGGCCGGCAATGGGAGCTCAGGCAGTACTGATGGCACGAACAGCGCGACCCGATTTTATTATCCACAGGGTGTAGCAGTGGACAGCGCTGGCAGTGTGATGGTGGTGGATACCGGCAACCACACGATCCGGAAAGCGACGCGGGTGGGCACGAATTGGGTGGTGACAACCCTGGCCGGTAGTGCGGGGAACTCGGGGAACACAGATGGCACGAACAGCGCCGCCCGGTTTAATGGTCCGTTTGGCGTGGCAGTGGATGGCAACGGCACTATTTTTGTGGCGGACACCTACAACCATACGATTCGGCAAGTAACGCCGGCCGGCACGAATTGGGTGGTGACAACCTTGGCCGGCAGTGCGGGCCACTCGGGCAATTCCGATGGCACGAATAGCGCGGCTCGCTTTCAGTATCCCGCCGGCGTGGCGGTGGATTCCAACGGCAAAATCTATGTGGCCGATTACGAAAATAATACTGTTCGACAACTGACGCCGGTGGGCACGAATTGGGTGGCGACGACCTTGGCTGGCCATGCGGGGAGCTCGGGCAGCACGGATGGCACGAATGACACTGCCCGATTCAATTATCCACAGGGTGTGACCGTGGATGCCAACGGCATCGTGTTCGTGTCGGATACCAGCAACCATACGATCCGCAAATTGACGCCGACCGGCACGAATTGGGTGGTAACGACCATCGGTGGAACGGCCAGCGTGATGGGAGGGGCGGATGGAACCGGCAGTGCCGCCCTCTTTGCCGATCCCTATGGCATCGTGGCGGACAGCGCAGGGATTCTTTACGTCGCCGATAGTGGGAACAACCGCATTACCCGTGGTACGCCCAGTGGCCAACCGCCAACCGCGATCATTAGTGTGCAGGCCAGTCCGGCGGACGGCGGCAGTGCCAGCGGAAGCGGGTTGTACACCGCCGGCACCAACCTGCAGATTGCCGCGACGGCGAACGATGGGTGGACATTCACCGGCTGGAACGATGGCAACACCAACACGACGCGGGTGATCTCCGTGCCCCTGACCAACATCACGTTCACCGCGAGCTTCGTGCGGGAGCAGTCCACCGTGAGTGTGCAGGCGAATCCGGCCAACGGCGGCAGTGTCAGCGGCGGTGGCACAGCCTTTGTCGGCACCAATCTTCAGATTTCGGAGACGGTGAATAGCGGCTGGAGCTTCACCGGCTGGAGCGATGGCGACACCAATACCACCCGCTTGGTTCCGGTGCCCCTGACCAATATCACCTACACGGCGCTCTATGTGCCGGTGGCGACGATTGGTGTCTTTGGCAATCCCGCCAACGGTGGGACGGTCAGTGGCGGCGGTCCGCAGGTCGTTGGCGCCAGTGTGCCGATTATCGCGACGGCGAACAGCGGCTGGCGCTTCACCAGTTGGAGCGATGGCAATACGAATGCCACACGAATGATTAGTGTCCCGTCGGGTGGCGCAACGTATACGGCGAATTTTCAGCGCCAGACCGTTTCCGTCACGGTCCAAGCCAATCCGAGCAATGGTGGCACGGTCAGTGGGAGTGGGACTTACACAGTCGGCACCACTGTCCAGATTTCAGCGGTGGCGAAGAGCGGCTGGAGCTTCACCGGCTGGAGTGATGGCGGTGCCAATGCCCTGCGCACAATCAGCGTTCCAGTGGGCGGGGCCACCTACACGGCCAACTTCGCGATTGTGTTTTCCGGTGGAGCCCCGGTCTTCCTGACACCGCCGGTCATCACGAATGCGCTCTTGGTCATCGGCAAACAATTTGTGGTTGTGGCGGGGGAGACGAATGGGTTCACAGTCAGCGCCGCCGACCCGGTCGATAACAACCGGCTGCGGTACCAGTGGCACTTTGGCGACGGGGTGACCAGTGCTTGGTCGGCCGCTGCCGGGGCGACGCATCTTTATGCCACGAACAACTGCGGGCCGTTCACCGCGAGCGTGACGGTCAGCAATACGCAGTTTGCGACCAGCAGCAACCTGACGGTGAGTGCGGCGTGCCAATTGACGCTGACGAAGCTGCAAGTCGGCCTGAGTTTTATCAAGACCAACCTCGACAAATGTGCGGTGACTGGCAAGTTGGTGCTGCCCGGTATTACGAATGTCAGCCAACTGACTGGGGTGGTGGTTGTTGTGGACGTGGGCAACGCGCAAGCGCCGTTCACGCTGGACGGAAAAGGGCGGGGCGCGACCGGGTTGGGGACGTGTCGGCTGGCGTACACGAAGGCGACCAAGACCAAGGCGGGTTACTGGACGGCGACCATTGCCCTGAGCAAAGGCTCGTGGCAAGGTCAGTGGGCCCAGTACGGCCTGGACAACGCGACGCACAAGAGTCCCGGGGTCAGCGTGACCGTGCCGGTGGTGGTGGTGATTGGTGCGGAAGCGTTTGCGGCGGAGCGGACCCTGCATTACACGGCGACCTTGCACAAGACCGGTACGGCGAAATAGCGGGGCGAAGGGCAACACCTGAACGTTGAACATTCAACGTCCAACTTTGAACACCCAACGCCGGAACAGAAGACGGCAATGGATTTCACACGAAGCCGGAACCATGTGGTTCAGTGGAGTTGAACAGTTCCAATTGTATCGGTGGCTTAGCCCATCGCCTTTGGCCGCTGGTTTTTTCTTGTCATTCTTTTTTCTGACTGGCACGCTGGCGTTCAAGTGGCGCGGAAAAAACTCAAGCAGAAGTGGAGACAAGTAAGATGAGAAATCAAGATGGCGAAGCGATGGCAACGACCCACCAATCATCCGTCCGGCGAAATCACCCGCCGCTCTTTACCAGCCGCACCTGGCTAATGCTGGCGGCCGGATTGCTCTTCCTGGCCGGGGCAGTGCACGCCCAATACAATTACACGACCAATAACGGCGCCATCACGATTACCGGCTACACCGGTTCCGGAGGCGTGTTGGCAATCACCAATGTGATCAATGGGTTGCCGGTCACCTCGATTGGGGCCTATGCATTCGAAGGGAATGCCAGCCTGACTAACATCACGATTCCCGGCAGCGTCATCGATATCGGGTATTCGGCCTTTGAAGAGTGTTATGGCCTGAGTAACGTGACGATGTCCGCGGGTGTCTCCAATATCAGCTCCTACGCGTTTTATTATTGCGAGGCTCTGGGCAGTGTGACGATTCCGAATACCGTCGTCAACATCGGGTATGGCGCTTTCGCCTATACCGCCTTGACCAACGTGACGATTCCCGCCAGCACCACCTTTATCGACAACTGGACATTCGCGGAATGTCGCAACCTGACCAACATCACAGTGGATCCAAGCAATCCCGTCTATAGCAGCCTGGCGGGGGTCTTGTTTGACAAGAATCGAACCACACTCCTCCAATATCCGAATGGCAACTCCGGGAGCTACACAGTTCCTACCGGTGTCCTCAGTATCGGCTACGAAGCGTTCGTCGACTGTTCTAACCTGAGCAATGTGACGATGTCCGCGGGTGTCTCCAATATCAGCCAGTACGCGTTTGAGAATTGCGATAACCTGACCAGTATCACGATCCCTAATACCATCGTCAGCATCGGGTATGGAGCATTCACCGATACCGCTTTGACCAATGTGACGATCCCCGCCAGCACCACCTTTATCGACACCCGGGCATTCGGCGATTGTTACAACCTGACCAACATCACGGTGGATCCAAGCAATCCCGCCTATAGCAGTTTGGCGGGCGTCTTATTTGACAAGAATCAACTCTCGCTCCTCCAATATCCGAATGGCAAGGTCGGCAGCTACACCATCCCCAGCACCGTCACGAACATTGGCAACTCGGCGTTCGAAGACTGCTCCAACCTGAGCAATGTGACGATTTCGGCGAACGTTGTCACAATCGGAGACAGTGCGTTTCAGGCCTGCCGGAGCCTGACCAATGTTTTCATCCCCGCCAGCGTCACCAGCATCGGCAGCTATGCGTTCTTTTATCTTTATAATTTGCCCGCGTTCACCGTGGATTCAGCGAATCCCGCCTATAGCAGTTTGGAGGGCGTCTTGTTTGATAAGAATCAACGAACACTTGTTGAATGTCCGCCCGGCAAAGCCGGCAGCTACACCATCCCCAGCAGTGTTACCAGCATTAGCTACCAAGCATTCGTGAGTTGCGCCAATCTGACCAGCATTACAATCCCCGCCAGCGTCACTACTATTGGCAACTATGCTTTCGATGAATGCTATAACCTGGCCAGCGTTAACATTCTCGCCAACACCACCAGCATCCCGAATGGCACATTCCAGTATTGCTATCAACTGGCCAATGTCACGATCCCGGCCAGCGTCACCAGCCTTGGCCAAAATGCATTCTATTATTGCACCAACCTGAGTGGTGTCTATTTTTCGGGTGCCAATGCGCCCGCGAGCATTGGCAGCTCTGCGTATTATAACGATACCAACCTGACCAACTATTATCTGGCGGGCGCGACGGGTTTTGGCGCCACGTATGGCGGCCGCCCCACCGCCGTCTGGGATGGCGCGCCCTATGCGATCGTCACGGTCCTGGCCAATCCAGCGAATGGCGGAACTGTCAGCGGGAGTGGCAGCTATCTGATCGGCACCAATGTGCAAATTGCCGCAACGCCGAACAACGGCTGGTATTTTACCGGCTGGAGTAATAGTCATGCGGACAATCCCGACACCGTGACCGTGGCGTCCGGTGTGGAAACCGACATCGCCAATTTTGCAACCTGCGACTATGGGTTGTCGGCGGCGAGCACAAACTTCGACATGGGCGCCGGCAGTGGCAGTGTGGCGCTCTCCGCGGAGAATGGTTGCGCGTGGACCGCGACCAACAATGTCAATTGGCTCACGATTACCAGCAGCCACAGTGGCTCCGGCAATGGGACCGTCAGCTACACGGTGACCGCGAACACGTCCAACTGTACCAGCCGAGTGGGAATCTTGACCATCGGCGGCCAGACCTTTACGGTCACGCAAGCCGCCGGGCTTGGTAGCTTTGCCGTGTCGGCGACCAGCACCAATGTTGGGGCCGGCGCTGGCACTGGGCATTTGCTGGTCGCGGCGGGGGTTGGTTGCACTTGGACGGTCACCAACAATGTCAGCTGGCTGACGATTACGGGGGGCGCCAGCGGGTCTGGCAGCGGGACGATCAGCTACTCGATTGTCGCCAACACGGCCAATTGCACCAATCGGGTCGGGACCCTCACCATTGGCGGGCCGAGCATCGGCAGCCAGACTTTAACCGTGACGCAAGCCAGTGGGAACGGCAGTTTCGCCGTGGCCACAACCAGCACGAATGTCGCCGCGAGCGCCGGCAGTGGCAGCGTGACGGTCACGGCGGGGATCGGTTGTACCTGGACGGCAATCAACAATGTCAGCTGGCTGACGATTACCGGGGGCGCCAGTGGGTCCGGCAATGGGACGGTCAGTTACTCGATTGCCGCCAACACGGCGAACTGCACCAATCGGGTTGGGACTCTTACCGTGGGCACGCAGCCGTTTACCGTGCGGCAGGCCGCCGGGACCGGCAGCTACGCCCTGATGGGCAGCAGCACAAACGTTACCGCGAGCGCCGGCAGTGGCAGTGTGTATCTAACGGCGGGGAACGGTTGTGCATGGACGGCGAACAGTGATTCCGGCTGGCTCCATGCCGGCAGCGGAATCGGGAGCGGGCCGGTGAGCTTCACCGTGGATGCGAATCCGGCGGGCACGCCGCGGAGCGGGACCCTCACGGTGCAGGGACAAATCTTTACAGTCACCCAGGCCGCCGCAACGGCAACGATCGCAGTGCAAGCCAATCCGGTCAACGCTGGCACTGTGACCGGCGGCGGGACCTATCTGGTCGGCACCAATGTGCAGATCGCCGCGAGTGCCAACCAGTACTGGCGCTTTACCGGTTGGGCCGACAGCAATACCAACATCCCGCGCACGATCGTGGTCCCTCTCGGCGGCGCCACCTATACGGCAAACTTCGCGAGCGTGTTTACGGGGGCCGCCCCGGTCGTCGTCGCGGCGCCGGTGATCACGAATGCTTTGTTGGTCCTTAGCAACCAATTTGTGGTGGCGGTTGGGGAGACGAATGTTTTCACAGTCGGCGCCATTGACCCGGTCGACGAAAGTCTGCTGCGGTATCGGTGGAACTTTGGCGACGGACAGACCAGTGCCTGGTCTGCTGTCGCGGTGGCGACGCACGTGTATGGTGCCAACTGCGGGCCGTATACCGCGAGCGTGACCGTCAGCAACGCGCAGGTCGCGATCAGCAGCAATCTCAACGTGAGCACGGCGTGCTTGTTGCCGATCACGAAACTGCAACTGGGGGTGAGCTTCAGCAAGGCCAATGCTGACAGTGGCACGCTCACCGCCACACTGGCCCTGCCCGGCATCACGAATTTGACCCAACTCACCGGCGTCACAGTGCTGGTGGACATCGGTACTGCGCAAATTCCTTTCACGCTGGATAATAAAGGCCGCAGCGTGAGTGCGGTCGGGACCTGGCGGCTGGTTTACACAAAGCCGACCAAGACCAAGGCGGGTTACTGGACGGCGACCGTAGCTCTGAGTAAAGGCTCGTGGCAGGGTCAGTGGGCCCAGTCCGGTCTGGACAACGCGACGCACAAGAGTCCGGGGGTCAGCGTGACCGTGCCGGTGGTGGTGGTGATTGGTGCGGAAGCGTTTGCGGCGGAGCCGCAGTTGCATTATATCGCAACGTTGGACAAAACCGGCGCGGCGAAGAAGTAACCGGTGGCACTGCACCCTACCGCGGATGTTCCCGGTAGGGGTGCCTGCCCTGAGCGACATCGAAGGGTTCCGCGCCCGCCGTTCGCACCGAAAATAATTCTTAACCGAGGATTTGCGGATCGCAATCACGGCTTGACTCTGAATCATGTAACTGCTAATGATATCTAACTTAGAATCTAAACCCCGAAAGGATCCGAATGACCAATCGACTGAAGCAAGGTTTTTTTAGTTGTGTAGTCGCCACAGTATTGACTGGTGTTTCCTGTCAGCAGGCTCCCGCTCCGGCAGCAGCTCCGGCCGCTGCGCAGCCAGCGGCGCGCGCAGAGAATAGTCGCTATCAGATCGTGGTTGGCAATGAAGGCACCGCTGGAACGGTGTTGTTTCTCCTCGATTCACGCGATGGCGGCACGTGGATTTATCGGCCACCGACGCCCGGCACGCCGGCCTTCAACGGATTCTGGAGCGATATCCCGCGGATCACGTATCCTCCGGAAACCTGGCAGCAAGTTTTTTCAACGATGATGCAGCAGGCGCAGCAAGCGCAGCGGGCCGCTCAACCAGCCGCTCCCGCGACTCCGGCAGCCGCGAAATAAGCCCCCTAATTCCCGCTGGTTTTCGAATCGGTAACGCGCCGGTCTGATTTTTCAGACCGGCGCGTTGTTTTTGGCCAGATCCAAAGACCTCCCCTTGGAAGAAGCGCTTGCCTCAACCATGGTTAACTGGCATAACCTTGCCGTTCCATTCGCGAACTCGTTTTCAGCGCGGGTTCGCGCAATCAACAATTACACAAGCGGAGTCGAAGATTATGCAACAGAGGATTCGTGTATTTATATTGGGCGGCGCTTTGTTGGCGGCGACCCTCGTGTCCGCGGCTGAACCCACCCTCGAACAGCGGGTGGCGGACCTCGAAGCGTACATGAATAACTCCGCGCGGGTGAGCGCGGTGTCGAACGTGGCCGGGCCGGGGCCGGGCCATAACGGCTGGATGATGGTCTCGACGGCCTTGGTGCTCTTCATGACGCTGCCGGGGCTGGCGCTTTTTTACGGCGGATTGGTCCGGCGCAAAAATGTGCTGTCGATTCTCGGCCAGTGCCTCGGTCTGGCCGGGCTGGTGGCGGTGTTGTGGTGGGCCGTGGGCTACAGTTTCTCCTTCGCGCCCGGCTCGCCATTTCTCGGTGGATTTCAATTTGCATTTTTGCGGGGCGTGGATGCCTCGCCCAATACCCACTACGCAAACTGGGTCTCCCACAATGTGTTTGCGATGTACCAGATGATGTTCGCCATCATTACTCCAGCGTTGATCATCGGCGCGATTGCGGAGCGCATCAAGTTCAAGGTGGTCATGCTCTTCAGCGCCCTCTGGATGTTGGTGGTGTACTTCCCCTTGGCACACATGATCTGGAGCGCGGATGGTTGGATGAACGGCCTCGGCAATCCCCAAGCCAAAATCAAGGCGATCGATTTCGCGGGCGGCATGGTCGTCCACATGTCGAGTGGGTGGTCAGCCCTGGTGTTGTGCCTGTTGCTGGGCAAGCGGATCGGGTTCGGCAAACAAAACATGGCCCCGCACAGCATGGTGTTGTGCATGGTCGGTACCGGCCTGCTCTGGGTCGGTTGGTACGGCTTCAACGCCGGCAGCGCGGTGGCAGCCGACATGGTTTCGGCGAACGCGTTCGTGGCCACGACGCTGGCGGCGGTGGTCGGTTTGAGTGTGTGGGGCGTGCTCGAACAATGCGTGAAAGGCAAATCCAGCGTGCTCGGCATGTGCTCGGGCGCGGTGGCCGGGCTGGCCACCATCACGCCGGCCAGCGGATTCGTGACGGCCAATGGCGCGATGCTGATTGGCTTGCTGGCCGGGATTACCACGTTCTACGCCTGCAACAAACTCAAGGCGAAATTCAAGTATGATGACTCGCTCGACACGTTCGGCGTCCATGCCGTGGGCGGCACCGTGGGCACGCTGCTGACCGGGTTCCTCGCCACCACCGCTGCGAACCCAAACCTCGCGACCAACCTGAAAGAAATCGTCGGCCACAATTTGTGGCAGCACCAACTGGCGGCCATGGGCATCACGTTGGGATTATCGGTGGGGGCAACGCTCGTGATCGGGTTGGCACTCAAACATTGGATCGGCCTGCGTCCGACGGTGGAAATCGAAGACCAGGGCCTCGACATCCACGAGCACGGCGAAGAAGGCTATTTCCTGGAAGACTAGCTCCGGGTACCCATCCCGCATGGCCATGGACAATCGTTCACGGTGTGCGGCCGTCGACCAGCGGCTCAATATTACCCGGCTCATCCGCCCGGGGCGAATTGACCTGCCGACTGACGGGATAATATTCCATTAATTCGCTCGGATACGGCTTCAACAACGGCAACAATTGCAGCGGATCTGTCTGCGCCGGATCCAGCCATCGGGCTTCATCTTCCCGCTGCAGGAGGGCCGGCATCCGATCATGAAATTCCTGGAGTAACTCGTTCGCTGCGGTGGTGATGATGGTGCACGTGAGGATTTCCTTTTTTTCGGGTGAGATCCACCGGTCCCACAACCCCGCCAATCCAAAGGGCGCCCGCGATTTCAAAACAATCCGGACGGGTTGCTTCGCCTTGCCAACCTTTCGCCATTCGTAAAACCCATCCGCCGGGATCAGACAGCGCCGTTTTTTCAGCGCCTCACAAAACGAGGGTTTTTCCGCCAAAGTTTCTGACCGCGCATTGATCAGCCGGTTCCCCAGGGCCGGATCTTTTGCCCAATGGGGAATCAATCCCCATTGCATCGACTGCATCAACCGCCGTCCGTCATCGCCAATGACGATGACCGACTGACTCGGAGCGATGTTGAAACGCGGCTTGAAGTCAGCCGTGGCCGGCGGTGCAACGCAAAAACGTTCCGCCACCTCCCGCAGGTCCGTGGTCAATGTAAACCGGCCACACATAATCCCTCGACTGTGCGGCGACTTGGACTCCGATTCAATAAATATGTCGGACCGGCAGAAAAGATTGCAGTTCCCCGCCCGCGAGCTTATCGTAACCGGTAACGGCAGGTTTTATGAAAACAGTCGCAATTTATCCGGGCAGTTTTGATCCGATTACCAATGGCCACCTTGATGTGCTCCAGCGCGCCTTGAGCATGTTTGACCAGGTCATCGTGGGCGTCGCCCCCAATGCGGAGAAACATCCGCTGTTTACAACACCAGAACGCGTCGCCCTCACGCGCGCGGCGGTCCAGGGCATCCGCGGCGTCACGGTGGACGAGTTTGATGGCTTGCTCGTCAAATACGCCCAGCGGAAGAAGGCCCGCGTGCTCGTCCGGGGCCTGCGGGCGGTCTCGGATTTCGAATACGAATTTCAAATGGCCCTGATGAACCGCCGTCTGGCGCCCAACGTGGAAACAATTTTTTTGATGCCGAAGGATAAATACACGTTTATCAGTTCCCGGCTGGTGAAAGAAATCGCACTGTTGGGCGGCAATGTGAGCGATTTCGTTCCGGCCGTTGTCAAAAAGGCATTGCAAGCGAAACTCGCCGCGCGCTGAGCCGGATTCCGCAGGAGGGGCTTCGATGAAAATCAACGTAAAAAACATTCCAGTCGACGGGGAGGATTTGCAGGGCAGCGAACCGGCGACAATCATGGACTTCGCCGACCCGGTCGTTACGTTTGAGCACGATGTCGAGTACCGGGTCCACGTCCAAATCCAAAATAACGCGGTCCTGGTGGCCGGCACCCTGGCCACACCGGTGACGTTGCACTGCAGCCGGTGCCTGAAATCTTTTCAGCACTCGATCACCGTGAAGGAGTTTGTCGTCCACCGCGAGTTACAGGGGGAGGACTTCGTGGACTTGACGGATAACCTCCGTGAGGATATTATCTTGGAACTTCCACAACGGGCGCTTTGTCAGATTGACTGCCAAGGTTTGTGCCCGGTTTGTGGCAAGGATTTAAACGAAGGCGTTTGTCAGTGCAACCTGTCACGGGGTGACTTGCGCTGGCAGACCCTGGATCAGATTAAACTTAAGTAAGGGGTTTTTTATGGGCGTTCCAAAACGACGTATGTCCAAGATGCGCCTGCGCACGCGCAAGGCCGCGAACCGGCCGATCGCGCCGGAGCTATCGCTGTGTGCACAGTGTGGCGCCCGGGTGTTGCCGCATCGGGTGTGTCCGGCCTGCGGATTTTACAAAGGTAAACAGGCTGTCTCTGTTAACGCCGCCTAATTGATTCGACGATGAGGATTGCCGTTGATGCCATGGGCGGCGATTTTGCCCCGCAAAATGTGGTCGCGGGAGCCATCGGTGCCCTCCGCAGCAATGGCAAAATTACCAGGCTGTTTCTCGTCGGTGATACCGCGCGCGTGGACGCGGAGTTAAAAAAACTCAACTACAGCGATCCGCGCCTCCAGATTGTTCACGCCAGTGAAGTCATTGCGATGGACGATCCCCCCGTCCAAGCCGTCCGCCGGAAAAAAGACAGCTCGATGTGCCGCGCCATCGAGTTGGTTAAACGGGGCGAGGCGGACGCCATCGTTTCCGCCGGCAATACCGGCGCCTTGTTGACCGCGGCCCATCTCAAGTTGCGCACCCTCGAAGGGGTCGAACGCCCCGGTTTGGCCTGCTTGATTCCCGCCCCGGAAAATGTTTTTGTGCTGATGGATGTCGGGGCGAATCTGGAACCATCCCCGGCGATTCTGGTGCAGTACGCCGTCATGGGCAGTCTCTACTCCCAGCAAATCCTCGGCTATCGCACTCCCCGCGTCGGAGTTTTCTCCATTGGCACGGAAGAAATGAAAGGCAATGAGCTGACGCTCGAGACGTATCGCCGCCTGAAGCAAACCAATCTGAATTTCATTGGCAATGTGGATGGTCACGATTTGTTCAGCAACGTCGCCGAAGTCATCGTGACGGATGCCTTTGTCGGCAACGCCGTGCTGAAAACCTGCGAGAGCGCCCTGCGAGTGATGAGCCGGTGGTTGAAAGATGAGTTGCGCAAGAATCCGCTGCGGATGTTCGGGGCGCTCCTTGCCAAAGGCGCGTTTCAAGCCTTGCGCCGCAAGGCCGATCCCGACGAGTACGGGGGCGCTGTCCTCCTCGGCATTAATGGGATTTGCATCAAAGCTCACGGAGCCAGCTCGGCGAAAGCCGTGCAGAGCGCCATCCGCGTCGCGACCGAATTTGTCGAAAGTCATTTCAACGACCGGATCGTTGAGGAAATTAAGAGGTCGAATGCCCAACTCCCCCAAGCCCAAACCCCAGCTGCACAGCCCCCGCTCCCAGCGACCGCCTAGGTCCGTCCACATTGTCGGCACCGGTTCGTATGTGCCGGACCGCGTGGTGACCAATGCCGATCTGGAGAAGATCGTGGACACCACCGACGAGTGGATTACCACCCGGACCGGCATCAAAGAGCGGCGGCTGGCCCCCGACTCGATGTGTACCTCGGATCTGGCGGCGGAAGCCGCGCGCCGGGCCATGGACCAGGCCGGAATCAAAGCGGACGAAATTGATTTGATTATTTGTGCAACCATCACGCCGGACATGCCGTTTCCGGCCACGGCCTGCATCATTCAACATAAGCTCGGCGCGAAACGCGCGGCCGGGTTTGATGTGGAAGCGGCGTGCTCCGGCTTTCTTTTCGGCATGGAAATTGGCCAGCAGTTTATCACCTCCGGCACGTACAACACGGTGCTCGTCGTGGGTGCCGAAAAACTTTCGACCATTGTGGATTGGCAGGACCGGAACACCTGCGTGCTGTTTGGCGATGGGGCCGGCGCCGCCATTTTGCGCAGTCGCGGCGAGGAACACGGCATCCTGACGACCTGCATGGGAGCCGATGGTTCCCAGGCCGATATTCTCCTCATGCCGGCCGGTGGCTCAAAATTCCCCGCCTCCAAGGAGTCCGTCAGCGCCGGGATGCATCACTTGAAAATGTCCGGCAAAGAAGTCTATAAACAGGCGGTGATTGCCATGCAGACGGCCGCCGAAGAGGCGCTGCGAAAATGCAACCTGACCATTGCCGACATTCAATGTGTCATTCCCCATCAGGCCAATTCCCGGATCATCGAAGCCCTGGCGGACCGCCTGGGCGCACCGATGGAAAAAGTTTACATGAATCTGCAACGCTACGGCAATATGTCCGCGGCATCCGTGGCGGTCGCCCTGGATGAAGCCGCCCGTGAGGGCCGGTTCCACCGGGGTGATTTAATTTTATTGGTTGTGTTCGGCAGCGGGCTGACGTGGGCCGCCTGTGTGATCCAATGGTGAGCCCCGTTGACAGCCCGCGGATCCGGTGCTAACTTGGAATAAGATTATGGCAGCTAAACGCGATGTTTCTGGGGTTTTCGATGCGGAACTGAAACGGGCGCATGGACGCAAAACTGTAGTTTTTGATTCGGCTTTTCATCTTTCGCAAACAGGGATCACTTTTTTTACTGAAAACCGGCTGCGCGAGTGGACCGAGATTGACGTAGCACTGCGATTCCCTGCTGCGGCTGGCCACAAAGATCGGACCCTTAGTTGCCGGGGGGTCGTGGTGCAATGCCTGCATCGGCTCCACGGCAAAGGCTTCGAAGTCTCCGTGGTTTTTCTCGACCTGCCGAAAAATATCCAACTCCGGTCGGCAATTCCGACCGCAACGGTAAATCTGGCCCACCTCTCCATTGGCCGCTGATTCCATGGACTACCTGCAAGGTCTGCTCCAGTTGGCAATTGATCAGGGCGTCTCTGATATTCATTTAAAGCCGGACGCGCCGGTCACCTTCCGAGTTTCCGGACTCCTTGTCACTTCGCCGCTGGAGCGGCCGACCGCCGATCAGGTCGCGGCAATTGTTCGCACCATTTTACCGGCCCATCTGATCGCCCGGCTCGATTCCGACCATGAAGTGGATTTCTCTTATCTACACGAACAGCGCTGGCGATTCCGCGTCAATGTTTTTCACCAGCGCGGTAATTTATGTCTGGCCATCCGGGCTGTGAAGCTCAAGATCCCGACGTTTGCCGATCTCCATTTACCGGAGCAGCTCGCCAAAATCGCGACGGCCGAAAACGGAATCGTCTTCGTCACGGGCGCCACTGGCAGCGGGAAATCCAGCACGTTGGCCGCGATGCTCGGGCACATCAACCTAAACGAGCGTTGCCACATCATCACCTTGGAAGATCCGATTGAGTATGTCTTCACCGACAACCAGTCCGTCATCGAACAGCGTGAAATCGGTCTCGATACCACCAGTTTCCCCAGTGCGCTGGTCCATGTCCTGCGGCAAGACCCCGACGTCATCATGATCGGGGAGATGCGCGACCGGGAATCTTTTATGGCGGCGCTCGCCGCCGCGGATACCGGCCATCTGGTCCTCACCACTCTGCATACCACGACCGCCGGCTCTGCCATTGGCCGGATGCTCGATTTTTATCCGGCCGATGAACGCGACCAAATGCGCCGCCAAATCGCCGCCAACTTGCGCGCCGTGGTTTGTCAGCGGCTGGTAGCGGGCAGCAGCGGCGGCGTTGTCCCCGCGGTGGAAATCATGATCAATACTCCGATGGTCCGGAAATTGATTGAGGAAAATCGCCTCGATAAACTGGCCGCCGCCATCGAAACCGGGACTGACGATGGCATGCAGTCGTTTAACCAATCCCTGTTCAAACTCGTCAAGGCGAAGATGATCACGGAAGCCGAAGCTTTGGCAAAGGCCACGAATCCGGACGCGCTCAAAATGAATTTGCGCGGCATCTTTCTCGACGAATCGCGGCGAATTATGTCCGCCACGTAGTTGCTCTCCGACGGTCTTCTGGTATACTCGCCGCGCAGTTGCGGGAGTACCTCATGGAAGACAGTATTGCAGCCATCTCCACACCCAGCGGCGCAGGCGGAATCGCCATCATTCGGATTTCGGGCCCCCAAGCCCTGGCCATTGCTGACGCCGTTTTCGTTTCGCCCGCAGGCTTACCTTCCACTTATCCCAGTCACACCATCCACTGGGGCCGAATTACCGGCCCGGATCAGACGACGCTCGACGAAGTGTTATTGACCGTCATGCGCAGTCCGCGCTCCTATACAACAGAAGATCTGGTTGAGATTAATTGTCACGGGGGCCCCCAGATTACCCGCAGTATTTTGGCGCACTGTCTCCGCCTTGGCGCCCGGCTCGCGGAACCTGGCGAATTTACCAAACGCGCATTTCTCAATGGCCGCATTGACCTGACACAGGCCGAGGCAGTCATGGACGTCATTTTCGCCAAAACCGCCCGAGCTCATACCGTCGCCGAAAATGCTCTGGCAGGGCATCTCGCCCGGCAGGTTGAAAAGATCCGCCTGGAATTGCTCGACAGCCTTGCCCAGGTGGAAGCACAAATTGATTTCCCCGACGAAGACATCACACCCGCCTCCCGCAGTGAATTAGCGGCCGCTCTCACCCACATCATCACTGAACTTGATAAATTATTGGCAACAGCCAGCGAAGGGAAGATCCTCCGGGACGGAATCTCAATTGCCATTTTTGGCCGTCCCAATGTCGGAAAATCCAGCGTAATGAACGCGCTGTTGGGCGAGGAACGGTCGATTGTTACTGCAATCGCCGGAACAACACGCGATACTGTCGAAGAATCAGCAAATATCCGCGGCATTCCAGTTCGATTTACCGATACGGCAGGAATTAGAAAACCACGTGGAAAAGCCGAAGAACTAGGAATATTACGTAGTCATAATGCGTTAAATATAAGTGACATAGGAATACATATCATAGATTCATCCAGACAGTTGTCACGTGCAGATATTGATCTTTCGAAACGTTATTTTGGGAAAACTGTAATTCGCGTGCTTAATAAAATAGATCTTGCACGCAAGTTAATTTTAAATTCAGATTTGAAAAATTCTAAATTGATAGAAATATCTGCGATCACCGGGAAAGGCATTGAACAGCTAAAAGACCGAATTGAGTTAGTGGCCATCCAAACACCTGCGACCGCATCCGATTTAGAAATCGCAGTCAACGAGCGGCATGCCGATGCGTTGACACGGTCAATCAAAGAACTAAAATTAGCACTGGTTGAGTTACAATCAAATTCCAGTATTGAATTGTTAGCGCAGCAAATTCGCATTGGATTTACAATCATCGGTGAAATCGTCGGAAAAACTTCAACTGAAGATTTACTCGATAATATCTTCAGAAAATTTTGTATTGGAAAGTAATTGACGTGTTGGTCTACCCAAAACGGTATCAAGTCATTGTGATTGGATCTGGTCACGCGGGAACTGAGGCAGCCTTGGCGTCTGCACGGATTGGCTGCGAAACACTGCTATTAACAACCAACCTCGATACGATCGCGCAAATGTCGTGTAATCCAGCGATCGGCGGTCTTGCAAAAGGGCACATTGCCAGGGAGATTGATGCGTTAGGCGGTGAAATGGGCATTAACACCGACCAGACCGGAATCCAATTCCGAATGCTCAACACCAAGAAGGGACCGTCAGTCCGTGCCCCACGGGCACAATGTGACAAAA
>Ga0316231_1002277_pt1 | contig 18586 bp, 18 predicted proteins | sample TBH18027metaG_FD_206002 | JGI IMG/M metagenome (GOLD analysis project Ga0316231, IMG submission 206002) | Freshwater microbial communities from Trout Bog Lake, Wisconsin, USA - TBH18027 | ecosystem: Environmental > Aquatic > Freshwater > Lake > Hypolimnion/Profundal zone | place: USA: Wisconsin...
CGGGTCAAGGTCAAGGTGCGCAACGCGGCGGCGGTGGGGGTGGTGCTGGGGCCCGATGCGGCGCCCCCGGAGGTGAAGCTGCGGCCGATCGAGGCGGTGCTGGACCCGTTTCCGCTGCTGCCGCCGGCCCTGCTGGAGCTGCTGGACTTCGCCGGCCGCTACTACGGCTGCGGCCTGGCCCACCTGCTGCCGCTGTGCCTGCCCCAGGCGGTGGAGGCGGACTGGGCCACGGCCACTCCGGAAGGCCCGCGCCTGGCCGAACTGCGCGACGCCGGCGAATGGGAGCGGCTGGCGCGGCTGGGCGCGGCCTGGCACCGGGGCGAGGTTGCCTTTCCGGGGCTGTTCCACCGGCGCGGGCTGCGCGGCGCCGGCGTCACCGAGGTGCGCCGCACCGCGCTGGCCAACCCGGCCAAGGTGACCCCGGCCCAGGCCAAGGTCCTGCTGGCGCTGGAGGACGAAGGCGGCGCCATGCTGGAGGACCTGCTCCTGGAAACCGCCAAGGTGAGCCTCTCGGTGCTGACCGGGCTGGAACGCCACGGCCTGGTGGAGCGGGTGCGGCGCCTGGACCTGCTGTCGCAGAAGCGCGAGGATGACGCCCCGGACAAGCGGGTGGTGCTCAACGCCGAACAGCTGCGCGCCGTGGCCGGGGTGACCCCGGGGCAATTCGCCGTCTTCCTGCTCTACGGCATCACCGGCAGCGGCAAGACCGAGGTCTACCTGGAACTGGCCGAACGCACCCTGGCCGCGGGCCGGCGCGTGCTGTGGCTGGTGCCGGAGATCGGCCTGACGCCGCGCCTGCTGTCCCGGCTGGAGGCGCGCTTTCCCGGCCAGGTGGCGGTGGGCCACGCCGGGCTCAACGCCTCGGAAAAACAGGCGGACGTGATGCGCCTGCTGCAGAACGACGCCCCGCTGTTCGTGGGCGTGCGCAACGCGGTGCTGGCCCCGCTGCGCGACATCGGCCTGATCGTGGTGGACGAGGAGCAGGAGGGTTCCTACAAGAGCGAAGAGCACCCGCGGATCCACGCCCGGGACCTGGCGGTGAAGCGGGCCCAGCTGGAAGGCTGCCCGGTGATCCTGGGCAGCGCCACGCCGTCCCTGGAGAGCTGGCAGGCCGCCCACCTGGGCCGCTACCACCTGCTGCGCCTGATGGAGCGCCCGGCCGGGGTGCACCTGCCGGTGGTGAAGGTGGTGGACCTGCGAGAATGCTACAAGGCCGAACGCAAGAAGGTGATCTTCTCGCCGGTGCTGCTGAAGGCCATGCGGGAGACCTTCGAGAAGGGCGAGCAGAGCATGCTGCTGCTGAACCGCCGGGGCTTCGAGAACTTCTGGATGTGCCGCGCCTGCGGCAAGACCTTCGATTGCCCGCACTGCTCGGTGAGCCTCACCTACCACAAGGGAGCCTACCGGCTGCGCTGCCACCTGTGCGGCTTCGAGTCGGTGCCGCCGGAGGTCTGCATCCACTGCGGCGCCGAGCACCTGCGCGGGGTGGGCGAAGGCACCGAGCAGATCGAGGACCAGCTGCGCGGGCTGTTCCCCGCCGCCCGGATCCTGCGCCTGGACCGGGACACCACCATGCGCCGGGGCTCCCTGGAGGCGGGGCTGCTGGCCGCGGAGCTGGGCGAGGTGGACATCCTGGTGGGCACCCAGATGCTGGCCAAGGGCCACAACTTCCCGAAGCTGACCCTGGTGGGCATCCTCAACGCCGACCTGGGCCTGAAGATCGCCGATTTCCGCGCCGCCGAGCGGACCTTCCAGCTGCTCACCCAGGTGGCCGGCCGGGCCGGGCGGGCCGAGATCCCGGGCCGGGTCCTGCTGCAGACCTACAGCCCGGACCATCCCGCCATCGTCCACGCGGTCGCCCAGAATTTCGAAGCCTTCGCCGCGGAGGAGCTGCCCTACCGCGAGGCCCTGGGCTACCCGCCGTACGCCGCCATGTCGCTCTACCGCAGCGAAGGCGACACCCCGGTAGAGGCCCTCGAGCCCCTGCGCAAGCTGCGCCTGCGTCTGGAAACCCTGCCCGGCCTGCGCATCCTGGGCCCGCTGGAGGCGCCCATCGCCCGGGTGAAGGACCGCTACCGCATGCAGCTGATCCTCAAGGCCGCCGGGCGCCAGCTGCTGGGCGAAGCCATGCGCCACGCGCCGCTGGTGCCGGGCGGGCCGGTGACCTTGGACAGGGACCCGCTCAATTTCGGGGTTTGAACGCGGTTCAGTCCGGCAGGGCCGGCGCCAGTTCTTCGATCCGGCTCCAGGGGAGTATCGGCATATGCTACAAAGGTTTTTACCATTTCAAATTTGGATTTTGAATCGGTATAAAGCAGATTGCCAGGCCGTTGATGGGGTATTACTCTTACCGGTAAGAGGCGAACCTCATGCGCATCACAGCCAAAGGCCAGGTGACCATTCCCATTGAAATCAGGGAGAAAGCTGGACTTCTGCCCAATACGGAAGTGCTGTTCGAATTCGACGGCACCTCGGTGCGCATTCTGGCGGCTCCATCGGCTGGCAAGGAAAGCCGGGGCGCCCTCGTGCTCCGCCGACTGAAGGGCAGCGCCACCGTCAAGCTCACCACCGACCAGATCATGGCGGCGACCCGCGGCCTATGACCCCTGTTCTGGTGGATTCCAACGTCATACTGGATGTGGCGACCCAGGATCCGGTCTGGGCGGCGCGCTCCGGCCTGCTGCTGGCCCGTGAGGCTGAGACGGCCCAGCTGATCATCAACCCCATCATCTTCGCCGAAGTGTCGGTGGGGTTCGAAGGGATCGAGGAACTGGACGCCGCCTTGCCCCCGGAACTCTTCCGTAGGGAACAGCTGCCTTGGGAAGCTGCGTTCCTGGCCGGGAAGTGTTTCCTCGCCTACCGTCGCCGGGGCGGCAAGAGAATTTCCACCCTTCCGGATTTCTACATCGGTGCCCACGCCGCCTTGGCCGGCTACCGGCTCCTCACGAGGGATGTGGCGAGGTACCGGACCTATTTCCCCGGGTTGGAAATCCTCGTGCCCTGAGCACAATCATCGCGCCTTCAAGTTGGAGTATGCTTCCCGGTGTCCATCGGAGGAGCACCCCATGTCCGAGCCCAGAACGCTGCCTGAGCTGATGCAGGCCCTGCGCGGTTTCCAGGAAAGCCGGGTGCTGCTGACCGCCGTGGAACTCGACATCCTGCCGGCCTGCGATGACGGCGCCGACGCCGCCGCCGTGGCCGGGGCCACCGGGACCGACCCGCGCGCCACCGGCATGCTGCTGAACGCACTGGCGGCCATGGGCGTGCTGGTCAAGGAAGACGGGCGTTTCCGCTGCACCGGGGCGGCCCGGGCCCTGGGCCGGGAGCGGGCCGGCATGCTGCACATGGCGCACCTCTGGAACACCTGGTCCGGCCTGACCGAGTGCGTGCGGACCGGGAGCTCGGCCCGTTCCGGCCCTGCCGGGGGCCAGGTGGAGAACTTCATCGCCGCCATGCATGCCCGGGCCCGGACCATCGCCGTGGACGCCGTGCGGGTGGTCGGGCACCAGGGGGTGCGCCGGCTGCTGGACGTCGGCGGCGGCCCGGCCACCTTCGCCATCGCCTTCGCCGAGGCCGATCCGGACCTGCGCGCCGAGGTGCTGGACCTGGGCCCGGTGCTGCCCATCGCCGAACGGCACATCCGCGAGGCCGGGCTGGAGGGCCGGGTGACCGTGCGCGAGGGCGACCTGCGCAGCGACAGCCTGGGCGAAGGCCATGACCTGATCCTGCTCTCGGCCATCTGCCACATGCTCGGCGAGGACGAGAACCGGGACCTCCTGGCGCGCTGCGCCCGGGCCCTGGCGCCCGGGGGCCGGGTGGCCATCCGTGAGTTCATCCTCGACCCGGACCGGGCCGGGCCGCCCGGCGCCGCCCTGTTCGCCCTGAACATGCTGGTGGGCACGGCACGGGGCAACACCTACACCGAGGCCGAGTACCGGTCCTGGATGGAACAGGCGGGTCTGGGCGGCATCAGTCGCCCGGAACCGGCCGGCGACTGGATCACCGGCCGCTTGCAAAAAAAGTAGTCATTGCCCGGGGCCGGCGCTCAGCCCCACTGGAAGAGGCGGCCAAGTCGAACGCAGCCTGGAGGAGAAAAAGCTGGCAAAAGGATGGACCGCTCCCATCCTGGGTGCCATGACACGCCTTCCGGATCCGCCCCGCCCCAGCCGTTTCGCGCGGCCGCCGGGCTTCTCGCTGGTGGAATTCATCCTGGTGGCCTTCATCCTGGCGGTGGGCCTGTTGGGCCTGGGCAGGATGCTGGTGGCCACGGCGCGGGCCGAAGCCGGGGCCGAGGCTCGCCAGACCGCGCTGAACCTGGCCGAAGCGGTGCTGGAGACGATCCAGGCCGAGGCCAAGGGCACCGGCCCGGCGTCCGGCCCCTGGCCGCTGCGGTTCGACCGGAACGGCCTTCCCGCGGACGGTGGCCGGGCCTTCTTCACCGTGACCGTGACCCGGTCGGCGCCGGACGGCTCCGCCACGGCAAGGCTGTTCCGGGCCACGGTGGCCTGGGCGGAGGGCCCCGCCCCCGGGACGCTCACTTCCTTCCGGCTGCTCCGATCCTGAGGTGCTCCGTGCGACCGGGCCGGACCGGCTTTTCGCTGCTGGAACTGCTGGTGGCCTTGCTGTGCATGGGTCTGCTGCTGGGCGGCATGGTCCGGGTCTGGGGCGCCGGGCTGGGCGGCTGGACCAGGGTGAACGAAGCCCTCACCGCCCGGCGGGCCCTGCGCTGGTCCCTGGACCGGATGGCCGAAGACCTCCGGATGATGGGCTGCCTGTTCCCGCCGCCGGAACTGCGCGCCCTGGACCTGGGGCCACCGCGTTGCTTCAGCCTGGTGCCCGGCCAGGTCGATGGCCAGCCCGCGGACGAGCTGAGCTGGGTCACGGATGTGCCGGTGCCGGGTGAAGCGGAGCTGTCCCGGGCCATTGCCCCCGGGCCCGATGGGGAGGCCACGGTGCAGCTGCGGCCGGACCGGGCCATGGACCTCGAGGCCGGCGACCTGCTGCTGGTGGCGGGCGACCGGTTCGAGTTCGCCCGGGTGGCCGGACCGGCCCGGCTCGCCCCGGGGCGCGGTGGGGCGGTGCGGGTGGGCCGGGCCGGCGGCGCCGCCTTCAGCCATCCCCATGGCGCCGGCGCCCTGGTCCAGGCGGTCCGGCCCCTGCGGGCGGTGCGCTACGCGGTGGTCCTGAAAACCCTCGACCACGGTCCGCGGTCGCGCGGGGCCGTGCCGTGCCTGGTGCGGTTCGAGACCGCCGGTTCGAGCGACGGGACGGCGCCGAGTTGGCGCGACGCGGATCAGGAAGTGCTGGCACAGCACGTGGCCAGTTTCCGGGTGGATTTCAGCCCGGACCTGCGCTTTCCGGGCATCCGGGGCGCCGACCAGGCCGCCACCCTGGGCAACCTCGCCGCGCGGCTCCGAGCGCCCGACGGCGGGGCAGGGGCTGCGGATCCATTCTGGTTCCGCAAGGCCGGGGGCCTGGTCGAAGTGCGCCTGGCCATCCGTGGCCCGGTGCCGCAGCGCTTCCTGGAACGCCGCCAGCGGCTGGTGGTCGCTCCCAGGAACTTCGGCCCGTGACCGGGGCCGCCGAACGGGGCGGGGCCGCGATCCTGGTGGCCTTCCTGCTCCTGACGCTCATGGCCGCGGCGGTGTTCGCCACCAGCCGCAACCTGACCCGGGACCTGGCCATGGGCGGCGAGGCGCTGCAGGGGACCCTGGCGGCCTGCGCGGCGGAGGCCGGGCTGGCCTGGTTTCTGGCCCAGGCGGCCGGGAACCAGGGCGGGGTCGCCGGGGTCCAGGCCGGCCCCGCACCGGAAGATTTGCTGACCGGAAGCTCCGATGGCGCGTTCCACCAGGATTTCGACCTGCGCATCCGAGACCTGGGGCTGCTGCCCCGGCCCGAGGGGGACGCCCGGGAGGCGGCTGAGCGGCTTTGGCGGGTGACCGCGGTGGGCCGCAGCGCGCTCCGGGGCCAGGAGGAGGCCGGCTGCATCCAGGTCAGGGAGCTGTTGGCGGCAGAGGCGCTGGAGCGGCCCGGCGAGCTGCGCATCCTGGCCTGGATGACGCTGTTCCCGATATTTCCGACCGTTCTGGGGCAATAGCTTGTTAGGCTCATAGGGTGGAGCATGCTGTATCAGATTCATTGAAATTGATTCCGAAGAAACGGTTCGGCCAGCATTTCCTTATTCAAAAATCGGCGATCCGCAGCATCGCCGAAGCGGCCCTGGCGTCCCGGGCGCCGCACCTGCTGGAGATCGGGCCGGGGCCCGGGGTGCTCACCGAACCGCTTTTGGCGGATGGGCGTCCGCTGTGGGCGGTGGATCTGGACCCGGACGCCATCGCCGTCCTGGCCCAGCGCTTCCACGGCGTGCCGCACTTCCATCCGGTCCAGGGCGACGCGGTGAGCGCGCCGCTGGATTTCGGCGGGCCGTTCAGCGTGGTGGGCAACCTGCCCTACAACGCCGCCACGGCCATCCTCACCCGCTTCCTGGTCTCGGACATCCCATGGGACCGCATGGTCTTCATGTTCCAGCTGGAGGTGGGCCAGAAGCTCCTGGGCCGGCCCGGCGAGAAGGAGTACGGTCCGCTGTCGATCCTGGCCCAGCTCACCTGCCGCCTGACCCGGCTCATGCGGCTGGGGCCCGGCTCGTTCCGCCCAGCCCCCAAGGTGGATTCCGCGGTCCTGCTGTTCGAGCCCAGGCTCGGGGCGCCGCCGCTGGCCCAGCGCCGGGCCCTGCTGGCGTTCCTGCATCTGGGCTTCAGCCATCGACGCAAGACCCTGGCCAACAACTGGCACGGGCGCTTCACTCCGGAGCAGACCCAGAGCCTGCTGGCGGCCCGGGGCCTGCCCCCGGCCATCCGGGCCGAGGCCGTGCCGCCCGCGGCATGGCTCGATTTGTTTGATTCGTCCCTTTCCTACGCAGCACCGTCCTGAGCGAGTCCCGTATGCAGATCACTTCTCCCCCTTTCGAACGCTGGCAGGAACTGCCCGGCAAGGATGAACTCCGGCTGATCCCCATCGGCGGCCTGGGCGAATTCGGCATGAACGCCCTGGTGGTGCACACCGCCAAGAGCCTTTTCCTGGTCGACTGCGGCCAGCTGTTCCCCTCCGAAGACCAGCCCGGCATCGACAGCATCGTGCCGGACTTCGCCTACCTGGAGGCCTTCGCCGACCGGATCGACGCCGTGCTGCTGACCCACGGCCACGAGGACCACCTGGGCGCGCTGCCGTATTTCCTGGAACGCTGGCCGGTGCCGGTCTACGGCTCGGCCTTCACCATGGGCATCCTGGAAGGCAAGCTCAAGGAATTCAATTTGTGGAGCCCGCGGCACATGCACGTGGTGGAAGACTACGACTGCCTGCCGATCGGCTGCGGCGAGATCAAGGCGGAGTGGATCCCGGTCACCCACAGCATCCCTGACGCCTGCAGCATCGCCCTGCACACCCCCTGGGGCGTGGTGGTGCACACCGGCGACTACAAGCTGGACCCCACCCCGGTGGACGGCCGGCTCACCGGCACCGCCCGGCTGACCGAGCTGGGCGACGCCGGCGTGGCGGTGCTGCTGTCGGATTCCACCAACATCCTGAAGGACACCCCCACCCCCAGCGAGCAGCAGTGCCGGGAAGGTCTGCGCGACGCGTTCCGCGCCACCAAGGGCAAGCTGTTCATCGCCACCTTCAGTTCCAACATCCACCGCATCCAGACCATCCTGGACCTGGCCTACGAAGAGAAGCGCAAGGTCTGCCTCCTGGGCCGGTCCATGGACCGCAACGTGACCGTGGCCCGGGGCCTGAAGCGCATGGCGCTCAAGGATGACCTGTTCATCGACGCCAAGGAAGTGTCCATGTTCGCCCCCAAGCAGGTGGTGGTGCTCTGCACCGGCACCCAGGGCGAGGAGATGAGCGCGCTGTCCCGGGTGCTGCGCGGCGAGATGAAGGGCCTGAAGATGGTCGAGGGCGACCGGCTGGTGCTCAGTTCCCGGTCCATCCCGGGCAACGAGGTGGGCATCTCGCGCATGCTCGACACCGCCGCCCGGCTGGGCGCGGAGACCACGCTGGAGGGGCTCGGCCCGATCCACGCCACCGGCCACGGCCACCGCGGCGATTCCGCCGAGATGATCCGCATGGTGCGGCCGCACTTCATGGCGCCGGTGCACGGCACCTACCGCAACCTCAAGCGCCATGGCCAGCTGGCCCAATCCCTGGGCTACGCCAAGGACCGCGTGCTGCTGCTGGACGGCGGCGAATGCCTGCAGCTCAAGCGCAAGGGCGCGGCCAAACTGGCCGGCAGCGTGCCCGTGGGCAAGTGCTTCGTGGACCAGGGCGTCGATCACATGGTGGACGCCCGGGTCATCCACGACCGGCTGATCCTGCAGGAGGACGGCATCGTGGTGGCCACCCTGCTGGTGGATCCCGCCACCGGGGAACTGGCCGGCGACCCCAGCATCCTCAGCCGCGGCTTCGTCATGCTGTCCGACGACCAGGCCTACGGTGAACTGCTCCGGGAGACCGTGCGCACCACCTTCGAGAACGCCCCGGTGGAGATCCGCAAGAACAAGGACCTCCTCATCGAGCTGCTGCGCCAGTCCCTGCGCCGGATCATCCGCAAGACCACCCAGACCCGGCCGGTGGTGGTGCCGATGATACTGGATGCCATGCCGTCACTGGAAACCACGTGATGGCTGGAAGGAGCTCCTGATGATCACCCTCTTGCTGATCCGCCACGGGATCGCCGAAAACCCCAGACCAGGCCTGCGCGATTCCGACCGGGCCCTCACCGTCGAGGGCTGGGAAAAGACCCGGGCCGCCATGCGCGGGCTGGTGCTGCGCGGCTACCTGCCGCAGCGCGGCATGGCCAGCCCCTACCGCCGGGCCGCCGAAACCCTGGCCTGCCTGAAGGAGGCCACCGCCGAAGGCTTTCCGGTGGCCTGCTGGGAGGGCCTGGTGCCCGATGCCAGCCTGGCCGAGGCCGAGGCCTGGCTGCTTGGCCTGGTGGCGGAGGCCCAGCCCTTCGACACCGTCGCCCTGGTAAGCCACCAGCCCTTCCTTTCGGAACTGATCCAGCGCCTGACCGGCAGCTCGGTCGAGATGAAGAAGGCCGCCTGCGCGGTTCTGCACTGGAACGGCGGGCGGTTCGAACTGGCCGCCCAGTTCGCGCCCGTGGAACTGAGGGGCGAAGCGTGACCCTTGCCGGCCACCGGCCGACCTGGGCCGTCCTGCCGGGAGGGGTGAAGCTGCACTACCGGATCCAGGGCCCCCCGGGGGCCCCCTGGCTGGTCCTGCTGAACGGGCTGCTGTCGGACACCACCATGTGGGCCGGGGTGCTTCCGGGCCTCACCGCGGGCCACCGGGTGCTGACCTTCGACAGCCGCGGCCAGGGCCGGTCGGACGCTCCGGCCGAGGGTCCGTACCCGGTGCCGCTGATGGCCCAGGAGGCCTGGGAACTCATGGAAGTCCTGAACATCCGGAGGCCCTGGCTGGTGGGCCTGTCCAACGGCAGTTCCATGGGGCTGGAACTGCTGGCCGAACACCCGGGGGCCTTCCCGGGCGCCGTGCTCACCAGCGCGGTCTGCCGGATTGATTTCGCGATGGCCCTCCGCCTGCGTCATTGGCTGCATTGCTTGGAGTTGGGTGGCCCGGGACTGCAGTTCGACGCGGCCGCGCCCTACCTCTGGGGCGATGCCTTCCTGGTCAAGCGTTACCCGTTCCTGAAACAGTATTTCCTGAAACAGAAAATGATGAATGAACCTTTCCATGGCTCACGCCATCAAATAGAAGGCGTTCTCCAATGGGACATCCGTTCAAAGCTCGGAAGGATTCAGGATCCGGTGCTGTTCCTGGCCGGGGCCGAGGATCTGTTGACCCCGGTCTGGAAATGCCTGGAAACCGCCCAGCAGGTGCTGCATTCCCGGTTCGAGATCATTCCGGGGGTCGGCCACGCTTTCCCGGTGGAAAATCCCAGGGCCTTCTCCGAAAGAGTCGGGCTTTTTACCACAATAAGAACGGCTTGATATGGAAATTCCCTTGGCTTGGCCGTAGAATGTGAGTTATCATTCTCGATCCCAAAGCGCTCAACCTGACACCCCATCCCCCCCGAGGGAAGATCTATGCTAATTGAAACCCAAGCCCCTGCCGTTCTGAGCCTCCAGGACCTGAAGGAGCAGTCCATCGGCCGGCTTGCGGAGATGGCCAAGGCCTACGGGATCGAGAGTCCGCTGTCCCTGCGCAAGCAGGAACTGATCTTCCGGCTGCTGGAAGCTCAGGCCCAGCGGGAAGGACTGTTCTTCGCCGAAGGCGTGCTGGAAGTGCTGCCGGAGAGCTTCGGCTTCCTGCGCGCGCCGGAGCACAACTACCTCGCGGGCGCCGACGACATCTACGTCTCCCCGAGCCAGATCCGCAAGTTCAACCTGCGCTCCGGCGACACCTTGTCGGGCATGATCCGGCCGCCCAAGAACGAGGAGAAGTTCTTCGCCATGCTGCGGATCGACGCGGTCAACTTCGATCCGCCGACGGCCGCCAAGGACCGGGTCCATTTCGACAACCTGATCCCGCTCTACCCCACCAGCATGTTGAAGATGGAACGGGATCCCCAGGAGCTGTCGACCCGGGTGATGGATCTCATGACTCCCCTGGGCAAGGGCCAGCGCGCCCTGATCGTCGCCCCGCCGCGCACCGGCAAGACCGTGCTCATGCAGAACATCGCCAACAGCATCACGCTGAACCATCCGGAAGTGTTCCTGATCGTGCTGCTGATCGACGAGCGGCCCGAGGAAGTCACCGACATGGAGCGCAACGTCAGGGGCGAGGTGGTCTCGAGCACGTTCGATGAACCCGCGACGCGCCACGTGCAGGTGGCGGAGATGGTCATCGAGAAGGCCAAGCGGCTGGTGGAGCACAAGAAGGACGTCGTCATCCTGCTGGACTCCATCACCCGGCTGGCGCGCGCCTACAACACCGTGGTGCCGCTGTCCGGCAAGGTGCTGTCCGGCGGCGTGGATTCCAACGCGCTGCAGCGGCCCAAGCGGTTCTTCGGCGCGGCCCGCAACATCGAGGAGGGCGGCAGCCTCACCATCATCGCCACCGCGCTGATCGAGACCGGCTCGCGCATGGACGACGTCATCTTCGAGGAGTTCAAGGGCACCGGCAACAGCGAGATCTGCCTGGACCGCAAGCTCAGCGACAAGCGGATCTTCCCGGCCATGGACATCCAGAAGTCCGGCACCCGCAAGGAGGATCTCATCATCGAAGCCGCGCGCCTGGCCAAGATCTGGGTGCTGCGCAAGATCCTCAGCTCCAGCGGTCCGGTGGAAAGCATGGAACTGCTGCTGGACCGCCTGGGCAAGAGCAAGACCAACGACGAGTTCCTGTCCAACCTGCAGGAAGCCCCCAGCCGGCGCTGACGCTCGCTATCATGGCTGCATGCGGATACGGCCCTTTTCCCTGGAACGTTATTTCGCCCGGCACGAGTTCAGCGCCAGGCGGCTGATGGGGTCCAGCGACCCCGAGGCCATGACCCTGGCCGATCTGCTGGCCCTGGAGCCCGGCTCCGCCGAGCGCCTGGGCGACCTGTGGCTTGGCTACACCGAGTCCCTGGGCGATCCCGGCCTGCGCCGGGACATCGCCGGGCTGTATGGCACGGCAGGGCCGGAGGACATCCTGGTGTTCACCGGCGCCCAGGAGCCGATCTTCACCTTCATGAACGTGGCCCTGGGGCCCGGCGACCACCTCATCGCCCACAGCCCGGGCTACCAGTCGCACTTCGAGGTAGCCCGGGCATCAGGGGCTGAACTCTCGCTCTGGGAGGGCGACCCGGAGCACGGCTGGGCCCCGGACCCTGGCGAACTCAAGCGGCTGCTCCGGCCCAACACCCGGGCCATCCTGGTCTGCGCGCCGCACAATCCCACCGGCTTCCTGTTCACCCGGGACGCCTGGCTGGAGGTGGTGGAGATCGCCCGCCGGGCCGGGGTCTGGCTATTCTCGGACGAGGTCTACCGGGGCCTGGAGCATGACCCGGCGGACCGTCTGCCGGCGGCCTGCGACCTCTACGAGCGGGCCGTATCCCTGAACTGCCTGTCCAAGTCCTGCGGCCTGGCCGGGCTGCGCCTGGGCTGGCTGGCCTGCCACGACCGTTTCCTGATGGGCGAGCTGGCCGCCTTCAAGGACTACCTGACCATCTGCACCCCCGCCCCCAGCGAGTTCCTGGGCGGCATCGCGGTGCGCCAGGCGGAAACCCTGTACACCCGCACCCGGGACCGGCTGGTGGCCAACCTGGACCTGCTGGAGGGCTTCCTGGAGCGCCACCAGGATCGGTTCGCCTGGCAGCGTCCCCGTGCCGGCTCAACCACCTTCCCGCGCCTGCGCCAGGGCAGCGCGGAGGCCTTCTGCGAGGCCCTGGTGCGCGAGACCGGGATCATGCTGGTGCCCAGCGGGCGGTTCGACTACGGGGACGCTCATCTGCGGTTCGGCTACGGCCGGAAGGACTTTCCGGAAGGGCTGATTGAACTTGAGGGCTACTTGTCGAGCCGGGTGTAAGCGCCGTCCACCATCTCGATCTTGACGCGTAGTCACAACGGGACTACGTTGGTTCTGGGGTATTCGGTCCCCGGAGATATCCAATGATTCATGCTGATACCTATGTCCGTGCCCGCATCGATACGGCCACCAAGGACCGTGCCACCGATGCATTGGAAGCGATGGGCCTGTCGGTATCCGACGCCATCCGTCTCCTGATGATCCGCATCGCCGATGAAGGCCGTCTGCCTTTCGAGGTAAAGATTCCGAACGCCGCCACTCAGAAAGCCATCGGCGAACTGGAGGCGGGTAGAGGGAAGCGCTTTCCCGGCGTCCGAGCATTGATGGCGGATCTGAATGCGGACGATTGAGCGTTCAACGGAATTCAAGCGGGACTACAAAAGGATTAAAAAATCGCCACGCCATCGAAATGAATTGGATTCCTTTTTATTCGCGGTGATTGAGTTGTTGGCCATTGATCAAGCCTTGCCGGAAACCAGCCGTGACCACTCTCTGAGCGGCGATTGGTCCGGCTATCGTGAATGCCATCTCAAATCTGATCTTTTGCTGATTTACCGAAAGTTGGATGCCGACACGCTACGCTTGGCTCGACTCGGCTCACATAGCGAACTGTTCAGCTAAGCACCTGGTCATGGTGCATCAGGCGGCCAAGCCATTGCCGGAGGGCTGCTTGTCGGGCGAGGCTCCACTCGAAGCCCGGCTCCGGGGGCAGTTGCTTGCGATCTCCAGCCTTATATAGGGAATTTGTAATTTTGGTTGGGAACTTTCACGACGCTGGGAACAAGAAAGGACTGAGGATTCGGATCCTCAAACAGTTAACAACGTTTATTCAGAAGGAGTTGTGATGAAATCACCCGCTCGTGGAATCACCGCCTGCCTACTCCTGATAGGGGTTGGTGGTGTAAATTTACAGGTAAATGGCCATGCTGAACAGGTGCCATTAAAGATTGAACATCAGGCCATGGAGAGAAATTCGAAATTCATCTCAAATGAATTTACAACGGAAGACCCGGTCGAAGAAACCCAGGAAAAGGAAGGTGAATCAACTGATTTCGTGCGAACTCGGTGGTGGGTTGTTTGCGGTATTTGTGGAAAAGAGGGTGATAGGGCAAGTTCTTACGAAGGTGCAATTGCAAATTTCAGGGCATCGCATCTTGCCTTTAATCATAAGAACCTCGGTACTGATGTGCCATGCGAGGTCAGGTCAGAAACATGGTAATTTTTTTATTTTGTTAGTTCAGAAATTTAGAATCAGGGCTCGTTTCGAGGAAGCATTCCCACCGCAACCTTGATCAGGCCCCCCAGGATCGTCACCTCGGTACCCCATTTGCCATGCTCCGCTTCCCGATACCGGCCCCCCTCCAGATACAGGCGAACGGTGACCCTCGAATCGGGGTTCACGATCAAGTATTCCGGGATCCCGGCCGCCTCATAGGCCCACCGTTTGTGCGTCCAGTCCTTCTGCGCCGTGCCTGGGCTGAGAATCTCTACGACCAGATCGGGCGCGCCCTCGATGCCCCGGGGTGTGATTTTCGCTGGATCGCACACGACCAGGAGATCCGGGATGAAGACGCCCGACTCCAGGAACACATCCGTGGGAGCTGCGAAGACCTTGCAGTCCTTTCCCCCGCCATGGCCCTTGGCCTCCGCCAAAGCGTTCCAGATCGCCGCATGGAGGTTTGAGGAAATCTCCTGATGTTCGGTCGAGGGTGAAGGGGTCATATCGTAGGGAACCCCGTCAATAAGTTCCCAACGCCCTTCCCAGGTCTTCCAGTCTTCGAGGGTGTAACCAGGGTGCCTAAGTTCTGGAAGGCTCATGCGGTCCTCCTGGTCCGATTCTACCCGGAAAGGCTACAGCGGCCACTTCCCCGCCCCCTCCCGGAGCAGCACCGGTTCGTCCCCGCTCAGGTCCACCACGGTGCTGGCCAGGCCCGAAGGCTCGCCGCAATCCACCACCAGGTCCAGCAGATGGCCCAGCTCCTCCTGGATCTCCCAGGCGTTCTGCAGCGGCGCTTCGCCCGAGGTGTTGCAGCTGGTGGTGATGATCGGCTCGCCCACCAGGTGGGTGATGGCCCGGCAGAACACGTGGTCGGGGATGCGCAGGCCCACCGTCTGCTTCTTCTGCAGGTAGCGCGGCACTTCGCGGCTGCAGCCGAGCACGGCGGTGTAGGGGCCCGGGAACATCTGCTTGAGGATGCGGAAGGTGGGGGTGTCCAGGTGCCGGGTGTAGCGGCAGAGCATCTCCATGTCGGCGCACAGGATCGACATGGGCTTCTTGGGGTCGCGGCCCTTCATGGCCTGGATCCGGTCCACCGCCTTCTTGCGCGAAACCAGGCAGCCCAGGCCGAACAGGGTGTCGGTGGGGTAGGCGATCACGCCGTCGCGCTGGAGGATCTCGGCGATGTGCTCCAGGTGGCGGATCTGGGGGTTTTCGGGGTGAAGCGAGAGGATCATGACTCCTCCAGCTTACTCCAGCGCGCCCGGCCGGGGCTGGGATGCTCCGCGGGGGCCTGGAAGAAGCGCTCCGCCACTCCGGGCGCCAGCGTGGCCCCGCAGCCGGCCCTACGCGCCCGCAGGGCCAGCACGGCCACCACGGTGAGGACGTCGGTGATCTCGCCCGAAAGCACCCGGTCGACGCACTGATCGAAGGGCTCGCGCCGCAGCATCAGCTCCTCGTCCAGCTCCGCGGCGCTGCCGCCGGGCGCGTCGCCCAGGCCCCGGGCCAGGAACAGGTAGGCCTCCTCGTCGGTGCTGGAGTTGCTGTTGTGGGAGAAGGCAAGGGGCTCCCAGACGCTGGCGGTCAGCCCCGCCTCCTCGCGCAGTTCCCGCTGGATGGCGGCCAAGGGGCTTTCATCCGCCTCGCCGCCGCCTTCGGGAATCTCCCAGGAGTATGCTTCCAGGGGATAGCGCCACTGGCCCACCAGCACCACCCGGTCCTGCTCGTCCAGGGCCAGCACGCCGCAGCCGGTGCGCTGGAAGCCGCAGACGGCGTAGCGCCCATGCTTGCCCCGGCGGTGCTCGATGCGGTCCTCGCGCAGGCGTATCCAGGGCGAGTCGTAGAGTCCGGTACGGCTGAGGACCCGGTAGGGGTTGGGATCCTGGGGCAAGGGCAGGGGGGGCAGTTCGGCCATGATTCACCCTAACAAAAAAACGCCCGCGGGCGGCGGGCGTCATCACTGCATTTTTGCGACCGGGTCTACCTGCGCAGGCCAAGGCGCTCGATGAGCGTGGCATAGCGGGTCTTGTCCTTGCGCTTCAGGTAGTCCAGCAGGCGGCGGCGCTGGCCGACCATGATCATGAGGCCGCGCCGGCTGTGGTAGTCCTTGGTGTGGACCTTGAAGTGCTCGGTGAGGTCGTTGATGCGCTTGGTGAGGATGGCCACCTGCACCTCGGGCGAACCGGTGTCGCTCTCGTGCACCTTGTAGTCTTCGATGATGATCTTCTTCTGGTCTACGTTCAGGGCCATGATCGGCTCCTTTTCGGGAAGGCATCCCGTCACCGTGAGCGCAGCCCCGTGCCGCGTCCAGGTCAAGTCCGGAAGCACCCGGACCGTGTCAAAAACGCCCCGGGCGATCCGGGGCGTCTATCAAAATGGTGCGGATAAAGGGACTCGAACCCCCACGACCTTGCAGTCACTAGCACCTGAAGCTAGCGCGTCTACCAATTCCGCCATATCCGCTCAGTCTTTCTGTTCTCCCGCGAGAGTTCATCAGGCCTGAGAGACAATCCTAGTGCGGATCCATCTTGGAATCAAGCATAAAACCGCCCGGATTCACCAATCCTTGTACGGGATCCCGTCGGACCCCGTGCCCTGGGCCAGGCTGTAGACGTCGTACACGTTGCCGCCGCCCCAGCCGTAGCTGGAGGGATCGTCGCTGATGGAACGCTTGCCCCAGTCCGCCTTGCCGGTGAAGGGATCCACCGGGATCCGGCGCAGGAAGCGCATCTTGGCGGTCTTGCCCATCATGGTCTCGCCCTCCACCAGCTTTTCCAGGGATTCCGGATAGCCGTTGTTCTCGGGCGCGGGGGCCTTGATCTTCTGCTGGTCCACCTTGTTCTTGTAGTCGTCGATGGCGTTGCGCATCTCGCGCAGGTCGCGCCTGAGCTCCAGCTCCCTCTGCCGGCGGATCCCGTTCCTGGCCATGGGGATGACCGAACTGGCGAGAATGATCAGCACCGTGGCGGTGACCAGCATCTCCAGGAGGGTGAAGCCGCGTTGCAGTTTCAATCAGTTCACCGTGATCAGGGCGTTCACCACTCGGGCCGAGACCGGATTGGTGCCCACCAGGTACTGGCCGCCCTGGATCAGGATGGGGGCGTTGCCGCTGGCGGTGGCATCCAGGTCGAGGGTGGCGAAGGTGCCGCTGTCCGAGGCCCCGGTCTTGCGCTGGAAGGTCAGGGTGAGGTTGCCGTCGGTGACCGGACCGGCGCTGATGGTGCCGTTGTCGCCGGTGAGGAACTCCCCGGCGGCGAAACCCTTGAGCGTGAGCTTGGGATCCAGGCGCAGCTGCAGGGTGCCGCTGGTGAGGCCGCCGGCGCCGCTGACCATGATGGAGGCGCGGATGCTCTGCCCCTTGGGAACTTCCAGGGAAAGCGGGTTCATGAAGAACACCAGCTCCGAAGGCTCGGCAGGAGCAGCGGCTGCCGCCGCGGCGGCGGGCGCCACAGTTGCGGCGGCGTCCGGGACGCTGGGCGCCGGGTTGTTGACATTGCCGGAATCGCCGCCGGGTATGGGGACGGGCACCGGAACAGGTACCGGGACCGGAGTGGGCGCTGGCACGGCCGCGGGCGCTGGCGTGGGCGTGGGCGTGGGAGCCGGTGCGGCCTTGGGTGACGCCGGCGCGGGAACCGCGTTCATCGGCAGATTGAGGGTCTTGGGGACCTGGGGTTCGAAGGGCTTGCCGACGTTGGGCGCCCGGTCCGGATCGAAGGCTTCGAAGTCGTCCTCGGCCAGGTCGGGCTTGCGCACCACCACGGCCCGGATGCTGAGGATCACGTCAGTCTTCTCCTTGCTGTTGCCGTGGTAGCCCAGGAGGTCGCCGATCACGGGGATGTCGGTGAGCCCCCAGATGCCCTGCAGGTTCTTCTTCTCGTCCTCCTTCAGCATGCCGCCGAAGATGGCCGTTTCGCCGTCACGCAGCCGGGCGGAGGTCTTGATCACCCGCTGGCTGAGGTTGGGCCGGCTCGGATCGCCGCCGGCCTTCTGGGTCTTGATGTCGGATTCCAGATCGATGGTGATGTCGTTGTTGAAGTGGACCCTGGGCTTGACCTTGATCTTCACGCCCACGTCCTCGTAGCTGTAGGAGGTCTGGGCGGTGGTGATCCCGGTGATGGCCGAGGCGGCGGTGGTCCCGGCCGCGGAGGTGGTGGAGGGCAGGCCGATGCTGGACTGGGTGGTGCTGATCTTGTCGCCGATGTTCACTTCCCCGGTTTCGCCGGAGATCACCCGGACATTTGGGTTGGCCAGCAGCTTGGTCTCGCCGTTCTGCTTGGCCAGGTCCAGCCGGAGCCCGGGGAACAGATAGTTGATGGCGCTCTTGCTGATGCGCAGGGAGCCTGAGGTCTGGTTGATCCCGTTGGTGCCGCCGGTCAGGGTGGCGCCCACGGAGTAGACCCCGGTGGTGTTGGTGGGGGACTGGTCGATCACCGGCAGCAGGCCCAGGTTCTCCGACGTGGTTTCGGACACCTCAAGCAGCTCCAGGTAGATCATCACTTCCGCCTTGGCCTTGTCCAGCTGGTTGACGATGCGCTGGGCGATGCCGAGGTCGGTGGGCTTGGCCATGACGGTGATGGCGTTCAGCCGCTTGTCGATGAACACCCGCAACTGGGGCATGAGGGCGTTGAAGATCTGCCGCACGTTCTCCACTTCGGCATTGGACAGGTAGAAGGTGCGGATCAGCTTGTTCTCGTACTCCTGCAGGTTCTGCGGGGTCTTCTTGAACACCATGATGGAGTTGCTGTCCATGACCTTGTAGAACAGGTCGCTCTGCAGCATCAGGGTGTCCAGCACGCGCTGGAACGACAGGCCGCGCAGGTCCACGGAGATCTGCACGTCCTG
>Ga0316231_1002280_pt1 | contig 18582 bp, 6 predicted proteins | sample TBH18027metaG_FD_206002 | JGI IMG/M metagenome (GOLD analysis project Ga0316231, IMG submission 206002) | Freshwater microbial communities from Trout Bog Lake, Wisconsin, USA - TBH18027 | ecosystem: Environmental > Aquatic > Freshwater > Lake > Hypolimnion/Profundal zone | place: USA: Wisconsin...
CCCCAGTGCGCCAGTTGCGTCGCGATTTCATCCCACTTTTCCTCTGGCGCCGCGAGGCCGACCGTCGAAACTTTTCCGCGAACACCGTCGGCATTTTCCAAAAGCGTTTTTAAATCCGCTACGGCTTTCACATAAATAAACCGGTTCAGGCACGATATCTGAAACCGAGCTTCGGCTTCATAGACTACTGTCCATGCGGTCGAATCCTTGCTGCACCAGTGTTGCGTCGTCTCTGGCGAGTGGGCTGAACGCACTTCATAAATGCTTCGGCGCGATGCAATCGCCGCCGCATGTTCCGCCGGCAGCTCGCCGCGCGGCTCGACGGCTTCGCGCCGCTCCAGTTCTTCCGCGAGCAACTGGGCGAAATGTTCCGGCGCGACTTCGCCGCCGAGCTGGACATAAATGACGTGCGGCGAAAGACAGCCGAGCTGGTTCCACGCCGCCACGTCGTCCGCCGCCGCCGCTGCGATTTTTTTGGCGCGCGATCCATACAAGACTTCCTGCGCCACGAAACCGAAACTCACGCGATGACCATAGCCGAGAAAACGGATTCGGACCGGCAATTGCGCGCGAATGGCTGCGAGCGTTTCGTCGCTGCCGGTTGCCGTCACGCAATCCGCCTCGGCAAACAGCGAAGTTCCCAAGTCGGCATTTCCACCGCGCCATTCGGCGATTTCCAGGCACGCGCCGAGTTTTGGATCGGCCTCGTAAATCGAGTGCGCGAACAATCGCGGCATAAATGCCGCGCCGCTGGCACACTTCACAAACTGCGCCGAGCGCGTGAGCAGGCCGAACACGATGCTGGTGAGCGTCGGGTTCGGGATGTTGCCGGCGGCGATGTGAACCTGAAATTCCGGCGCGTTGACGATGGCTGATCGGTTTCGTTTCTGCTCGGTGGTCGTCGCAGTCAAAACATCGAGTCGTTTGGCGTCGCCAAATTCCTGGACGAGCAGCGAGTGGAAATCTTCGCGCGTAAGCTGCTTGAAAAAATTGTCGAGTCCACGCGCCAGCGTTTCGCGCGAAAAACCCGTTTGCGCCGGGCCGAGTTCCAGCGCGAGCTTCCGGAACGGATTTCCCGCCTCCAGCCAGCCGTCCGCCACGTTGCTCAAAATGCGGATCAAACTTTCCGTCGGGCGGTTCATCAAATAATGCTCACGGTTGTGCTTGAGCGTCTGGCAAGCCTCGGAAACCAGCGCCGGCGACAGCGTCGTTTCCGGTGGCAGGTCGGCGAGAAAATAGTTGGGCAGGTTCACAAAATTTACGATTTACGATTTTGGATTTGCGATTTCATGCCGTCATCAGCGAGCAGCCGCGCGGCTCGGCCAGCTCTGCGCGGCCAATCAATTCAAAGCCGTCGCCGCGCCGGATGGCCAGATCTTCCGTCTGAATCGCCGCGACGGAAAATACATTCGCCAGATCGAAAATGCGAATCAATCCCGTTTCACCCTCGGCAACTTCGCTGCCGGCTTCGGGCGAAATAATTTGCGAGCGCGCCCACGGCGGAAACCGAAACTGGCCGCCCGCTGCCGCGTAGGCTTGAGAACTCAACTCGCTCATGCCGTATTCACAGATGATGTTTTCGCTCGCAACGCCGAGGCGTTCGGTGATGAGTGCGTGCAGTTCGGTTTTCGGCATCGTGCGCGAATGGTTTTTGTAGCCGCCGGTTTCCATCACAAGCGAACCTTTCGGCAGGTGGAAAATAAGGTCTTTGGACGCTAAATAGTCCAGCAAATGCACAAAGGAAAAGGCAGTGCCAAGTATAGTCACCGGCTGCCCTGAATCGATTGCCTCCTTCAAATGATAGTAAGCAACAACATAATCTAACATCCACGAACCGACTTCACCAAGCCGCCCGACGAACATCGAAGACGACAAGGCGTATTCTCTCCGAATGGTCTCGAACATGTGAACGAGCGACGAATGTGGCACTAGATTTGGCGGCGGCGTGAGACAAATCAATCGTATATCGCGAATCGCAAACCGTAAATCTGTCGGGACATTTTCGAGAAACCACGAAATTATAGAATCCTCATACACCGCCAGCGATTCGGCGCTGTGAAAATGACGGCTGGGCGTTTGCCCGGTCGTGCCGCTGGAATGAAATACGGCGGTGCGTTCGCGTGGCGCGAGGCTGGTCAGATTCAATTCCTTGAAGGCCGCCGTCGGTGCGGCGGGAATTTGCGTCCAATGTCCGACGGTTTCCGGCGTCCCCTTGCGCGCTTCGCAGATTGTTTGATACACGGCGTTGTGTCTGAATTGAAGCGCGAACAATTCCAGCGCGAGCGTGTCAAACTTCTCGGCCTGAAAACCGGAATGGATGGCCGCGCACAATTGCGCGGCAAAGCTTGAAAGTTCAGTGTTCATGCGGTTTTAATTCAGGGCTGGTGTTCCGCAACAGCCGAGCCACAGTGTAGCCCGAAACGGTTCGGCGGCAAGAATGAATATGGACTGAAACACTGTTGGAAAGTGGAGCTTCCAAAAATCATCAGCTTGCAGGCCGCTCGCTTTTCATCAGCATCCCTGCAATATCATTCAGGCGGGCATAAATCATTCACTGCTCCAATGCCTATGCAAATGGAAGTGATCGGTTCGTTATGTGAAACTTCGCGGCTGGATTAAGTGCTTGTGGCATTGAGTGGACTGACCTATTGATAACGCATGGCCTCGAGTTCAATTGATTTTTACCCGACCGGCTTGCACAAGAAGCCGGCGCGGGGATGTTTGCGCATTGACGTCCGTAATCGTTGCTTCAGTTTGGCGTTTGGGCTGGTGATTTTATTGATGTTGGTGTGGACGGATTCGAGCCAGGCGGTTCTTTTGTGGACTGATTTGGGCGCCACGCAGGTTCATGAAACCGGGCCTGGGGTTGATATTCTCGGCGGAGGTTTACAGCGAAATAATTCTTCCACGGATACGCTCTATTTCAAATTTCACGTCGATCCGATTTCGGACGCCAGCACCGAATACTACTTTGCGGGGTTCCAGTTATTTGAAGGCAGCCACGAGCGACTGGCGGTGGGGAATGCCCTAAGCGCCTACGCCTACAGTGTCTTTTCACTGGGACAAACCGGGCAGACAAACAGCGCAGCCGATTATGGGATAGATCTAAAATCATCCCGGCCCGACCCGTCCGGCATCGGGACCTTTTACACCTACGAGCTGGTCCACTCGGGCATCGAATGCACCATTGTTTTCAAGGTTCAATACATGGCAGGCAGCAACGCCCTGGTAACCGTGTGGTTGGATCCGGACTTGCGCCCGGGTGCCACCGAAGCCGATCAACTGCCGAGCTTGACCACACAATTCAAGGCCGACGCTGCATTTGATCAGATCCATCTCCGCCACGGCGGCGGCGGCGGCGGCTGGATATTCAGCGAAATGGCCATTGCCACTTCATTCGATGACTTCGTCAATGGGAACGGATCAACAACTGAAACGAACCGCCCTGGCATCGGATACGCGGAAGTGCCTTTCACGTTTCGTTCGTGGCAGCGGGAGCAGGGGTTGCCTGAAAATTTTGTGCGTGCGCTGGCTCAAACCCGTGACGGCTACCTTTGGGTGGGCAGTGATGACGGCGTAAGTCGGTTTGACGGGGTGAGCTTTTTTTCTCTCGGTCTTCAAGAAGGATTTCAGAGCGGACCAGTGAAGGTTCTGCTGGGTGACAGTCGCGGTGCGCTGTGGATCGGGAGTGTGGACGGTGGATTGAGCTGCTGGGATCAGGGAAAGTTGAGCACTTTCACCGTGCATGATGGTTTGCCGTCCGACTCCATCACCGCACTGGCTGAAGACAGTAACGGGAGGTTATGGGTGGGGACGCAGTCCGGTTTGACAGTGTTGCAAGCTGGGCATTTGATATCTTTGGATGGCGCGGGGATTTTTTCCGGCAGGCCCATCACGACGCTTTTCCGTGATCGCAATGGCGTAATGTGGGTGGGTGCAACGGGCGTGGGAATCTTTTCTTATCAGGGAAACAAGTTTATCCAACTTCGGGATCCGGCCATGGACAACCTGCTCCAAGACCCCCATTGCCTGCTGGTGGACCGGGATGGCCGGATCTGGATTGGCGCTGGGGATGAATTCGTCCTCTGCCGGGATGGTGACCAATGGCGCCGTTTCGGCATGCCCCGCCATCTGGCCACACATTATATCAGTGCCTTGGCGGAAGAGCCGGATGGAACTGTCTGGGCGGGATCGGCCGGCGAAGGCTTGTTCCAATTCAAAGCCGGCAAGCTGGTGGCGATCAATGCCAGCAGCGGATTGTCCGACAATCTTGTCGAAACACTTTTGATGGATCGGGAAGGAAAGCTATGGGTTGGCACTCATGGAGGACTGAACCGCATCAGTCCCAGAAACCTGTCGGTCTTGAGCCATAATGAGGGTCTGGGTTACGGTTCGGTGCAAGGGTTGGCGGAAGTCCAGCCTGGCATTATTTGGGCTACCGTGCCGAACGAAGGGGTGTATTGTTGGGATGGCCAGAGGTTCCGGCGGCTGATGCTCAACGGCCTGTCGTGGCAGCAGAATCCCCGCGTCAGCGCGCTGTTGTTGACCCGGGATGGTAGTTGCTGGGTGGCCGGAGCAGGCGGGCTGCTTCAGTTCAAAAATCCACAAACTGCGGAGGAAGAAGGCGGCGTGACGGCCTTGACGAATTTGAACATCAGTGCGTTGGGACAGGGTCTGAAAGGTGATGTATGGGCGGGCACGCGTGAAGGTGAGCTTTGGCATTTATCAAATGGCAAATGGCAGGCCCAGACCAACTGCCCGCGCGGTCATGCCATTACGGCAATAGTGCCCGATGCCGATGGAACCTTGTGGATTGGCACGGATGGCAACGGATTGTATCGGCAGGCCAAAGGCGGGCACGTCCAATATGAGAAGCTGGGCGGCTTGCCCAGCGGCTGGATCCGCACTTTATATTTGGATGCCCAAGGGACGCTCTGGATTGGCACTGCCGGAGGTGGCTTGTGCCGCTCGCAAGGTGGAAGGATTGACACCTTTACCATGCGCGAAGGTCTGCCGGACAATACAATTTCCCAGATCTTCGAAGATGACGACGGCAACCTGTGGCTGGGCGGCAACCGGGGAATCGCGCGGGTAAAAAAGCGCGACTTCGACGATCTCGTGGCACATAAGATTCCGGCAGTCTATCCGCTGGTTTACAGCCTTGCCGATGGCATGTTGTCCGAGGAATGTTCGGGTGGCTTTTCGCCCGCCGGGTTGAAGAGCAAGGACGGCTTGCTTTGGTTTCCGACCCTCAAAGGCATCGTGGTGATTGACCCTCATCACGCCGTGAGTTCGCCTGCTCCCGCCGTGGTGCTGGAGCAGACCTTGGTCGATGGAGTGCCTGAACTCCCCGTTCTTGGTCGGGACAACGACCATGCAAACACCAAGCAGGAAATGGTGGCATCGCCGATGAAAACTTTAATTTTGGCACCCGGCAAGCATGTGCTTGAATTCCGCTACACGGGCTTGAGTTTCGATACACCAGACCGGGTGCGTTTCCGTTATCGGCTTGAAGGGCTGGATCAGGACTGGGTTGAGGCTGGCACCCGGCGCGTGGCCTTTTATAGTTTTGTGCCGCCCGGCACCTACCGGTTTCAGGTAATTGCCTGTAACGGAGACGGGATTTGGAATGAAAATGGTGCCAGCCTGTCGGTTATGGTGCGCCGCCATTATTGGCAGTCGTGGTGGTTTATTGGAGTCATGTCTTTGGGAGTGGTAATCATGGTGGCGGCAAGTGTCCGGGTTGTGGAAAAGCGAAAATTGCAGCAGCACCTTAAGCGCCTGGAACAGGAGCGGGTATTGGAACGGGAGCGCACGCGCATTGCGCAAGACCTGCACGACATCATGGGTGCCAAACTCTGCCGGATTTCCTTTTTAAGTGAACATGCCCGGCGTTGCGAGGTGGTCACGGTTGAACATCAGGAGGAGATGCGTTCCATATCCGACGATTCCCGCGAGGTGTTGCAGTCGCTCGATGAAATGGTCTGGGCGGTTAACCCGCAAAACGACACGCTCGACCATCTGATGTCCTATCTCGGGCAGTATGCCCAGGAATATTTTCGGAAAACGGGAATCGAATGTGACTTGAAGATTCCTGAACGCGTGCCCTTCCAGCCGATTTCGTCGCAGTCGCGTCACCACTTGTTTTTGGCCGTCCACGAGGCGCTCGCCAACATTCTCAAACATTCGGGCGCCAGCCGCGCTTCCATCACCATGGCCTGCCGTTCCGCCGATTTTGAAATTGTCATTGCAGACAATGGCAGCGGTTTTGACCTGGCATCCAGCGAGTCCAACTCGCCAAGCTCCGCCGCCGGTTTTTGTAATGGTTTGGGCAACATGCGACGGCGCATGGGAGAAATGGGCGGGCGTTGCGTGATTGAATCCAGGCCGGGGCATGGAACGACGATCCAGTTTGTGCTTTTCTTTGATAATCCGATAAAGTAGGGATAATCAAATGATTTCTGTCTCCATCGTCGATGACGAAAAAAAGCTTTGTAAATCCATTGCAACTTTTCTGAACGGGTCAACGGGATTTCGCTGCCTCAGCATTTATGGGAGCGCCGAAGCGGCATTGCAACACCTGCCGGCGGACAAACCGGATGTCGTGCTGATGGATATCAATATGGCGGGCATGGACGGGATTGAATGTGTGAAGCGGCTCAAGCTGCTGGCGCCGCAAATCCAGATCTTGATGCTCACGGTTTACGAGGACACCGACCAGATTTTCAAGGCGCTGGCTGCCGGGGCTACGGGCTATCTCCTGAAGCGGCTTGAGCCGGAAGAGTTGCTGCAAGCGATTCGGGACGTTCATACGGGTGGTTCTCCGATGTCCAACTCCATCGCTCGAAAGGTGGTGGCATCATTTCAGGTGGCTAATGTGGCTGGTGGAAACAAAAATCTGTTGACGTCGCGTGAACAGGCGGTGTTGGACTGCCTGGCCCAGGGTCTGGCCTACAAACAAATCGGCGACCAGCTCAACATCAGCATCAATACCATTCGCACTCACCTCCGGCACATTTACGAAAAACTGCACGTCCAGTCGCGGACAGAAGCGGTTGCGAAATATCTGGGACATTGATTTGGCAGCAGGGCTAGTGTCATTTCAAAACTGTCCTTTCCAAGCCTGTTAGATATTCAGGCTCTTCTGTGAAGTTCCCTGACCATAGGCGGATTAAGGTCAATACGGGCAATTATCTTCGCAGAGACTAATCGTGGACATACACAATTCATGTGATGCAATTATCACATTTCATGCGATGGCAGGCTGAATAATCTCTGATAGTATTCTCTTCATAAAGTCTTTTCTTCATAACTCCTTTGGCGATTGGCTGGCTAAAGGCAGACGTCAAGGCACGGTGACCACTAAAACAACAAACTGACCAAAAATGAACCGAGTAACTTCAATCAAAAGTAAACTGATAAGCTGCGTCTGGGCCGGACTACTGGCTGGTGCGACCGGAGTCATGACCGCTCAAGCTTCGAGCACAATTATCACCTTCAGCGTGGACATGGCCACCAATTTTGCCAATGGAAGCTTCAACCCGCCGGCACCGGATGGCACGGGAACCAACTCGGTATATGTTGCCGGCACGTTCAACAGCTGGGCGTCACCGGGGGTGAAGCTGGTTCGCGCCGGCGCCAGCACAGTTTACACGAATACTTTGAACGATACCGTCGACGCCAACGGCTGGACGGTGAACTACAAGTTCAAACTTGATGGGAACTATGAGACCACGACCGCTGCCGACAACCGGGCGGCTCAGTTGCCCGTCACTAGTGGTGCCAGCCTAATGCTGCCGACGCCCTATTACGGCGACGTCGGTCCGGGCCAGGTGAACAACGTCACCTTTCAAATGGATATGACCGAGCAGATGCAGTTGGGGAATTTCCATCCGCCCGTCGACCAGGTAGAGGTGCGCGGCGCCTTTAACGGTTGGATCAACAGCGGGCTCTACCTGACAAATGACCCGACAATTTCGGTGACTAACGTCAGCGGGATGGTTTTCTCCAACGTTTATACGCTGACTGTGCCCATTACCCATGGCTCACAGGTTGCGGGGGTGCCAGCCACCAACTCAACCATGGAATGGAAGGCGGTGGAAGACAGCAGCACCGGCACGACCAATTATGAGACGCTCGTTTCCACCAACGCGGATGGTGCAGGCAACCGGTTCTTTACCGACAATACCAACCAAGTGCTACCGGTGGTGAGCTTCAGCGACTTGGCATATACGCCATTGCCGCTGCCGGGGCCGGGGCCCCAGATTCTCTTCGTCGGCAACAGTTTTACGCATGGGGCCTATGCGCCGGTTTATACATACAACAGTGCCGCCATCTACGATGCCAACGGCACCGGCATTGGCGGTATCCCGGGGATCTTCAAAAAACTGTCCACCCAATCCGGGATTCAAAACAATGTTACGGTCGAGGCGGTCAGCAGCATGACCCTGGAATGGCACTACCAAAACCGCGCGTCAATCATTGGCCAGACGAATTGGAATGTCGTGGTGCTGCAGGATCAAAGCACCACCCCGCTGCCGACCAACCGTGGCGGCACGCCCAGCCTATTCACCCAGGGTGTCAGTGACCTGTCGGGACTCATTCTGGCGACGAACCCCACGGCGCAAGTGATGCTTTACGAAACTTGGGCTTATCCGCTTTGGGTCTATCCCTCCGGCGCAGCCTATTCTGGGCTGGCGCTGACAAATATGCAGAATGATTTAACCGCTGCCTATCGTGCCGCTTATACCAACTTTAATTGCGCCGGCCTGGCTCCCGTGGGCGAAGGATTCATGGAGGCGGTGAACGAAGGGGTGGCCGACTTGAATCCCTACGACGGCATCAGCCCCGGCACGTTCGATCTCTGGTATTCCGATTACAAGCACCCCAGTATCTACGGCTCCTATCTTTCAGCTGCCACGTTCTATGGTCTGCTGACCGGGATCGATCCGCGCACGCTTTCGGCCGAGGGTAACACCGCCGCCGCGGATCTCGGCATCACCCCCGCGCAGGCGGCCACGCTAAACCGCATTGCTTACGAGTTTACCGGTGCCACCAATCTCCCATCAACCTTGCTCCAGGCGCCGACCACCCTGACACTGACCAGTTCCGGCAACCCGGTTACCGAAGGGCAGACCATTACCTTTCATGCCACGGTGAACAGCACCAATGCGCTGACCGGGGCGGTGACCTTCAATTCCGGCTCCACGGTTCTGGGCGCCGTTTTCCTGAGCGGCAACAACGCCTCCCTGACCCTGCCGGCGGGCGCGGGCACCTATTCGATTACCGCCTCCTACGACGGGGATCCGAACAACCAACCCTGTGTCTCCTCCACGCTGGTCCAGGTTGTGCAGCCCTACAGTGGCACCAACACGGTCAACGCACCTCTAATGCAGGACGGGCAGGATTACCCGATCCAGACCGGCTCCACCAACTCCGTTAATCGTGGTGTCTGGTGCGTCTGCAGCGGAAACGCTGCCAGCTACAGCAGTAAATATATCAACATCCTGGCGGGGGATTTGACCGGCACCACCACACCGCAGCTTCAACCCTTGCCAAACACCATCAATCCGGAGGCCCTTCTGAATTTATTGGTGCCCAATGCTGCCTCGCGAAATTACGGCCGCAGCATCGGCGCCGCCATCACCAGTGGCTCGGTTTACTTCTCCTATCTGATGAATGCCAGTGTGGCACCCAGCTCGACGGATGAGATTGTCCTGACATTCTTACCCTCGAATTACACCAACAATCCCAACGGCCTGATCTGCACCAACCCGCTGTCGCTGCATGCGCGCCGGGATCCCACCGCGTCCACCAACTTCAACTTGGGGATTGAACGGCTGGGCGGCACCACTGCCTGGAGCGGCAAGAGCCTGACGGTGAGCAATGATTATCTGGTGGTGGTAAAATACACGTTTGGCAGCTCCGGCAAGTGCCAGCTCTATATTAATCCCACCCCGGGTGCAGCGGAGCCCACGGCTGACGCCAGCGCCACCGCCGGTTCCACGCCGGAGACAGCCAACATCGGCCGGGTCAGCTACTGGATAAGCTTTGCAACCACACCCACCACCACCGCTTCGTTCAATTGCGACGTCATGCGTGCGGATGCGAACTGGCTGAATGTCACGCCGTCGGTGGGCGAGAGCACAGCCCAGGCCACAAAACTGCTGCTGGCACCGGCGGCGCAAAGCCTCAAGGTGAACCAGCAGTCCGCTTTGATGACCGTGACCCTGACCGACCAGGCGGGCAATCCATTTACGGCGGCATCCAGCACCATCCTCACACTGGCGTCCACCTCGCCAGGGGGACAGTTCTACGATAACTCTGGAGTCTTCAATCTGGTGACAAATCTGACCATTCCGGCCGGGTCGAGCAGCGTATCTTTCTACTATTCCGATTCCCAGGGAGGCAGCCCCGTGCTTTCGGCGTCCAGTGGTTTGTTGACTCCCGCATCCCAAACTGAAACGGTGGTTGCACCCACAGCAGCCAGCTTGGGCACTGTCGGCATCTCCGCCGGGGCCATTCAGTTCCAGGTCTCGGGCACGGCCGGGTTCAACTACAGCGTGCAAACCTCCACGGACCTTATAGTCTGGACCCCCGTGAGCACCAACGCCGTCCCGTTCACCTTCTCCGAGGCGGTGAACCCCGACGAGCCGGCGCGCTATTACCGTGCGGTCAGCTCGAACTGAGGCTACTAGACCAACATCGGACTCCTGACAAAAATTGAGTTAATCTATGAAACGTAACCTGCAAAACTATTTCTGGGCGGCGCTGCTGTGCGCCGCCGGGATCACGACCGTTCAAGCTCAAACCACGCTGTTCTTCAGCGTGAACATGTCCACGAATCTCGTCAATGGAACCTTCAACCCGCCTACGCCGGTCATCATTGGTGGGAATTCTTACGGCGGGACTGGAACGGGTGTGGTTGATGTGCGCGGTGGTTTTAACGGCTGGTCCGCGCTTCCGCTGGTTCAACAGGGCACCAGCGCCATTTGGACAAACAGCGCGGTTGACAGCACCAATGGCGTGACGTTTGATTATAAATTTTACCTCAACGGCAGCGCTGAAACAACGGCCTGCTATGATAACCGGACGGCCATGCTGCCCGCCACCAGTGGCGCGAGCTTGGTGCTGCCAACCCATTATTTTAATGACATAGGACCTGGCATAACCATCAATGTGAAATTCCAAGTTGACATGTCTGAAGAAATTGCGCTCGGAAATTTTAATCCGTCGATTGGCGATTCCGTTGTCGTCGAAGGCAGCTTTAACGGGTGGAGTCTATCCGCAGGTGCCCAGTGGGTGCTGACCAACGATCCGAGCATTTTGGTTACGAACAACAATTTCACTCCTCCCGTGGTTGAAAGCAATGTTTACACCATGACGGCCCCAATCACTCAATGCTCGGCCCACGCAGGTCTGCCGGCAACCAATGCCTCCCAGGATTTCAAATATGCCGAGATGCCGGGGGGCTACCTGGAAAGTTCCAGTTCTGCCAACTCGAATACCAATGGCAACCGTTGGCTCACCGAAACCGGCGATCAAATCCTGCCGCTGGTAAGCTTTAGTGATAGAACCTACGCTCCGCTTGCTGGCAAGACGTTGACATGGCAGGGCACTTCATCCACAGCGTGGGCAACGGCTGCCAACTGGTATGACGAAGGCTTGCCGGGCACGTCCACCACGGCTCCGACTTCGGCGGACATCGTGACGATCAATGGTTCCCGCGGAGCAACCGTCCAGCCAAGCGTTACGACAGCAGGTCAGGCCGCCAAAAGGCTTGTCGTTGGCAACGGATTTACACTCACCATTACTAACAGCACCGCAACACTGGTTGTGGGCGACGGCAGCTCCACCATCCGTAATGACATCCAAATACAGAGTGGTGGTATCATCAATAATTCAGGCACCGCTGCCACCGCTCCGCTTTCATTGTTGGCTTCAACTGATAAATTACGTATCGACAATGGCGGGACTTACATCAACAACGCCACTTTTTCATTTGCCACGCCATTCCCCGTCGGGCAAAGCGATTTCCAGCCAAACAGCACTGTTCAGTTTGGTCAGAATGCTGGAACGGCAGTCTCCATGTCCGGCCGCACTTACGGGAATGTGACGCTGACCGCCACCTCGGCAAAAGCTTATACAACCGCCGCCGGCGGAACGCCCGCTTTCATCAACGGCACGCTGACAATCGGTTCTTCATTAGTCACGCTGACCTGCGACGGTGCAACGAATACCATAAACAATGTGGTAGTTACCGGTGGGACGCTGGCTTTGAGCGCCACAACGGCGGGCACTTACACCTTCACCGGCAATATCGTCAACAACGGCACGGTTACTTTACCTGCTTCAGCCAAGTCAATCGTCTTCAACGGCACTTCAACGATCTCAGGAAATCAAATCACATTTGCAAACGGTCTGACAGTCAATGCCTCAAAGTCAGTCACGCTACTGCAGGGGATCATTATCCCGACCGGCAAGGCTGCGACGAACAACGGCACATTGAACTGTGGAACGAGCATTGTTTCCGGCGCAGGAACTTTTACCCTCGCTTCTGGCGCGACGCTTGGCATCGGGTCGCCGGCTGGCATTGTCTCGTCGCTGGCTGACACGACGGACGGCAACATCACCACCACTACGGCGCGCAATTTCAATACGGGTGCCAATTATATTTACAACGGAACCGCCGCGCAGACGACCGGCACGGGCTTGCCGGCCACCATCAATAATCTCACCATTAACAACAGTCTGCCGGTGACGTCCGGCGGGGTGACGCTTACGGCAAATGTGACGGTAAATGGCCAGCTAGGACTTACGGCGGGCCGGCTCATCACGGGCGCAAATCAGGTCATCATTCCCGACGCCGGCATAATCAGTCCCTCGGGCGGTGCCGGGGTCAGCTATGTGGATGGCACTTTGCAAAAAATTTGGTCTTCCACCGGCACGAAATCGTTCACCTTTCCTATCGGCACCGGCGCAACGTTTGCGCCTTGCGGTGTCGCCAGCATGGTGCTCACCGCTGCGGGCAATTTGACGGCTAGCACTGTCAGCAGCGAATCTGTAAATATTGGCTCTTCTGCGATTGATTCCACCAGGGACGCTAATCGCACCTGGACGATGACGCCAGGCGGCGGTCTGACACCTTCCTCCTACAACGCCACCTGCACATTTGACAATGGAGATTTGGATGGTGGCGCGACCAGCGCAAATTTTGTCATGGGCAATTGGAACGGCAGTTCCTGGACGCCGGCGACCAGTAGTTCAGTTTCCGGTAATAAGGTTACGGGCAACGGCTTCATTTCTTCGTTTGGTGATTTTGTGGTTGGAGATACTGCGCCCGTTCTGACCTATACGGCGGGAGCGAACGGCACGATCAGCGGCACGACGCCACAGAAAGTCAACTACAACGCCAGCGGGACGGCGATAACGGCGGTGCCGAATACCGGTTACCACTTTGTCCAATGGAGTGATGGGGTCTTGACGGCGAGCCGCACTGACACCAGCGTCACGGCGAACCTCAGCGTCACAGCTACCTTTGCCATCAACGCCTATACGCTGACCTATGCGGCGGGAGCGAATGGCACGATCAGCGGCACAACGCCGCAGACGGTTAATTACAACGCCAGCGGGACGGCGGTGACGGCAGTGCCGAACCCCGGCTACCACTTTGTCCAGTGGAGTGATGGTGTCTTAACGGCAAGTCGCACCGACTCTAGCGTCACGGCAAACATCAGCGTCATGGCCACCTTTGCTATCAACACCTACTCACTGACCTATTCGGCAGGAGCGAATGGCACAATCAGCGGCACAACGCCGCAGACGGTCAATTACAACGCCAGCGGGACGGCGGTAACGGCGGTGCCAAACCCCGGCTACAGCTTTGTCCAGTGGAGTGATGGGGTCTTGACGGCGAGCCGCACCGACTCCGGCGGCACGGCGAACCTCAACGTCACGGCCACATTTGCCATCAACACCTACACGCTTACGTATGACGGAAACGGCAACGACGGCGGCACGGCGCCGGTTGACGGCAGCGATCCTTACAATTACAACACGACGGTGACGGTGCTGGGCGCGGGCACCCTGACGAAGACGGGCTACACCTTTGCGGGCTGGAACACGGCGGCGGATGGCAGCGGGACGAGCTATTCTGCAACCCAGACCTTCAGCATTTCTGGCAACGTGACGCTGTATGCTCAGTGGTCCTGCACGGCCCCGGCGATTGTGGGGGGGATTAATCCGAATAGCACGTCCTTGTGTGCTGGCAGCTCGCTGGTGCTGACGCTGACGAATGTGACGGGCACGGCCCCGCTGTTCTATCAGTGGCAGACCAACGGGGTGGACATCCTCAACGCAACCAACGTGAGCTACACAAACCTGTCGGTCACCCTGGCGGACATGACCAATTATGTCTGCGTGGTCACCAACAATTGCGGCTCGGTCACCTCGTTGGTTACGACCGTAACTGTCAATCCATTGCCGACGGTGAGTGTGGATTCAACCACGATCTGTGCGGGTGATTCGGCCATTTTGACAGCGACCACCGGTGCCAGCAGTCCGAGCTATCTGTGGAACGATCCAGCCAACTCGACAACGGCCTCGATCACGGTTTCTCCGTCTGCGACGACGACCTACACGGTGACGGTGACGGACGGCACGACCGGCTGCGTCAACAGCGGCAGCGGCACGGTGACGGTCAATCCGCTGCCGACGGTGAGTGTGAATTCTGAAACGGTCTGTGCGGGCGGTTCGGCCACTTTGACCGCAACCACCAGCGCCAGCAGTCCGACCTACCTGTGGAATGATCCAGCCAATTCGACGACGCCCTCGATCACGGTCTCGCCAGGTTCGACGACGATTTACACGGTGACAGTGACGGACGGTGTCACCGGTTGCGTCAATAGCGGCAGCGGCACGGTGACGGTCAATCCGTTGCCGACGGTGAGCGTGAATTCTGAAACGGTCTGTGCGGGCGGTTCGGCCACCTTGACCGCAACCACCAGCGCCAGCAATCCGACCTACTTGTGGAGTGACAGCGAAACCACGGCTTCCATCACGGTGTCGCCGGCTTCGACGACAACCTATACGGTGACGGTCACAGACGGCACCACCGGCTGCGCCAACAGTGGCAGCAGCACGGTGACGGCCAACTCGGTTGCTGCGAATGATGTGACTTATAATGCGACCATAGGGTATTCCTTCAACGTGGCTGGAACCAATTTGCTGGGAAATGCATCCGGCACCGGTGGGGTCACGTTAATTGCGGTGCAATCACCTTCGGCCAGCGGTATCACTGTTTCAAACGTCGCCGGTCAGATCTTCTATTTTGCCAACGTCACCAACACGGACACCTTCACCTACACGGTAGCCTCAGTGGCGGGCGGCTGCACGGCGACCGGCACGGTTACGCTCAACCCGATTCATCCAGTGGGCTCGGCCAAGATTGGAAACCCGAGCAACGGCGTCGTGACCATCCAGTTCTTCGGCATCCCCGGAACGAATTACGTGGTGGAGACGGCGACCAACATCATCTTCGTGCCGAATTGGCCGTTGAGCACCAACACGGCCGGCAGCGACGGGTCATGGCTGTTCACAGATCTGAATGCGACGAACCAGCAGCAATACTACCGGTCCACGTGGAAACCCTGAGGTGGCGGCAGAAAACATCAAAGGCATACAAATTGAGATGAGAGATTTCGTTCACCGAAGGTTTGCTGCGGTCAATGCACAATTTATGCGATGCCATTTTCACATTTCATGCGATGGCAGGCCAAGTAATTGGTGATAGTCTCACTTCATGACCCCACTGGCGATTGAAAGGCTAAAGGCAGCCCGTAGATCGTGGTGAGGCCGTGAAAACAAACAACCTGATTAATAGAAACCGAAAGATCCTATGAAACGAAACCTGCTAACCTCCGTCTGGGCCGGGCTTATGCTTTGCGCAGCTGGGATGATGACCGTTCAGGCTCAGACCACGCTTATCTTTAGCGTGGACATGGCCACAAATCTTGCCAATGGAAGTTTCAACCCGCCGCCACCAGCGGGCACGGGAACTGGCACCATTGATGTGCGTGGCGCTTTTAACGGCTGGGCTCCTCTCCTGCTGGCTCAACAAGGCACCAGCACGGTTTGGACAAACAGTGCGGTTGACAGTGCCAATGGCGTGACTTGTGACTATAAATTTTATCTCAATGGCAATGGTGAAACAACAGCCTGCCAGGATAACCGGACGGTCATGCTGCCAGCCGCACCAGGCGCGACAGTGGCGCTGCCGACCCACTTTTTTAATGACATCGGACCTGGCATTACCATCAACGTGAAATTCCAAGTTGACATGTCCGAACAGATTCTGCTTGGAAATTTTAAACCGCAAAGTGGCGATAAAGTGGTCATCGCCGGGGCTTTTAATGGTTGGAACAACAACCCAGGAGTCCAGTTCACCCTGACGAACGACCCGACTATTTTAGTAACAAATAAGAATTTCACACCGCAATTGGTCTTGTCCAATGTATATACTGTAACCGCCCCAATCACACAAGGTTCGTCCTCGCTGCTTTCGGGTATGCTGCCGGCAACCAATGCATCGCAGGACTTCTTATATGTTATCATGCCTGAAGGCAACTGGGGAAACGGCAACGGTGCCATTGAAAATGATAATGGCAACAATTGGTTTACCGAAACCGGTGACCAAACTCTCCCGCTCGTTAACTTTGCGGATCAACCTTATTCGATTGCCCATTTGACCTTTAACTTGGACATGTCTGGTGTGGCCAAGTATGACACCAACTTCATTCCCGGCAGCGTGACGGCCTGGGGGACTTTCAACGGTTGGAGCGGTGGCGTGCCATTGACCAATAGCCTCGTCGCTCCGAACACCAATCTTTATAGTGCGACTGTCATTGTGGGTGAAGGTGTAGCCTATACTGTCCAATTTAGGTATACCAACGCTTTTTCGGGTGCGTGGGTGTATGACTACGGCCTGGATGGCGGACCAAACTCGGCCAACAACAATAATTATCGGCACAACTTTAATTTCCAGGTTACCGGCGCACCCCTCTATACAAATTTGAATTATTACTTCAATGACCTCGCTCCTGACGACTACCTGCCGCAAGATACTGCAGTGCAGTTCAGTGTGGATATGACCGGTGCAGTTGCCACAAATGGGGTTGCGTTCGTTCCGGGAACGGATGGACTCTATATCAACGGCATGTTTGCTGGTTGCCCGCCGTCTCAACCCACTTTAGCCGGCACGGCTCAATTATGGTATGATTGGACATCCGGCGTCAATCCGGTTGCGGCGCCGGCAGGCTATCAAATGATGCGGGTGGGAGCGACGGAAATTTATACCAATACCATTATCATTCCCAAAGGAACACCGGTGGCTTTGAGTTACCAGTATGGTATTGACGTTGGTGGTGCTAACGGCGGGCCAGTAGAGAATGAGGCGCCTCCACAAAGTGTTCACTATCGCGGCGTGCGTTCGACACATTTCAATCCGTATGTGATGCCGACGGATACGTTCAGCGCAACTCCGTATGTGGAGCCGTTCTTCAGCACCGGCAACATTGGTGCCAATGGCAGTCTGGCTGGCGGCAATCTGACGGTCGGAACGCCGGTCGCCGGCAAGGTTCCAGTGGCCTGGCTTGGTCGTCCGGGTGCCAATCTACAATCCGCAAGCAGCCTTAGCGGTCTTTGGCAGAATATTCCGGCAACCGACGGCACAAACTGGACTGTAGGCTCCAGTTCAACCAACGGTTTCGTAAGCGTCACAAATTGGCCATCCAGCGGGAATACATTCTTCCGCTTGGTTAAGCCGTAAGCCGGTTAGGGGTTGGAAAATGCCCGCCCGACCGTGCGCTAGGACGGTTGGGCGGGTTTTATTTAAAATGTAAAAATGAAGTTTAATATGAAACATAGTCGCGCGGGATTTACTTTGATAGAACTGCTGGTGGTGATCGCCATCATCGCGATTTTGGCCGCCATGTTGCTGCCGGCCTTGACCGCTGCCAAGCAAAAGGCAATTGCGTCGGCGTGCATGAGCAATAACAAGCAGCTGGATCTGGCCTGGCTTATGTATTCGGGCGATAATAATGACCGGCTGGCGGTCAATTCCGATCCCCACGTCAACAACACAACCGTTTTCAAAGGCGGACAATCTTGGATTACAGGCAGCATGGACTGGACTTCCGGTCAGCAGAATACAAACACGAGTTATCTGATAGACGACACCCATTCACTTTTCGGCTCTTTTCTGGCCAAGTCGGCCAAGGTGTTTGCCTGTCCGGCCGCAAATTATGCCAGCACGGCAGAGCGTAAAGTGGGCTGGTCTGCGCGCGCACGCAGCGTGGCCATGAATGGCGCAGTTGGGGATGGCGACAAATACCTTCAACCAGGCAACCCCTTTGGCTGGACCAGCTGGTATTTTGCGCGCAAGGCATCAGACTTTCACTCCCCCGGCCCCAGTGACGTTTGGGTTTTCACGGATGAACATCCCGACAGTATTGACGATGCATTGCTGTATAGCGCCAACTATGCGACCTCACCCTTTATAGAATTGCCCGGCTGCCAGCACGGAGG
>Ga0316231_1002295_pt1 | contig 18523 bp, 18 predicted proteins | sample TBH18027metaG_FD_206002 | JGI IMG/M metagenome (GOLD analysis project Ga0316231, IMG submission 206002) | Freshwater microbial communities from Trout Bog Lake, Wisconsin, USA - TBH18027 | ecosystem: Environmental > Aquatic > Freshwater > Lake > Hypolimnion/Profundal zone | place: USA: Wisconsin...
GACGCGCTGGACCATCTTTGGGTCATATTGCGCGGTCATAGGTACTACCTATTTGCTCTTCAACGTAGCCACGCTGCCCTGGGAACATAACGTATTGAGCTTCCTGCAGGGATTGGTTGCCAGCAGCACTTTGTATCCGAACAACTGCGCCCTGTTGCAGAAGAGCGTTCGACCGCAGATGATCGGCCGGGCGACGGGACTCTTCCAGGTGTGCCACTATCTTGGCGGAACCATCGCCGGATTCCTATTCGGCTGGCTGATCACAAAGTTGGGCTGGCATACGGCCAGTCTAATTCAGGAGTCCATGTTTCCGATCATGGGACTTATGGCCATGTGCCTGATCAAAGAGGACCAACTCTTTTCTCACAAGAAGCCCAAGGCCCTGGCCGCAGCCGTCTAACACGTAACACCGGGGGCCATTATGCGCGTAAAGATTCTTTCGTATCGCTCTTTCTGTCTCATTATTTCAATGTTGCTGCTCTCTTTTGCAACCGTACAGGCCCAGGAAATGAAAGTCTTCAGCGTTAATGGTGTCAAAGACGTTCTGATAAAGCTGGGCGCGGATTTTCAGGCTGCGACTGGCACCCACGTGCAATTTACCTTCGGCACCATCGGTGCGCTTGAGGAGAAGATGCGCGCCGGGGATATGCCGGACGTACTTGTCGCGATTTCGCCGGCGATCGAGAAAGCCGAACAACAGGGAACCATTGTGGCCGGAAGCGCCATTGAAGTTGGGCGCACCGGCATGGGCGTCGCGGTGAAGGCAGGCGCTGTCGCTCCCGACATCTCTACGCTACAAGCCTTCCGCAGGACGGTGCTGAACGCTGCGTCGCTGGCTTATTCTGATCCGAGAACGGGCGCGGCCAGCGGCGTTGCGTTTGCCAAAGTGCTAAATGAAATAGGAATTGCCAGCCAGGTAAGAGATAAATCCGTACTCGTATCCGGCGGATCTGTCGGAGAACTGGTTGCTCAGGGACGCGTTGAACTTGGTATTCAGCAAATAACGGAGCTTCTCCCGGTGAAGGGAATTATCTTGGTCGGCCCGCTTCCGCCTGAGGTGCAAAGCGTGACCGTTTATAGAGCCGCTATTGTTCGACAGACCGCGAAGCTGCAACTTGCCAACAGCTTTGTTCACTTCATCACCAGTCCTGAGGTAGCGAAGAAATTTGCCGAGGCTGGATTCGGGCGTTACTGATAACAGCCGTCGACACGGATGTCGTTGCCAAAAAATAAAGCGGCTATACGCAGTATGGTTATGCGTGACCGCTTCATATTCCTTCTGTAATGGTTCATCAGTTCCGTTGCGCTCTCCCGAGTTGCGCTAGACTGATGGGCGGAAGCTCTGGGGAGCGAAACGTCGAACTGGCGCATCTTGTAGAGCAGAGCCTTGTAGCTTATCTGCACCGTCTACCAACAGGTCGGCACACAACTATGTGAACGGCGAATCTACCCAGAAGGCCACGGTGTGCGAAAGCAATTGAATCCTGCGAGCGTCGCTATGTGGGGTGTTGATTGCAGGACAACTCGCGGTGGCCGGTACAGAACTTATTACTGGGGTTGACATCCGCTGGGCGAGTTGCGTCGCTCTTCGCTTTGCCATCATTCACCCCTGAGTTCCTCTGCCGTTCGCACCCGAGTCTGGACGCCCTCGGGGTCTGTGAGAAGTCCGAGGTCAAGGAGTCTCTTCGTCGTCTTGCGTCCAACACCCCGAATGCCCAACGCTTTCAACACGGTCATGGGCTGCACTGCTACGAGTCTGTCACAGGCCGCGCGTGAAAGGCCAGGTTGACCGCGCAAGGCGTTCGCACTGATTGGTCTACCTGACTTCATCGCTATCCTTCAGCTTCGGACACGCTCGGCAAATTGTAGCGCACGTCGCATCTGGCACAGATTACTTTGCATGGCGGCAATGGCCGGTTGACACCATCAGATCGCCAACATTACAGACGGTTGGTCACCGGTCTTCGGGAAGCGGACTGTTGTCCCATGGTCCGTGGCTGCAATGTGGTGAGTTCCAGCGGGAGTCTGGAACAACCGAAACTCCCGCTGGCAGGCAGTGATGGGGAGAACACCATTGCCAAAGCAATTACATGAAATGTGCGGGTAGGGCTTTGCTTGTGGCGCTCAGTGGGGCAGTCTCTCCAACAACAGTGTTGTTCTATGCGACCTGCGCTTCCACGGTGAGCCGGTCTCTTACAGACATTAGAATCTTTCCAAGGTGGTTGCTGCCCGGCACAAGGCAGGCATCTTTCCGTCCGTATTTGCCCGGTCGAATGTTGCAGATGCAACGTCCCCAGAATTGTTCGTGCCAGTTGTTCTCCGCCACTATCAGTTCGTGGCGGGTAGCCAGGAGCAGTGAACGGAGATTCGGGGAGCGGCAGAATTTGTCGAGAGTGATCTGCCGGGTGAGGGCAAGCGACAGCTCTGGTGTCCAATCGCGGCGCTTCTGGAGTCTCTTGGAAAGTTCGCGAGCTCGCCAAATAGGAAGGGACGGATTGCGAAACATTGACCGGGAATAGGGATCATCGTACTGCGCGGCCAGAAATGCCACCTCCGCCGAGTTGTAAATTACACCGTCGTATTCCGCCAGGCAGTAGTACGCGGGATCGAGGAAGTCGTACTTCCCTTTGAATTGGGTGATCATGAAGACCTTCCAAATGTTGCGCGTTGGCGGCCGAACAGTTCTTGGACTGCCGCCAACGTGCGTGGGCCAGAATGTTCGTATTGGTGGGCGAAGAGAGTGAAGTTCAGCGCTGAATCGGCTGAAGCAAGGAAGGCAAAAGCCGGCAATGAAGTCTAGTGGGCCACTTCCCTTCGCGCGCTTATGTTGAGTCGCTAGTCAGCGCAACCGAGATTGCAAGGACTGCCAATCCGATCGTGAGCAGCCAACCACCACCGTGAACTGTGCCCGCTGGCACCGCTCGCACCGTGAGCCGGCGAAGTTCCACGAGTGACGTTAATTCAGCCTCGATCCGTTGTGGATCGAGCTGCCAGCGTGTGCAATAGTCGCGTACTTGCTCCGCGGCCTGCCGGTTTAGAACCGTATAAATTGGCGCACCTGCAAGCACACCCCGAGTCATTTCAAGATGTGCGGCGTCGAGCAGTGACGTAAGGTGAGCGTCCAGGGTGAGACGATCAAGGTAGTAGCGAACTGCGCCACCCCGGAGGTGTGTGTTCTGGGCTGTTAGGTTTTCTGCTGTGGTATTCGTGATTTAACTCCTTCCTGATTAAATTGAGAAACGCCGCAAGCAGGGCGGTCGATTGATAGCTAGCGAGAAATCTGCAGGCGAGTTCCTGGATTGAACTGGCTCACGCGCAAGGTGCGAGATGCCCGATTGGCGACTAGCATAGGTATGAGAAGGCTGAGAAGAAGCGACAAAACAGGGTGGGGACAGAGCGGCGAAGCTGCGAGCCAGAGGAAGCAAACCCCGTCCTCACTGCCAGCCTCTGTCAGCGAATCGGCTGGAGAGAGAACGCGCGAACGGGAGTTCGCTGCACGCGGCGCCCACAAAGGAGCCAGCAGCGGTAACCAGCCAACGGCATAAAAGCCACCGCAACATTACTAGCTGCCACAGGCGGAATCCAAAGAACGCGGGACAAGGGAAACTCAAATCCCGACAGGCCAGAGGCAGAGCGGCGAGCCAGGAGACACCAAAGCGGCGCACAGCCAAGGCCACAGCGAACCGCCCCGACGAGTACCGAACGCGCACCAAGACACCCCACACGGAGACACTCTGCGCAACTGAAACTCAAAGACAGAGACGCCACGGACCACCGAAAAGCACACGAGTGCCAGAGACAAAGCGGGAAGAAGACAACGCCTCACGCCACAACCCAGCCCCAAGACGCGCACTAGAAACACGAGGAAGCGCGGTTCACAGCGACAACACGCTGCGGCACAACCCCCGCCTCCCCCAAAAGGCAGCAAGAACGCCAACACGCCAGAAAGAGCCAAATCAAGGGCAAAAGCGATGGTAGTTGGCGGCAAATTGCTGAGAGCCGGAGAGTTGCGAGCTCAAAAACGACCGATCGAGCCCGATGAAAGCTCACGAAGACCGATGAGGCCCGGTGAAAGCGACGATTCGCAGCGATAAGGAGGACATCATGCGCACATCATTGATAACTCAGGAACGATCTAAGTCCGATGAAATTCTCGTTGCATTTAATTCGCACATCACGGGCTACCCTTGGCTCCGTTCTGTGCACTGCACAGTTCACATAAATACAACGGCGAAGCCTAGTCAAAGCCTCGCCGTGAACAGGAACCGAACCCACAAGCGCGCCTGTTAGATTGGGTGTTTCAGAGCAGTAAAATACTGCCGAAGTGTGCTTTTCCGGCGGCTTCCTTCTGCCATGAAACCAATATTCGAATCCAGGCATTGTTGCTTGAGCACGCCGGCAGTGGTGACACAAAGTGGGAAGCTTGGGCAGTAAATGGAATCAATCAGCCGGGCGACCAAATCAATCGACCCCGCGATATACAAGACACAGCTGAGTTGATTTTCGGTCTCTATCTTCTGAGCAATCTCGTCATACTTGCGGGCATCTTTATACGTTCGCTCGTACTCCAGTCCGACGAGGAACTCCTGGCCAGACGTGTCTGTGAGCTTCAGAATTGCGTCGTAGTTTTTGGCAAATGGCACGCCCCCCGGGGTAGTGTTCCGTGCCTTAATCTCAGGGTCCGTGAGCCAATCACCGCGACTAAGAATTGGATCTCTGGCGAAGGCAAGCCGCACTTCGTTGATGTCTAGAAAGTGCGGAGCCTGCAACGCCGATGGAAGAGTTTCGGTCTCAGACGAGATAGAGCTGATCCCCGCACCGAGAGATTCCAGCGCGCTCAATCCCTCCCGCGTGATCTGGTAAACCGCGCTTACGTAGAGTGGCATAGACGGGACCAGACGTATTAGATTGTTTTCCAAGTAGCGCCGAATGCGTTTACGGACAGCATCCTTTGAGGATTTGATTCCCTGGCACAATGCGAGCCCAAGCAACTGTTTATGCGAGATGAACGTGGCATTTCGAATCAGCGCGAGAAGACGTCCATCTCCGTCCGCGTCAAATGTGATCTTGCTAACGCTGGGGGACCTTCTCTTTCGTTTTGGCTGCGCCGGCATCACCAACTGGTCGTTTTCTGGCGTTCCAATATCCATGACAACTCCAATCTCCCGAGGGTAGTCGTGACCGTACTGCCCGGCCACATGAGAACCAACACCTGTTGAGCGCCTTTGCGCTCGCTAACTGAAATGATCTGTACCTGTCCTGAGAAGGCATGGGATCGTTGCCTGACCGAACCATGGATGTCGTGATTGAGTGCGACAAGATAGCAGTCAATGGGGAGGCGATCACTCACTCGTGGATGAAGGAAAAGCCGGTTCTCTGCGCCCGCTCGCACGACTCCATCCGAGAAGTAAACCCCGCCAACTTCCTCCTCATAACGGGTTACTGGCCGGGAACGGTTGCAATTGATACGAACGAGTCCGCTGATCTCCGGGGCACACCAGCAACGCGACTGGCGCGATCCGTGGACAAAGCCGGTGGTATTCATCAGCGCTGTATCTGCGAGTGTCGTGCCCGGCTTGCACCACCAGAGAGACCCACAACCGGCCCACTTCACCGTCAGTTTGCCGCGCGGCAATGCACACGCGATGGTCAATTGGCACCGCTCCCGGTCGCACCTTGGGCTTTCAGCTTGTTGTTCAGGTCGTTTACAAGCTGCCGCTGACTGGTGATTTTGTCGTCCTTCGCCCTTAGCTGCGCATCTTTCGTTACGAGCTGCGCCGCCTGGACGCGGAGCGTTTCCGTTGCCTTCTGGAGAGCGAACCTGATCGCGTCAACGTCCTTAGCTTCGGGCGCTCCAGTTTCTTTGTCGGCCTCGGAAGTTTTCACAGCTACAGTAGCCACCTCGGGAATGGGGGCATCCGGTGACGGTTGCTGCTGCCGCGTTTCCTGCCAGCGAGCGGCTCTTAACGACAACGGGACGGAGTCGTCTGCATCACCCTTGTCCACAAGCGGGTTGGGCGAGGGGGCATCTTTAGAGACGGGAATGGAACTCCTTTGTGGCGCTTCAAATACCGATTCGGCCCAGGCTAGCGCTGATTCATCACGAGTGTTTGTGAGCGGCGATGCGGGAGACCCCGGCGCATTAGGGGTGACGGCCGACGCAATTCTAAAGACGGAATTTGTTGCTGCCTGAGCGGACGGCTCCTCAGCGGCTGCATCTTCCGCATTCAGGTCTGCAACCAGTTTGTTGTGTGCCTCAATCGCCTCAATGGCCTTGCGGCGCGCAAAGACGTGGGCATTCCAGAGCTGTGCAACGATTGCACCCGCAATCTGTAGCCGGTCCTCGCGCTGATGGAGAAGCCACGCAATGTAGGATGTTGCGAGCATCAGGCTGACGCAAAGCAAGATCAGAGCCCAGTAATATATGTGCTCAATCGTCTCCTTCACTGCCGCGATGCGCCATTCAGCGAGCAGCCCGCCATAGTTCACATTGCACGGATTGATCCCCTTTAACCCGCGCTCGATGACGGACTCATTGGAGGGCTTTTGATCCCCATCGCCCACCCTGGCAGCGGGATCGTATCTCCACCGCTCCGAGGCGGAAGACTTCCCCGTTCTCCCTTGAGTAGCTGCCGGTGGCGGTGTGAGAGGCGGCGCAGGAATCGGAGGAGCGTCGTGAGGCTGCTGGTAAACAGGTTGATAGTCAACCTGCTGCTGTGTGCTGGTATCGATCGCCGCAGGGTCTGTGTTGGTCTGTCCCTGCGCGGAATGTGCTGCGAAGAAAAGCGCAACGAGCAACAAAACGTGTTTCAACGAAGTCCTCCAAGGGATGAATCGCGTCGGGTGGTGCGCTTGCCGCGCGTGTCGGTAAGCTGTGATGGCATCCCGGAAAACGTCAAATGAAGGCCCTGTGACTGCTTCCGGTGTACGGCAAGAGGTGGATAGAATGCCGCTGCCGGGCTCTCGACGAGCAGGCTCTGAACTCCCTGGCGAACGTGTATATGCTCGAGAATTGCCCCGCGCCTATGGTCGGTTACCAGCGCCTCCATTTGCCCGGTTGGCATACGTTTCAGGTGTTCATCTTTGGCCGCCGAGTCGTAAACCTCGGTCTGAGTGCCTGCGGCCTGCTCCTCGTAGGTAGGAGAAAACAATCCCTTCGTGGCAAATTGCACCGATCTTCTCATCTCCTTCACACGGGATGAATTGTCGAGGAACATCTTCGCTGTCTCGGCGTCCTTGATCCGCAGCATGAAGGTCGTATTTGGCGAAGACGACAGATCGCTTCGGAAGGACTTGCCTACTTGAAGCAGTTGCGGCTGGTTCTGCAGGGAGAACAAGAAGCCAATATTGGTTCCGCGCGCCTGGTTGATAATCTGGGCAAACTCTTCGTAGGCGAAGGGCGCGAACTCATCCATGATGACGCTGACAAACGGATGTTGGGTGTCGTAACCGGACTTGGAGTAGCGCCGTCCAATCATCAATTGCAGGTTCTGTAGCAGGATGCGTCCGAGGGATGTAACGGCAGGGCCGTTGATATTTGCGTTGAGAGACAGGTAGAGAATCAGCTGCTTGTCGATGACCTCATCCATAGTAAGGACGTTCTCGTAGGCGCCTGTGATGCGCGCCATTTCCTTCGTCATGAAGGTCATGAGGTGATTGATCAGCCCTTGAATCTTGGGCACCCGCTCCTTGTCGTCAAACGTTTCGGCGAGATTCCGGACGCTCATAGCTAGTGCGCGGCGCTCTTCTGGAGAGGCGGCAAGCTTCACCATATTTGTCATCGCAATCTGCACCTGGCGCTTTAGCGCGGAGACATCGTAGGCGATGACGAGGATGTCATGGATGTTGAAGCGACGGCCGGAGTAGTACAGGATTCGGACGAGGTTTTCGAGATATACGCGCTGGTGGGAATCGAAGAACTCGTTGGTGTTCATCTGAAAGGAATCAAAGATGAAGGACACCTGATCCTCCGGGCTCACTCCATTGGGAACCCAGAGAGGGTTGTAATAGGCCGAATAATCAGAATGCTGCGGGTCAATCAGGCGAAGCTGGTGCGTCCTGCCGACCGCATCTATCGCAGGCAAGAGGCTCTGGAGAAGCTTCTGATCGCCTTTACCGTCGATGAAGATGATCGGACAGCCACGCGCAATATCCTGTTGCGTAAGCGCTTCCAACAGGGTTGATTTACCCGATCCGCTCATGCCGAAGCAGATGGCCTGCATCGAACGAAGTTGGTTTGACCAATAAAACGGCGATCCGTTGGTGCGATATCCAACCAGGACAGCATCGTTGGTGGCCGCTTCGGCGACGTGCTCCCGGTCCTGATCTGCTGCAATCACTGGGGTAGTCCGCGGCCAAAGCTCTTCACGGCGCAAGTCGCGAGTAGCGAAGTAGCGCAGCATCGATATCGCAAGAGAGATGGTTAGGACGGGCCACACCGATAGTTCAATCAGCTGCTGGCTCGTCAGATAAAGGCGGTTGTGGGCGACCCAAAGGATCGCCGCTGCGATGCCTCCGGCCAGAACATAGAGGACGACTAGCGCTTCGCGCTCTCGAATCTCCTCCATCTGCGTCATCTTCTGTTCAGCCATTAGTCACGCTCCGATCCACAGGTAACGTGAGCATCTGACCGCCCCTTTAGCTGAAACACTTCGCTGATGATTTCGTCGGCATAGCGGCTACCAGGCTCCGTCCACGTAGGTGTCAAAGGGGCTTGAACACACTCGATTTGGCGTAGGAGTTCATTCATAGCGTCTTGCGCTGAGAACAGCAGAGTCCGGCAGACATCAAGAGGCGAGACCAGTTCTTCCAGTTGCCAGTCCGTAAAAATGCGATGCTCCTCGCCGCTCAGGGGACTCCACAGCCACTGGTTATGCTCTGTGATATAGAGCCGCCCTTCCACCTTGCGAATACGTAGATACGCCGCGTACTGGCGGCCTCCAACGAGCGCTATGTGATGAAATATCTCGCGAATTGTTGTGAACGTGTTGCTAGCTTCGTGGGCCATCGGAGTCACCCCAACGTCTACCGCCAATACGAGAAGTAGATAAACATGACAAACATCAAGCCAAAGCAGACAAGTCCTGAAACCAGGATCGGGTGCAGGCGGCGCCGTCCCGGATCGTCGGTATCGGCGTCAGGCCTGTATGAGCGCGGCTGGATGGGATCCGTGATTCGATCGAGCAGGCTGGTCGGGAAATCCCGCACCTGCCCCCTCGCAAACGCCTTTCCGATGAGAACCACACCTTCCTCTGCGCTGATGGTTTTCAGTGGCATTTCAGCGGACGTAATTAGAGCTTCCATCGCACTTCCTCTCTGTTTTTGGCCAAAAATAGCCGGCCTCTTTTTTCAGGCCGACTATGAAACTGCCGTGAAGTTAGAACACAACGGTCGCGGTGACAGGGTGCTGCTCGTCGTCCGGGAGACTGAACTGGTAGACGGCCGGGGTACGCCCTGGCTTCGCAAAGCCAACGATCCACTCGGCGCGCTCGCCGGCTTTTAGGTCGCGCGGGGCCTTGAGCGTCGATCCGTGTGTGCGAAGCGGCTCCGGAGCAAAGCTGCCCATCTCGCGCAGCGCGTCCACGGAGATCTGCTGGTTCATGTAGTGAGCGGGAATGTTCTCCGAGAAGGAGGGGCGCAGAGCCGTGACGGCGGCCTCGCGCAGGCGGTAAGGGTGGGCGGCTTTGTTCTCGGCTACTACGCGGACATAGTAGCTACTGGAGTCCTCGGTGATGCGCGTCACGCGCAGCTGCACACACTCGTCGCAGTGATCTTCTCCTGAATGGCGATACCAGAAGCGGAGACCGTGCGGCAGCTTGCCACTCCGAATCAGGCGTTGGTTCGCCAATGCGCTTGAGTACATGGTGTCCGTCTGCTTCTCTACCTCCTCCCGGGAGGGCTCGGGCGTTGGTGGCGGCACCGGAAAGACCTGATCGAGCACATACGACATGGTGGCCGGATCACCGGCAGGAAGGATTTCGTAGACGGTATGGCTCGTCGCGGTCCATACAAAAAGGTTGGTGGAAACATTTGGCTTGGTTGGTTTAATGAGGACGCGGTTGTCGTGATATTCGACGCGGATCGAATCACTGCCGATCGAATAAGAGACAACGGGCTCCGGAAGTTCGATGATCGTGATGTGATTCAAAGCGGTGGCAACGCGCGTCACCTTGCCCGGCTGGATGACTTCGGTCACGATGTGAGTGTCCGCGACACTGACACCGATCAACATGAGGAACATGACGGCGGAAATCAGGATTCTGGTCGGCAGTTTCATTTGTCTTTAGCGGTCCCCGTTTCTTGACTGCGTGGCAGAGAGGCCAGACTGCGCCTCCCTGCCACGCGATGTGTTACTGCTAGTTAAACCACTGCAGCAGGCGGTGATCACCGGCTGCGACTGTTGGGTCTTCTACAACGTGTTTGCAGTAAGCCTGAATTTTCCTGTCAAGCACCTCCTTGTCTTCCTTCGTGATCCGGAGACCGGACTGGCTCTGGATCAACTTCCATTGGTAGTGGAACTGAATGGCGCCGTCGGCCATTGCGGCCTTCCCGAAATCGATCTGTACCTGATACCTCCACGAGGAGGCACCAGGAAGATTCGAAGATCCTCCGGTCTGATGGGAAGGCTTAACGGCGTGCACAAATGAATGCGTGAACAGCCGTGCGTGAATGGCAAGGCGCGCCAACAGCAGAAGCGAGCCAATCACAAACAACCAGGACGTGAGAAACATGGCGACTCTCCCAAAGCCCAATTCATACGAGTTAAGAGAAGTTGCCGTCATATCCAGGTCCACCCTTCCGGGAGGACGCTGGAACACGGTAACGTCCTCCCGAAAGATCGATAAGGTTCGACTACTTGACGATGGCGCGCGATTTCTGGTCGTAGCGGAAGAGATAGGACTTCGCTCTGCCCGCTCCGTAGAGATACAGCGCTTCATCTTCAACCACTACCTCGCCCAGCACCTTGGGCATTGCCACAACAGAGCGAACCCCGCTTGTACGTTCAGCCAGCGCGTCCACAAATTCCTGCGGAAACGCGTGAATGGCCAACGAACCAGTTGCGAGGGGCGACTTGCTGTTGTGCACGATGCTGTGCATCGCCTGGCACCAGGCCTTACGGTTGGTGCGCTTCGACATGCTCCAGGCGGCGACAATGTGCCCAAGGGAACGGGATTTTTCCTTCGCCCACTTTTCAGCGACCTGCTGGGACTTGAGCGCCTTGGTGCGTGCCTTACGGGCAACGGAAATGGCATCCTCATCCTTTGACTTCAGGGCGGCAACGAGCGAGGCTATGGCGCGGGTGACGCGATCTGCTTCGGCGTTCGTCTTTGTCCGGATTATGTCGTGCCCGGAATTGAAGATGCACCGAATCAGTTCGCATTCGTTGAACATCTCTTGGGTGGGACTATTCCCGACAATCAGGCCGGCAAACTGACTGACCTGCATCGGGTCGCCCATCATGAATGCAATCTCCGGGCGCAGGCTGTTGTAGTACCTGCCAATGCGGTCAGTCGGGAGAACATCAATCTGGAGAGGCAGGTCATTCAGAGAGGTTGGGTTTTTTAGGCTCAACCACACCGGCTTCGGTGCCCTCTCCCTGATCTCTTTCAACACTGACCGGTCTGCGCAGGTGTTGTGCTTGAGGCCGTCGATCTCCTTCTGGAGTTCGGGCACCAGTACATAGATGTCTTCATCAAAGCCACTGGCCAGGGCCGCTGCCTCCAAATCGGTAATGACGCCGATCTGATTGCCCATCGCTCCCATGGCAATTGCTTCGATGTTGTACCAGTCCGACTTCAGACGGGCTGCCTTGTTCTTTTTGATCGGTGGATGCTCTGTGAGAGTGAAGCGGAAATCGGTGAACATCGGATACCGGTCGCCGTCGATCACACAGATCATGTCGCCATCGAAGTCACCGCCGTTCCGCTTGGCGGTGTCCTGATGGAGCGTGTACGTTCCGTTGAGACATAGTTGGTTTTCAGCAATCCAACTCGCCTGTTCGGCCGTGAATCCCCGCTCGACCAACAAGCTCGCAGTGTCCTGCAGATTTGCGTGCTTCATCGGCAGCAAATCCTCAACCATGCGAACCGGGTAGCGACAGCAAAGACCGCGTTGGGAGGCCAATGGAGAGGTCACGATCGCGGTGTCCGTCGGCAGCCAATTCGAGCCGCTGCAGACTTTTCCGCCAATCAGGACCAGGTAGCCGTCATCCGTGAGGATGAAGCCCGGCAGATGCAATCCACCCCCTGTGCAGAGCTTGAAAGCGTACCTTGCGATCAGCTTTGACAGCGTCTTGTGGACGTAGGGATGGCGCGTCATTTTGCCGCTTCCATCAGCCAACAGAATTGATTCGACAGCTTGGTAGGCGTCTTCCTGTCCAGCAAGTTCGCGGGCGGCAACCTCATCGAATTGATCTTCGTCGATCGAAACCTTCTTGCCGATCAGTTCGAGGACTTTCACATGGTTCTTGGTCCGCCACGCATCCGAGAGCACCTTGATCTCTGCGGAGGCCTTCGGGATGATCTCGCACTCGATTACCTCGCGTGATGCATGTTGCAGAACGGTGTAGGAGGAGCCGAACTCCAGGGTGCGCGAAGTCTCTCGCACCCCGATGATGACGTCACTGACGAACAGCCGGTATTCGTTAGTGCCCGTCGAAAACGGAGGCAGCGCAGGGAGAGGCTTGATCGAGGACTCCGGTAGAACGAGGTCTGCACCGATGAAATCGGCAACATCGTTTTCCATCGCCTTCAACAAGCCCTTGGCCTGCGTGCTAATTGCTTTGCCGTTGATGGTGAGATCAAACGCTTCGCGCGTCTGATAAACATGTCCAGGCCGAAGCCTCATCTCATCGACCCAGGAGCGGCGAATCCAGCCGCGGCAATCATTCGTGCCAAACTCGTTGTCCGGCACGACACGGATTCTGGAGTTGCGCATCGCTTTCACGACGCTGCAATTGCTCGTCAGAATTCCGAAATACGTGATTGCCGCTTCCGGCCAGGCAAGAAAGCGCGCGCGTAGGGCGGGCGCATGCTTGGTGTCCGCATAGTAAAACTTCCCATTCTTTGCCGATCCGCTCGCACCCACCAGCCGGTACGTGATTCCATCGTGTGCAATGGAGCACATCCGGTCCATAACGGCCGCACGCTCGCCCCATTCAACTGCGTCGGTTGGAACGGTCAAAAGAGCAACTTTGATGCCGGGATAGCATTCACCCAGCACCGTACCAGTGAGCCACTCGTCCTGAACAACTGACTTTGTGCGCTCCGTGATGTTGCCCGCTTTGTCCATGTCCAGCATCAGAATTCCGTTCATCGTCGATTCGCCAGTCATCGTAATCTCCCGTTACGCTACTGCAATCCAAAGGTGGGACTGCGTACGCGAACTGGTGGATACGAGGTGGCTAGAGTCCGCCCCAACATCCACGCTTGCTCGTCGTACAAAGGCGACCAAGGCGCGAATGCCAGGCCGGTAAACAATTCCTCGCCTAAACGCGGGCAAGGTGCGCTACATGGTCTCGGTCACAAAGTGCTGCACTGTGCCCAGACTCAGGTAAACTCGTTCGCCGCCCTTACTGCTTCTTTGCCGGTGTTGCTACTGCTACCAACTTGCCATCGAGAACCACGAACTCGACTCGTAGGGTTTCGATCTTCAAGTACGGCTTGCCACTTCTCGCGCACGCTTTCTGCGCATCGATCTCCGAGTCGAATGGCTTGCCAATGGACGCAATCGTGCCGTCCGGAGATACAGCGCCGTCGTAAAAGGAAAAGGTCGTAGCCGATCCAGCCGCGGCACGCCTTCCCCGCCGTTTTGGTTCCTGAGCTACTGCCGTACCTGAAACTGCCTGTGTGGTAGAGGTCATTGTTCTGTCGCTCCATCGTCAAAGTGAGGTGTCTTTTGTTCGCCGTGGATTTGAGTGGCCGAATACTCTGCGATGTACAGGCCCGTCGGATTCTTCGCGCTGCGCTCTGTGACCGCCAAGCGGATCTTGTAGGCCTCCACTAACTCGTCCACTGCTTCAGATTTACCGTTCATGTGGTGAAGCGTCCGGACACCGAACGCGCTATATACAAGAGGGTCCTGACTGGCTTCGACGCTGCTGAGCTTGGACTCCGACCGCGCCTGTTCGTCCTGAAGTTTGCCGACTGCGTCGTTCTTCTGCATCTGCAACACGGCCTGATGCCGGAGGTTCGCGGTCATCATGTTCAATGCGTCCGACCAGTTCTTTGGCAGAGAGTGCTGGTCATAGTTCAAGTAGTGGTCGAGAAACAGCCGGACGTAAGCCTCTTTCTCAAACGACGTGGGAGCCTCGGCAGCTACGACATTTTGCAGAGCGCCGGGAGTGAGCGTGCTCTTGATGGAGCCATTCGGGCTCACGACCAGCGCATCGCCGGTGGGCGATACTTTGATGACGGTTGGGGGCTGCAGCCGGGCCACGACACAACCAGCCACCGCGACCAGCGCCACAATGCAGGCAATGACGGAGATGATGATGGCGCGATTGGAGAATGCGCGCAGAGCGCCATCGGCTTCGTAGAACTTGGGTGATTCATCGCTCATAACAGAAGTAGCCATTCGTCGGATTCCTCGGTGATGCGATCAAAACTTAGGTTGTGTTACGCCCACTTAAACGAAAGGTTTGGGAGTGTACGGAGGAGGCATTCGCCCGCCGCCCGATCCGGAAGCAACGCTTGGATACTGTGCCCCGGCCTGCATGCCACCACTGCCTCCACCTCCACTGGACGCGGCATACACTCCACCACCTGCGCTGCTGCCTGCGCCGACCCTGCCGGCGGACATCGCGAGCCTGGTTGTTTTCATGACGAGACCCACCATCACGCCGCCGGCAAGAGCAAAGTGACCGGAGATGAGGGTGTGCGCCGTGAACGGAATGGTCAGGAGGCAAATGGCCAGCGCAATCGAGGTGGCGATGATGTACACCTGTTGTGACTGCTGCGAGAGGCTGCTGTTCGTATTAAGAATGGCGGTGGCGGTATTCATGTTCAGGGCAACCATGATCGCGCCGAGAATGGCGTAGAGGATCGGCCACATCAGCCATTCCCCAACCTTGCTCAGATAGGCGGTCGCGTACCTGCCAAGTCCCGAGCTGGGCAGGAGCGCAATGATGATGGGCCCGATGCCCCAGAGGATCGCTCCCCAGAACGTGTACCAGAAGCAGAAGAACATGTAGGCGGCGGACTCAATGAAGCTGCAGATCGCCGTCAGCACAACCATAAGGATCTGGCCGCTTGCGGCATTGAAGAGCTGAGTCAGTATTCCGTCGCCGGTGCTTGCGTAGTAGGTCTGGAGCGACTGGTTGAAGGCATCGTAAACGTCCGTGTTGACGTTCGCGCCGCCTTGCAGCGTATTGGTCACGGTCGCCATGTCGGTGATCATGGTCTGAAAGAGGCTGGTCCAGTTGGTGATGATGTAGGCGACGATGATGTACTTCAGCATGGTGATGGCGGCAGCACGGAGATTGCCGCCATCAAAGAATGCCTCGTAGATGCCAACCAGCGCCGTGACTGCCACCAGCGATATCGCCACGCCCTGGATCGCTGTACTGATGGGCGTGACGCTGGCGTTCGACAAGATATTCGTGATCGTGCTCTGGTACGACGCGAAGTTTGTGGGTGTTGCCTGCAATAGCATCATGAGTGTCCGCCGGTTATTGAGACGATCTGGAGCCGAGTATTCCGGTGAATGCGCCGCTCGTGGTTGACTGCGTGGACGCTCCCAGCTTGTAAATCGCGCTCGTCGTTGCGAGCTGACCGGCCTTCACGCGGAGAAGGTCTGCTTCCGCCAGCTGGCTATAGGCATTTGCCTGCACGAGCCAGGCATCGGCCTGCACCGTCAATATGGGCGCTGTTCCGGAAGACGCCGAACTTGCCTGCCCCAGGAGCTGTTGGACAAGATCAAGCTCCCGGTCCGAAACCGCATCCATCTGAATGGAGCGCTTCATAGCGTCCTGTGCCAGGGCGTCGTTCATGTCAACGATCGTCTGTATCTGCGGCGGAATGTTGGTCGTAGAAGAGGCACCGTATGTCGCGGTGTAGTAAGCCGGCACGGCCGACGTTGCATTGGGATTCCCCGACAGCAGCGCCGTCTCGAATGCCTGGTTTGTGGGGTTCTGAGAGCTGCTGCGTTGAGTGTGAATCGTTAGCGCGCCGGAGCTGGCTTGCGTCTGTAGCCCTGTTGCCATCTGCTGCGCCTGTTGCAGTTGATCCTGTGGATACACAGAACTCTGGGTAAACGAGTTCATACTTGCCACCGTCGAGCTGATCGACGAGAGGGGCACGCCCAGGCTCGATTGCATCATGCTGTTCAACTGCTCGAGATAAGCGAGGATGGCAGCCGTATCAAACTGTGCGTGGGCTGGAGCAGGCGAACACAAAGCCACAAACAAGGCAGCGCCAGCGATCCAAGCGGAACGGCGAGCTGCAGGGTGCGTTGCGAACTGCTTTAGTTTGTTCCGTAGTGACATGAAGTCCTCTCTATTTCGCGGTCTGCGTGGAAGGCTGATTGTTGGCACTGCCAGATGTACCGGCTGTGATTGAGGCACTGGAACCTGAAACCAGATAGGTGCTTGCTGGTACCGGATGAACCATCTGTTGCTTGATCGCTCCCGTAGTGTTCGCCAGCTCGACGGACTCCAAGCGGAGATTGGCCGCCAGAAGCTTGTGGCGGATCGCAGCCGAGTACAGCTCCAATGCTTTGGCCTGTAGCGCCGCGTGATCGGCGTTCCCGGGTGCAATCGCAGCACCGGAATCCTCGACCATATGGGACTGAGAGATGAGTGTGCTTGCCGTGAAATCAGAGGCCGAGGTAAGAGAGAAGACATCCAGCGCCTGCGAATCGGACATGTCGGTTACGGTCTGGGTGAACGGTGAGGCTCCTTTAGTCGAGACAGGCGGGCCGTAGGTGCTCTGAAAGGATGTCTGTAATTGAGACGGCGGCACACTCGATCCGCCTCGCGTGGCAGACTCCAATTGGCGAGAGCTGGCCGCAGTGGCACTGTTCGTGGGGAGTGCCATTACGCTGGTCATCCAAGGCCGGTATGTGGTGCTCGTCGTGGAGATCGACGAGTGCAACTGGTCGATTAAAGATTGCGGGTAGATCGTGTTGGTCAGAAATTGAAGCTGCTGAGAACTAGCACTATCGATCGCAGAACTTGGGCCTCCGAGAGTGTTCGTCACAGTATTGAAAAGATTCGTGAATACACTGAAAATGTCGGCGTGCGCGCGTGTGGCCGGCCACACCGATAGCAATACAACAAGCGGCGCGGCGGCGAACGCAAGCCGCCGGAAGAAGGTGGTTTTCGTGGGAGATGAACTCATGCGTGCGCCTCCTGCGTCTGTGAACTCGTGAATACGGCTGGGTTGGACTGATAGACCTCGCCCGATGCCTCCTCGGGCAATTCGGGGAGCGAGGAAATGCCGTTGGGATATAGCTCGGACAGTGAGTACAGCTGGTGGAACATGGAAAGGTCCGGGTGCAGACGCTGCCAGTAGTCGCGATAGGTCTTCTCTCGCGGCATTGTGGTCATGGTCCAGTATTCAAACGGCGTAATGCGCACAAAGACGATCTGCGTCGTCTCCGGGTTATCGCCTACGGCCAAAAGGAACTGGCTCTGCTTGCCCTTCTCGGTCATGCCAATGCTTTTGACCGCATTGCAGACGATCGGATTGAAGTGCAGAAAGTGTTCCAATACCTCGATGTTTCCCTTCTGGCGGCCGATGAGGCGCGTCGCCGTCGTCGAGAGGATGGCAGCGCCGATGGGTTTGGGATTATCCGGCGTTCCGGTGAAGTCCTCTACCGACTGGGAAACACCCCACACGCAGGCGTTGCGCTTACGGGCCGTGCGAAATAGCTGTTCCACCGTTACGGACAAATCCCGCGAATCAAGCAGCGACCAGCACTCATCGAGGATGACGATGGAGCGCCGGCCCGATTCGCCCGCCGCACGGTTCGTCGTCGCGTAGGCGATCAACAGGCTCATTGCGGTCTCAAGGCGAGGATCATCCTTGAGTTGCTCGATGTTGAAGTACAGCCAGGGAGCTGTCATCGGCACCGTGGTCTGACGGTCGAAGAGGTTGGCATACATTCTCTGTCCAACCCATGAACCGAGTTTGAAAGCCGCGATGTGGGCTAATTCCTCGATCTTCGGCTGGCCACGCTCTTGGTAGGTTTCGAGGTCGGCCTTGAGATCGCTGAATACGGGGGTTTTAGATCCCGAGCGTTTGGAAGCGATGCGGTCATACGTGGTCTTAATCGCCTGATCCAATATTCCGTCCAGGATGTCCGCATCGTAGTTGCCGCCTCCGCCAATCATGTAGCGAGAGAGCGTCTTCAAGAACGCGACGTGATCCTTGGAAGGAGTTGTCTGTCCCGGTTCAAGATCGAATGGATTGATCGTGAACTTGGAGTCGAGCGACATCTTGAGCATCTGGCCACCCATCAACTCGACGGCGGTCTTGTAGGAATCACCGCGCTCGAGGATGGAAACTTTTGTGTCGCGCCGTGC
>Ga0316231_1002299_pt1 | contig 18508 bp, 39 predicted proteins | sample TBH18027metaG_FD_206002 | JGI IMG/M metagenome (GOLD analysis project Ga0316231, IMG submission 206002) | Freshwater microbial communities from Trout Bog Lake, Wisconsin, USA - TBH18027 | ecosystem: Environmental > Aquatic > Freshwater > Lake > Hypolimnion/Profundal zone | place: USA: Wisconsin...
AACAAGATAAAAGACAACACCATAGACTAGAATTATATTAATCATAAACAACATTCGCGATAGCATAAACGGGTCTGTAACAAACAGGACAATCTATTTTCCACATTAAAGTGTGGTCATGTTTTACTTCTGACGCCTCACTGATAGCAAATTCCAATTGACTGCTACACACATCACATGTGACTCTGAACAATATATTTCCAGGTGGCGTGCCGTGTTTTATAATTCTCATGTTCTATCTTTTCTCCAATACCAGACTAGCTCTTTGATCTTTATTGTATGTGTAACTACTTCTTCATTTTCAACAATCTGTGTATTTGCCTGAACATCACTCAGAACCTCTCTGATTTCATTTTCAAGAGCATCAACAAAATGATCAGACATAGAAGAACGACAATACCAAGCATTAATCAATGCCCGTGCCATCTTACCCCATTCTCTGTCATCGAGTTCAGCATATTCTCTTAACTGTTCAATTATTTGATCCATTTTAAATTCCATTTTATCAAGTTGTTTCCGTAAGAAGTTCATTGCGTTCTTTAAGAGAATCGCGCTGTTGAGTAAGCTTTTTAATTCTCTTCTTAAGACGACCAACGGCAATATTGGATTTTGTCAGATCTTCACGCAAATTATTACGCTCAAGAAACAACTGTTGTGCTTCATGTGTAGAAATCATTACAGCACCGTTCCGTTTCCAGCACCCGCTGACAAGACATACCAACCAGTATCGGGCCTCCATCCTGCCTGAAAGTAATAACCTTTATTACGATACTGAAACCAAGGACCATCCTTCCACAGAAAAATCCAACGCAGATTGTTCGTAGAATTTCTCCAAGCAGTCCACATGTAAGTTCTCCATAGAGTATTGATGCCTGTCATATACCAGTCTGGAGGAACCACACCATCTTCCCAATTACCATAGATCTTGTCAAGAATAGACAAATTCCACATCGTGATATTTCTATCACTATAGACAGGACTGTTACCAGTGTGCCATGACTTTAGCAAGACAAAAGGAATCAGAACAATCCAACCAACAACCATCAGACACAAACTGAGAATCTGAATGATTACAAACCAAAGCCATCCTACAATTTTCACAGAATATGACTCCCTATCCATTCACCAAAATAAAATCCAATCCAAAAGACCGCAAAAATAACAGCAGCTATGACAATGTAAACGCTATCTTTGTCAGCCTTTGCTACCTTGCGATCATAGTATTCGTTATTCATATCATGACTTCCAGATCTTATCCAAAACTTCACGCTTTGGCCTTCTGTCCGACATCAGATATTTGATATAACTGACTGCTCTTTCTTCGGAATCCCATCCATCAAAATCAGGTTTTGACCAGAAGATTCCCAGAAAAGAACGTTCTAGCGGTCTTGTTACTTTAACAATGCGATATTTCAAGGGTGCGAAACTCCAGAATCATATACAAAAGAACTAGTTTTAGAGCGTTTCAAAGAGCGATATGCCAAAAGACACTGATAAAGAAAACGACGAGGTTCATGCTCATATGAGGCAAGATTCTCGCCAAAGTGTTCTTTCATGTATTCTAGCAATTCTTCTGGTGTCACATGCGACTCAGAATAGACTCTGGACTTTCAACCACATCAAAGCTATTTAAAGTAGTGAGCACATGAGTACACTGACGCTCCTCAACATAACAAACCGAAACGATGTAATCCCTATTGACATAGGCAACTACATTTTTGTCACCATCACTAATATCAAATTTAATCATGTTCATAGTTCATCTGCCTCTGACTTATCTTCTCTCACAGAAACGAAGATGGGAAGAAAGAGAGAGCGAGTACCTTTCTTGTTACCAATAATGGTATTGTACTCAATCGCTACAATCTTACCAACAATATCCTTAGCCTTAATTTTCTTACGCTGCTCATCACTGAAACCAGAACCAACGTCAGTTACCATAGTACCGCTCTTGTCTGTAACAGTAATAGAACCCAGCATACCATGATACTTATTATCCTCGGAAGCAGTCCAAGCAGTACAAATCAAGTCTGCCTCTTCGACTGCCTTAAACTTAACGATATGCTTGACACGCTTATTTTCCCACGGAGCATGAAGATCCTTGAGCATCACACCCTCTTCACCCTGCTTGATAGCAGCATCATAAAGAGCACGTACTTCCTCAATGCTATTGACAACATTGGTTTTCATGTTGAAAATCTTCTTCGACAGATATCCACTGTTAAGAGGAAGAAGGAACGTAATACGATTTACGTACTCCATGTCCGAATAGCCTTTGGTGAAATGAGGATATGGAATAGCATCCCACACCTTCATCACTACACGCTCTGCTTCATCCTTGCTGATGGTTCCTTTTTGTGCTTTCGAAAGAATACCGTTGCCTTCCTGTCTAGAAAGGAAACTCTTACCATCATCGGCAAGCACAAGAAGTTCACCATCATACACCATATCAAGATTAGAGTTCTTACCGTTCAGAAGCTGAAAATCAGATTCCAACTCACCAAGCAGATTAATCAGCTTGCCAGCACGGGTTCTAAACTCAACCTTGCCCTTTTGAACAATTGCGTTACAACGAAGACCATCTGCCTTTGTCTGAACAGCAGCGGGCCACTCAAATTTCTTAATCAGCTTTTCATCATACTTGCTGGCAAGCATGACAGGATAGCTGGGAATCAAATCTGGAAAGACGGTATTGACTGTGGACTCAGAAACACCACAGCGAAGATCCTTTTCGATAATGCGCTCAATCACATACGCATCATCGCTTGTAAGATTAGAAAGAATCATGCTAAGATGTTCAATAGCAGCATTACCCGTCACGTTGCGAGCGGACAAAGCATTTAGTTCTGCCAATGCCCATTCAAGAGACTGAGGACTCTTAGCAGTCTGCTTGTACTTCGGAATCTTCTTAATGTAATAGAGAACGAAAGGATTCAGAGCCGCAATGAAAACATTCTGTAATTCTTCATTATAGCTATGCTCTTCAAGAATCGCAATCTTAGCGTTCCGAGAAGAAGTATTCGCAAGTTCAATCAAAATATCATATACACTCATTAGATACTACCCAAATCATTAGCCTTAATGTAAGAGACGATCTCAGAAGAGGTTCCATCGAAATCATAACCATCCTGTAAAATTTCGATATAGTGCTTTGCTGGAAGAATTGTCTCCAGATAAGAGCGACCAAAATCAGCCAGATGCGACTGATACTGCTCTTCGTTTTCTTTTATATAATCGTAACCAAACTCTGCCTCAAAAGAGTCACAGTAAGAGCATGAACCATAGGAACCTTTGATCCAACCACGTTCGCCGTTATACTCTACCTGAGCATACCAGTCACCCTGCCAAGAACCAAATTCGGAAAAATTCAGAATCTTGCCGCCAGCAGCTTCTAAAGCTTCTCTGTAACCGTAAGCCATCTTACACTCCTCAATTAAGAGTTTACCAATCACTTCTACTGTTAAAAAATATCCAAATACATGCCACCAGAGCAGCAATCTTCACAATATCTACTATTGCTTCGGGCCAATTCATATTCTACTCCTCCTCTTCTTTAAAAGCAAGAAAATCTTCCAGTTCAGTCTCAAGATTTGCGTAAGACGCAATATCTTCTGGAATATCATTAATAGATTCTTCTGTCATATTATATTCATAACAGTCATCAATGCCGTTCTCAAACTTACCACAGAAGCACATTCCAGGTTCATGATAGTAAGCCTCAATCTTCCAACCATTTTCAGTAAGATATTCGTAGAGAGCAATAGGAGGACTCCACGCAGTATCAAAGTTCAGAGAAAGTGAACAATCATCTCTACTGTAATCTTCAACATTGGGGAACCAAGCGTCCCACTTGGTTCCCCAATGAGTCACGTTCCAATCGTACCAATCATTATCCTCGGTGTGAGGACGAGGACGCAGAAAGTGAAAAATCTTCTGATCATCACGACTCTTGTTCAGTTCTTGTTCAAGAGCATCAACAAGTTCAGTGTTGTCATGACTCAAAATCAACGAATTATAGCACCAGTTAGGAATGACACACTCCTTATTCTACAAAGTGGCAGTTATCTACAAAAATAAATTCAAATACAAAAGTCAGTAGTTGAAAACTAAAGATAAAACCTGGATGCCATGTAATGAGCGGTGTGATGTTTAGACCAAAACCCAATACCTGATGAGTTCTACTTAGGCTCATTTCCACAGTCTTATTCTTAGTAATCCGAATAGACTTTCGCCACAGAAGTTTCCAAAAAGACTTGTACGGACTTCCAATGGAAAAAACAATGTTAAGCATCTTCAAATTCCTTCAGCAACTCTTCGCTCTTACGCTCAAGTTCAATAAGACGATTACAGAGCGCGAGAAACTCGCGCTCATAATCATTCAGTTCATCAGATGTGGAAATCGACAACATACACATTCTTACCCTTATGCTGTTCAAGCTTCTGCTTGACGATATCCTCAGCACCCTCTGAAGCACCAAACCAACCAAATTCCTTAGCTTCATGCCACCCTTCGTTATCCACGATTACAGACGGCAAATACTCAGTAAAATAGTTGGTGACTTCCTCAGCAAGACACTGATCCTTGGGAACAGAATCAGCCCATCGACCACCAACAGCATACCAATCCCACTTAGAGAACGGATTGTACTGAGACATGTATCCATATTCATTATCTAGGTAGGCACCCTCTGAGCCAGTCCAGCTTTCGATATGAGCAAGTACGCTGTCATGGTCGGATACGTCAATGTTGTAATACTTTGCCATAGAAGCAACATCATCCTCAGACATGGGATGAAAGTATGGATCAACCTGAAGATTTTCGGAATAGAGTTCAACTCGTTCCGCGATTTCATCTTCGCTATCAGCGACAACCAGAGCAACAAAACGAACCATAATAATCTCCTAATTTAACCAGCTTGAGGCTTGAGAAGTGCTGGAAGATCTTCATCACTTTCAATCAGCGAAGTATCAGTCATTCCGAAAAGTGCGTCTCCCGCTGCCTTTGGAAAGGTATTGCCGTAGTTGGCAATGTATTCAGCATCTTCCTTTTCATCAATCATGTCATCACCCACGCCGCGAATGTAATACTGAATACCTTCGTAGTCTGTTAGGACGCGAACAATGCCGCCTCCGAGAAACCAATATGTTTCAAGAATTTTCATGGAATCCACCCTTCTGAAATTTCATTATACTCATCAATCTGCGCTCGCGTGAGCTTGAACACTGGAACCCACTTTTTACCATCGGAATTCCAAATACAATGTTCATTTCTGTAGATCCTCTTCGTAAACATCCCAATCGCTTCGACCATCTGCGCGTTTTCCAGGCAGAGGACTCCAATCGAAATTGTTCTCAACACAAAAGTCACGAAACTTTAGCCAATCTTCATCGCGTTCAATACGTCCACGGCAGAAATAGATCTGACATAACCAACGTTGAATTCCTGCTTCTCTCGGGGTCAGTTTCATTATTGACACTTCACTCCATGACCACACTCATCCATAACCTGTCGTATATCACGGTAACTCAACACAAACTGATAACCATTGATACAGCGAGTTTCAACAATGCCATAGTAACCCCTAGAAGTCACATCATTAGTAGGAGTGTCTTTCATTTTATGACCAGTGATAATAACCGCACCCACGGTTAATACAACAACAATCACAATCAGCATTTCAATAATAGTGAAACCCCTCATAATTAAACTCCAACCTGTCGCATACAGGTCGTCTTAGCCAGAGTCATCCAATTCTTGGAATCAATACGCATCAGGTTCGCAAGCTTGAGAACCATGCGCAGCGAAAGCTCACGCAGTTGATTCTTGTGCTGAACTACAAAGGCAACAAGAGCAGCCTCTTCAGCCACAGTGTAGCCTTCCTTACGAAGCATACCATGATCACGCACAACCTGCTTGATACGCACGACGTAATCATCGACAGTCTTCATGCCAAGATCAAGATAGTGCGAACGCGAAACAAGAGCCTCAAAGTGAGGAGCAAGCTTGGAGCCGCGAGCAATCATATCATCAAAATCATAGTTGGTGATGAAGATGATCGAACCTTCGAACTCGAAAGAACGAGGCATACGCTCACCATCCTCATCCTCCATCTTGGTTTCAGTCAACCAGTGAAGAACACGCTTGCGCGTAGTATCACACGCAGCCTTAAGAAGATTCAGCGACACATCGTCATTGAAGATGGAGTCAGCATCGTCAAACACAACGACGCAATTCTTGTTACGAAACTCATAAAGAGTCTTGTAAAGACCAGTCGGGCGAACATAACCCTTGATGATCGTCGAATAAACAGTCTTAGAAGCATTGTCAAGAATCTCACCAACAGTGAAAGACTTGCCAACACCAGCGGGACCAGAAATGATCATCGACTTGTTGCGACCAGCAACACTGGCTTCGACCATCGTGACCTGAGTGCCAAAACGCTCAGAAAGCTTCTTCTCAATCTCCGCCTCAGTTTCCTGCTTGACAGGAATCACGGGCGCAAGAGGAAGAACCTTCTTGGTAACAGTGATATTCTTATTAATACCAAGACGACGATTCTTGGTCATACGGAAACCAGCCTTGGGAACACCGCGCGGCATATTCAAAATTCCTTAATTCATCCAACCTATAAGAATAGTTTACTATTATGACTAAGAGAACACAAATAAGAATATCCCAATGAAATCAACGACTTACATGATGAGTGTAAGTCGTTGATTCTACTCAAGTTTTACCCAATGACTCTTAATTTCGAATCACACAAGAACCAGAAATACGAATCATCCTGTTAGAACCCTCTTCTTGAAAGAACCAACCATCACTGTGTTCCTCTGTAGCAACCTTGCCAGTGCTTCGACCATGATAGAACACCTGGCCACCAGAGTAGCAGGTAACATCAGCGGGAGAACCAATGGAAGTGTACTGAGAAATAACAGCATTTGAACAGCCAGTGAGCATAACACCAAGAGCGACAACAAGTAGAATCTTATTCATATAATCTCCATTAACCATTTGATAGAACCCATTCTACTCTAGTTTTAAGCTAAAGTAAAATGGGTTTTTCATAGTGGAATCAGTGATTTACGCCTTGGCAGCAATCTTCTCTGCCAGAAGTTCAGCAAGCTTGTTCAGAAAATCCTCACCGCGAACACTCACATCACGATCAGCAGACTTCTGTACAGTCTGACTAAATGCTGCGTCTGCCTTTTCCTTGTCAATCTCATCTACAACCTCATAGCGAGAGCAGCGACCCTTGGTGTCATTGTAATCAGCGGGAATGCTGACAACATCGCGAGGATTGATCTTGAGAATCATAATACGCTCGCCACCGAAATTGTTTAGATACTCGCGAGAGCAGAAGTGTAGACCAGAACTACAGGTACGATTCTTATCATCGTCAACCTGATTGCGTTCCATTTCCACAACCTGTCCAACGCTGTTATCAAAAGTACCGCTATGGCAATCCTTGTAATCATCGCGAACCTTCTTGTACGCAAGAAAATGACCATCTGGCGTAATAGGAAGCTTGCCCTTCTCAAGAAAGCCGTAAAGTTCATCTACAGCACGCTTGCTAGGATTGCTCATGAGATTCTCCATGAAAGCAATCATAGGTTCGATTGGAAAACCTTCCTGATACATGCTAATAACACGATCAGCAAGACTGTTGTGGAACTCTGTGCCCTTCCAGAACATCTTGTCACCCTGAATAGCAATGTTACCACTGCCATAATTGAGAATGACCTTCTTGGGCTCAATCAAATCCTGAACAGCAGTCCAGTCATTAGCCTTGATGGCTTCCTTAATCTTCTCATAAGAGATATGAGTCGAGTTAATGGTATGGCAATTACTGCCAATGGTAACAACGATGTTCTTACCCTGAATTAGATACGGAAACATAATTAAACTCCTTTCACACTGTCAATCAAATTAATATATTCGGCAACTTCGATGTTATCTGCTCCACTAATATTCTTGAGAAGAGGATAACGCTTGTTGATAGTCGCACAATCATCAACAAAATTCTTCAACTTTGAATAGTAACTATTTATATTGTCCTTTACGTAGATATCACACAGATTCTTGGCTTTATCAAGATCAAAATAATTTCTGGCAGTACGACTACCTTTTTCGGTTTGCTTTACGTGAAGCAAATAAGGGCTCTTTTTGTTTTTGATAAGACGAGTCTTATAATCCTTATAAGACAACCAATTTTCATTCTCGGCAATTTCATACTTTAGATGATTGATAGTACGTTCATCAACAGAAACAAGTAGATTACTGAGATAATCTTCAATATTCACCCAATTATTCTGTCGCTTGATAAAATCAATATCACCCTTACGAACACCGTAGATAGTAATGTCATCAAGAGCAGGAATACCGCAACGCATAAACATCGGATAGAGAGCATGTGCGTTAGAGAACCCATACTTGGACATAACCTGATATCCGCTAAGAGGCAGATAATAGTAAGTCTTACTTTTATCCATGTTCTCAATATTTCCAGCATCATTCCAAGTCACCCGCAGCGGCGCGCGGCCGCGTCGCCAATATTTCTTGTCAAGCCTGAGAGTCTTGACGTTCTTACCAAGCTTAACATCTTTCTTGGGCTTCTTTTCAAGCGCAGAAGCAAGAAACTTATTACGCTCAGGAGGATTATGAATTGCGTCAAAAAACTCCTTGGTCTTCATCGGCTTGTTAGGATCTTTCTGAAGAAGAACAAAGACACAATGACTAACGCGATTCTTATTAGAATCCTGTCGAAAATGATAACGAGAATTCTCGATGGTTCCTCTCTTGATATCCTGAATTACAAAACGGTAGGTATTTTCTACTGGAATTTCCCAATACCGTTCAGGAATCGAAGTATGTCTATTTGTCCAACGAGAAGCATCATTAATAACTGAGGTTGTCTTATAACCAATAGGCGTACGGAAACAGCGCAAGACAATATTGAAGTCATTCTCAAGATCTTCAACCTTGAAAGAAAACAGAGTCTTGCGATTCCAACTATTCTTTATATTATCAAAAGTAGGAATCGGATTCTTTTTCACATACTCATCTACAGCAGCACGCCAGATTTCACTGTTAAGCTTTGAATCTAGAAAGAAAGCACGATCCCAAAGATTATCAATCTTATCTGCTTCTTCGGCAATATGATCAGCAAGTCGAACGACAAGTGCTTCTAGCTTGTTCTTGATAGAATTAATAGTCTGAGAAACATAGCTAAGACCTTCACGGCTTGCCTGAAAATCAAGTTCGCCAATCTCAAAATTCATCTCAATACCGCAACCAAGAAGCTCGCGCAGCTTTCCAAGTTCCTTAACGGAATCAGGAATCTGAATAGGATAAGCAATATTACCCATTACAGCAACGCTCTTGGAGGGATGATTACTGTTGTAAATATGAACTCCAGGAATGATATTCATGGTTTCATAATAAGAATCGCTGGGCAGAATCTTGAAATCGCTGACACCAGAAACATTCGGAAGAAGATTGAAATAGCGATAGACAATATATGCCTCTTCACGCCACTTCGAACATTCATATGGATCAGTAACCGCAAACTTAACTTCAACACCATTAGGTTCATCAGTCTGCTCTTCCATCATAAGAGCAATAGAAGGAATACCCATATCATTAATAAATGCTGAGTAAATTCCCTTGCGACCATTCTTGATGGCAGTCACACCAAAATTATCAGTGTAACTAAACGGAGACTTGGAACCAAGACCCAGAGCACCGATAAACTCATTGCTATCAGTCTTAGTCGATTCAAAATAAGTAGTATAAATGTTGGTCACTTGGTCATGAGACAGACCACTGCCATAGTCACGAATGGAGAACCACATTTCTAGGCGACTTGGAAGATGAACATCAAACGGCACATTGCCCTTACCATCAGCAACATGAGAATCAACAGCATTACAGCTCAGTTCACGAATGATTGCGCGAATCTTGTTCGCGTAAAGACCTGAACTAAGAATATTAAACGCCTTCGCAGAATTACGAATGCGAAACTCGCCAATCTCTCCAACATTGGAAAGAACAGCGGGATTATCCTGTACATGATTCAGCTTCATTAATAAACCTCAATAATCACTTTATAGAACCCATTCTACTCTAGTTTTAATCTAAAGTAAAATGGGTTTTTCATAATCAAATTAACGACTTACCTATTATTCCATTCCGATCTTATCGTGATGAGCACGTACAGGACGCTTGGACAGAATGCGCTTGATCTGATTCCAACCCCACAGTGACATAGGACCATCTTCCTGAACTTCACCATCTGGGCGACCATCAATACCAACATCCATAGTGCGACCATTCGTTACCACTGAATGATTGTCCATTGTTCCATGAACATGACCAAACAGACAAAAAGCACCGTGATGCATTCGGTTCCACTCCAGTTGAGGAAAATGAAACAGAACGATCTTTGTACCATCATAGGTAAACTCATGATAATCATGAATAGCAACAAATCTGTTACGCAGATCAGCATTGCTCTTGATCATCTTATCGTGGTTTCCATAAATCAGATGCTTCTGACCAGGCAGTTGATCCATGATAGCTCGCGCACGCACTACATTACAGAAGAAAACATCTCCCAGCATGTAGACGCGATCATTCGGAGCAACCTGCTTTTGCCAGTTTGCGATTTGAATCCGATCATGCTCATCCGCATTCTTGCCAAAACGAGTGTTTGGGCAAAATCGCAGAATGTTATTATGACCAAAATGGTTGTCGGAGACAAACCAAACCTTCTCGTTATTCACTATAATATCCTTCACTTATATAACCATTCTACTCTTAAATGATATAAAAGTAAAATGGTTTTTTCATAATCAAATCAACGACTTAGAAAGTCTTCGATAAAGCGCAAACGAGACTGTTCATCTAACGCAGCAAACTCTACACGATGTTCGGCAATATAGTCAGCAAGAGGAAAATATTCCTCTTCCAAACGCTGCTTGTTATCTGCTATCCAACCAGAAGTCAAACGAGCAGAATTCAAACGTGCGAACAACTTCTTAGTCAAATAATAAGGAGACTTAATCTTTAAATTAGTATTCTTACCATAGACTACGAAACCCTCATGCTTACAAGTCTTTACTTGATTCACAACATTTGAAAAATTACATACCATCCAATCAGGACGCAAGTAACCTTGAGCATGGGCAACAGAATCAAGAGTTACCTCTGAAAGCAAATTACCAGTCTCAATGTCACGCGCACCAATCAGATAAGCACCAGTCTTTTCAGGAATGATGTGAGGATCAGATTCATCACAAATCTCAAACAACCAAGTAGTAGGACGCATATAATAATGCGCGGGAGTGAAATACTTCAAATGCTCCTTCGCAAGCAATGCGAAATCCGAATCCAAAGAACCAGTAGTCGAATAGATGATATCGTTGCGTTCAGGACACCAAGTGATAGCACCCATGAAACCATTAACCTTACGAACAGCAACCACTCGCTCATCTAAAGGAATATCAGTATTTCGCTCAAAACGATTGTAGATCTTACGAAACGGACGCACAACCACGTTCCAGTTTTCATCGACCACAAGACCACGCAATTCCTCTAACTCAGGAGTCCAGAGGTTATCATAAAATACCTTGCGAGTATACTTGAGAACAAAAAGTCCAGGATACAACTTGGACTCCTTGCGAGTAACCAAGCGATCATTCTTTTCTACAAATTCACGAAGATTCATCATACAGTCACCAAATCAATATGGCAAAGAGGAGCAATGTAATCAAGAGGAAGTTTGTCATTGGAAACAAAACGCTTACGCATCTGTTCAATCTTATCTTCTGGCACACCATGAATGGAACCAAAATTATCAGTACACTCAACGATTACAACATGGAAGTTAGCAGCAATAGCAGCCTTAATGTAATCTTCCATTTCCCAAGACTGAGTAAAAGTGTTAGACACGATTACAGTCTTACCATTAGAGATATCATTCAAAACACGCTCACGACACCAAGCATGAGCATTCTTAATACGAGAAGGAATGAACACGTATTCACCATTATGAATGAAGTACATGTCAGCTTCCCAATAGTTACAACCAAGATTCTCAGCCATCTTGGAAGCAAGAGTGGACTTTCCGCTGCCAGGAAGTCCGCGAATTATATAAAGAATATTTTCATTCATAGTTAAGACATTTTACTCCACTCCATTGAAGAAAACAAACATTAAAATTATAATTAATTCAATACCTTACTGTTAGCGATTGATTCTTTCATTCAATTCTTCAGCAACAGCCTTATATGCTTCGCATTCTTCTGTTTTAAGAGCAAGAGCCTTGTTTAATGCTTCAATGGTCTGAGCATACTGAGCAGCACGATCTCTTGCTCTGCGATACATTGAAAGTGATTCGACATGTGAGTTCTTTTCGGATTCTAACTCATGTAATAGATGATTTAGTTCCTGCTCAGTCATGTCATTCTCCATCACGAAACTCGACCTTTACGCAATACTTATTTTTCCAAGAGAGATATGACTGCTTGATAAAACCTGGTTCACTCTTATTGAATTTCTTCTTATCCATATAAGAGAAATACAAACCAATAATACCCAAAAAGGCAATCATAAGATATTCTGCTATTCCAAATCTAAATAACAAATCAAGAATAATAATCTTAGGAAAAGAGAAGTCACCCGTGATTGATGCCATGATCAACCAAAAACCACAATAAATGAGAGGAAGTGTAAGAAAAGAAATAGTTACTGCCATGAAAATGGCAAAAAGAAGACCTTTAAGAACCATTTTACTATAGGTACAGATATCAGTTGGAAAATCTTCTAGTTTCCATTTAATTTCATTAGAATACTTTGTAGCAAGCCAGTAGTGCCAAGAATTTCTATTCAATTTCATATTAACCACCATTAGTATCATTAAGATTATTCACTTTACAGTCTACACTGTTATTGTACATAGATTGTAATCACTTGTCAACAGAAACTGTTGATGCTGCTACAAACTCACGTAATCTGTAATACACAGCTTTTACAATTTCAGCTTCATCATACCTAAAGGCATCTCTGCTATCAACAACTTCAATAAGTCGAATGACAAACTGAATATCATCAACACTTATTGCTTTCTCAATTCCCTTGATATTTTCGATTGAAATTATAGGACGCTCCTCCTCTCCCTTAAGATAAGGAACGATATCAACTACATTATTCATAATTCACCTTAAACTCATTTTTCACCCATTCAGGAATAAACCAACCCATAGGATTAACAAAAACACCAACAAGTGTTTTATTTTCTCTATAAAGACTCAGCTTTTCCCCGTCCCATTCAAAGTCATCAAGATTTTCAACGATTCGATCACACCCGTTTGCCTGATTAACAACTACATTGAATGGCCTAGTTTGTCCCTCTCTTGGATGAGTGCCATCCCTGCCCAGACAATGACGTTGACCATATAAGCGCGCATCACGGCTTGCCCCTCTCGCGGATAGCCTCGGCGCACTCGGCGGGTGTATCGAAACACGGGATGAATTCGATAAGTCCGTCGGTGAATTCTGGATATTCCTTCATGCACACCTTCGCGCACGCCTCGCGCTCTGCGGCGACGACGAGGGAGGCGAACTCGTAGCGGGTGAAGTCGTCACCCTTGCTGACGGCGATCTGCATGGCCTTGTGCCATAGAACGTCGATCTGGTCGCGGGTCATGGCTGGTCCCCTGCTCGCGCACGGATGGCGGCGGCGCAGTCGTCGGCTCCGCTGGATTCCCCCTGCGTGTGGCAGTCTGCCCTGCGAGGGTTCATGGGCTCATACGGCGCTCGCCCCTTGTACGCGGCCCAACGGTCTGCGCTGTAGTCCTCGCACACCTTCGCGCACGCCTCGCGCTCCTCCGACCTAGCGCGGGCGTCAACCTTCGCCATGAGCGCATTGAGCGCGTCGCCTATCGCGTTGTAGAAGTCGGTAAGCGCCAGTTCGGTTTCGTGGTCTAGCTGCTTGGTCATGGCGCTGCTCCCGCGAGGGCGGCTCGGGCTGCGTCCTGCAAGTTCCGCATTTCCTCGCTGTACGTCGGATTGAATCGCGTCAGTCGCTCCACGAAGGCCCGCAGCCGCTCGTTCTCGGCGCGAAGTGCCTCAATCTCGGCATTTAGTAGCGTTGCTGCTTTAGGCATAGGAGCGTTTCCTCCACATGTAGTAGGTCCAAATACAATGCTTCCTATTTTCACTTTTTGTCTCCTTCGTTATATGGCTGGGTAACGCGACCGCCATGTATCTTACAGTGCCCAACAGCCTTAGATGCGTTTCTACTGTGGTGGCAGCACCAGTCGTTGTATTTCTTCGCTAATGGCGAATCCTTCGGATGCCCCGCACTGTGGTGGTTGCGGCAACCCTTACAGTAAGAATTCACTTCCTGTCTCCTTCATTAGATGATTGAGCGGACCACATACGTTTCCACTCCTTACGCCACCACGGCAGGAATATGCCAATGGGCCAGCCAAGTCCGTGCCAGAAACCACGCCAGAATGCGGGACTCACTTCTTCACCTCGTTAGTGGGCGGGCGCAACTCCGCCCGCGCCTCCTCAACCAGATCGTTGAGGTGCGCAATCGTCTCGCTGTCGGCACGCTTCTGTTCGTCCAATTCATCCTGCGCAGCTTTATATTTGCGCATCAGGCGCTCTACCTCGGCTGACGCCCCGTCCAACTGCGCCGTGAGGGCTTCGTAGTGATACAGCAGTCGCACAATCCGTTGACCATCCCTAGTCAGGGCAACGTTCGGTGGAAAGCGGCTAGCTTCCTCACGGATCATCTGGATATCTTTTGGCTCACTCATGTTGCGGCCCCCAATTCATCCACCTTCACAGTATCATGTGCCTTGAGAGCACGAATAACAGCAAGAACAACACCAAGATCATTACGATTAGTATCTCTTGCCCACTTAACGGCTTCGACGCAATCGTTAATAACCGCATCATTCATGCTATAACTCATTTCCACATAATCATTCTTGTTACCAGTGCGACGGAAATAATCCATACCACCGTCTACGGCAACTGATCCACACTTACATGGCACGTAATCATGACGATACTTTGAAAATGGTTCATCACCACACTTATTACATCGAATTTGATTTTGTAGAATCATTACTTAACTCCAAACTTTTCACGAATAAGAATGGCAATACCACCGCATGTGGTTTGCGTCTTATCACCTTCTTCACAAATATCTAGAATATCTTTGATGATCAACTCAGCGAACTTTTCCAACTGTTCAGGCCATGCCTCACAGAACTCCTTTTCGGGAAAGTTATGTGAACTAATGAAATCAATCCCAGCCCGTTCGGCAAGTTCTTGAATTCGTTTGTTCATTAATCTATGACTCCATTAAAATGGTCTTTCAATACACTATCAACATTGACTTCCATATAACCAGAATCATCATTGAAAATCCAACGCAACTTCGCATCCCAATCTTCTGTTCGATTGTTGATACATTGAATACATTCCTCAATGATCAGTTCAGCAAAACGTTCAACGAAGACATTCGGAATATACATCTTAGCCAATTCTTCATTGAAGGGGTTGTCTTCATAAACAACATCGACATCTTTAACTGCCTGTTCAGCAAGTTCTTTAATTCGTTCGTTCATTTTTAATCCTAAAATAAGCCATATATGACCATTATAAAGCAATATTATAGAAAAGCCAAATATCTTAATACTTTAATAATCAAGCACTTAGGAACAAGGATTCATAAATAGGTAAAGTATTACACTTTTTCAGGATCTGAACTATGGCAAATCTCGCTGTTGAGTACCACGATCACTTAAATCCTCTTATCTGGAATGGCGACAGGCTAAAACCAGAAGTCCTAGAGCATTTGCGTATGGTAGCAAAGAAGTTCATTGAATGGTGTGATGCTCCCGAAATGAAGATCAAGGACATTGTTTTCGTTGGCAGCAATGTAAACTATAACTGGGACAGTGATTCTGATATTGATCTTCATATTCTAATTGATCTAAAGAAGTTTCAGACTGACTGTCATGACTTTGCTCATGACTTCTTTGATGTTAAGAACAAGAGATTCAAGGAAGTATTTCCAATCAAGCTTTATGGAAAGAGCGTGGAAGTAACAGTAGAAGATGAGACTCATCACTTTGTTTCTGGTGGCATCTATTCAGTCACAAAAGGAAAGTGGGTAAGAGAACCAAAATATGATCCACCTGAATACGATAAGGAAAAGGCTCAGGCTATTTCAGACAAGTGGAAGAAGAAGATGGTAGCCAAGATGAAAGATCCATCAGCCACCTATGATGAAATGGAAGGTCTAAGAGACAAGCTAAAAGACTATCGTTCTGCCAGATTGAAGAAGGGTGGCGAATTCGATGTTGGCAACGTAGCATTCAAAGATCTAAGACGCAGAGGCTATGTTGAGCGTCTTAAGAAGAAAGCTCAACAAGCTCTAACAAAAGAACTATCTCTGAAATAAAAGATCTTAGGTTTTTCTAATCCAATCACAAATTAGAAGACTCTGATTTGTCGCATCTTGGTTGTCATATGTTATTCCAGCATATCCGACTGTTCCTATGAATGCCGCGATTGTTTCTGTATATAACTGTTTAAATGAACCTTCTATGCCAGTGTAACTTATAGAGAATTTCAAATTAGTTCCATCATTTTGAATTCTTTGATACACTGGAATTGTTCCTGTTGGTCCAGCGACTCCACTGCCATAAGCACTCAAAAATCCATTGGTAGTTAACAACTGATTTGCGCTGAATGTACTATTATTTGTTAGTCTTTGTACTAAGGCATATAAACTTGAATTTCCAGCACCACCAAACACAATCATTTCTCCAGAAGCACCAGAATTATCCCATAAAGCAAGTCCTCCACCACAATCGGAATTATTCATCAAATAGGATAATTTTGCTGTAATTGTCCATGTACCCGATACTGGTTGAGAATAACCACCATTTGTTCTAGAAGCGGTTAATGCTGGAGAAAAAACTAATGATCCATGACTTATAGCCGTACTTCCAGTGCCTAAATTGAATGCTGTCCAGGCAACAGCACCAGAAGCTCTAGCACCAGAAGTGTCTATTGATGATCCGTATTCGAATTCATCATCAAACACGTTTGGTGATGATGGATGTGTATCAGAGTCTACATTGAATGTTGAACTTCCTCCTCCAGAAGTTCCTTGAATTCCCTGTACACCTTGAGTACCTACATTTCCTAGACCCTGAATGCCTTGAGTACCTTGAGTACCTACATTTCCTAGACCCTGAATGCCTTGAGTTCCTTGATTTCCAAAGTATCCTTGAATACCCTGAACACCTTGTGTTCCCTGTGTTCCATCAGAACCAGAACCAGTGTATCCTTGAGATCCCTGTGTTCCTTGAGATCCTTGCGCTGCATCAGATCCAGAGATACCTTGAATTCCTTGTGATCCAGAGCCATACGGACCTTGTATTCCATATAATCCCTGAACACCTTGTGCTCCATCAGATCCAGTATATCCTTGAGCACCCTGTGTTCCCTGTGCTCCATCAGATCCAGAGATACCTTGAGCACCCTGTGATCCAGATCCTGTTGAAACCAGATTGGCTACAGTTGATATATTATCGGCAACAGCAATAAAATTATCATCTATATCTAATAATGGAATTTGACCGCTTAAAATACCTAATACATTTGGTACTGGAAAATCGGATGGTGTGTATGACATTCTAAAGCCTTTAAAGTAGATCTATAGTACGATCTACTTATTTAGGCTTTAGGTATTTTTATTCGTCATGTATTTTTCAAGCTTTTTGATCTTATCTTCGGCGCATTTCATTACATTTTCGCCATCAAGATGACCTTCTTCAAATAGAAGCTTGAAAACACCCAAAATATCACCCAACTCAGCCTCTAGATTTCTGATATTAGGTACTTTCTTACGATCTTTTGGATTGAAACTTTCTTCTCCGAAACGGAGGATCTTAGACACCGCCTGAGACACCTCCGAACATTCTTCGGAGAGAATCTGTAGTAGCTCTTTCTTACGATCTTCCATTATTCATCTTCCTCTTCATATTCTGACATTCTTCGTTCTTGAAGAGTCTGCTGTTCTCTCTTCTTAGCCCAAGGATTTCTACGAGGATTTCCACAGGCAGGACACGAACAACGCTTTCCATGATTGGCTGCGATATGAGCTTCTATACTCTTATCCTCATTCGAAAGATGGCTAAAATTACTATAATTCTTATCCTTGATTCTATCCATCCACTTGTTGAGATTATTTTCCTTTTGCTGGATGCGCTTCTCTCTACGCAGTTTCTCCGACAGATTCTTCATGCTTTTCCCCTAAAACTTTATCAAAGAACGTATCAGCATTAATACTTTTATCATCAATCCAAATATCATACATGGGTTTCTTCATCTTAAGAGAAGAATATCTACAACCCCATTTAGTTAGTTGCTCATATGTAAGCACTTTCCAATCAAGCCCAGTGATCATTCCTCTTG
>Ga0316231_1002303_pt1 | contig 18475 bp, 15 predicted proteins | sample TBH18027metaG_FD_206002 | JGI IMG/M metagenome (GOLD analysis project Ga0316231, IMG submission 206002) | Freshwater microbial communities from Trout Bog Lake, Wisconsin, USA - TBH18027 | ecosystem: Environmental > Aquatic > Freshwater > Lake > Hypolimnion/Profundal zone | place: USA: Wisconsin...
GCAATGGATCGTAGCCATCCACTGTAATAACCTTAACATTAATCGATTTTGCAAGCTCGGCAGACAACAACGCCGTGTAATCGCCGATTCCATCCAGTTGCGGCGGGAGGGCAGCCGCCACGATATGCACATTAGGCGTCATTTCGCATTACCCAGCCACTTTAACCGTCGCCACGTCTTGCGATCTTCTCTTTAGTCTCATAAAGGGCGCCTCAACAAAATGCCAGCTCGCCAGAGCACATAAATACGTAAGCGCGAACCCGGCGGCTGTTAGCGAATACGCATTGAGGTGTGGCCTGTAATACTCGGTCAACAACTGCTGGATTGGAGCTGCATAGAGGTAGATGCCATAGGAAAGATCTCCACGGCGCGCAAAATTCTGGAGGCGCAATCGCGGACAATAGGCTATGAAAAATACGACGTACGCGCTTAGTAGCGGCAACACATACCTCAAGCAGTGAAACATGGTCGTAACGACCAGCAAGACAACAGCCAACCAGAAGAGGCGTTGCGAGTACGGAATTCTGTCTCGATACAAATAGAATATCATTCCGATAAGGAAGAATAAAACCAACCGCGACGAACCTTCGAATTGGCCCAGTAGACTTGGATGCAGGCTATTGATAACGCGCACGATGGCTGTTAATACCGCGAGGGTGACCACAACAGCAGGCTTGCTATAGCATCTGACCAGGCCAAACACCGCTACCAGAATGTAACAAATGACTTCCACTCGAATCGTCCACAACGACCCATCAACCCTGGGACCATCGGGATTGTGTGGAAATACCCCAGGCAGCCGATCCGTAATGTGCAGGTTCTTCGTCAGCATCATTAAAAAGTATCGGTATGTGGCAGGGTCGTGAAAATATGTCGACCGCTGGGTCGTCGCGAGGGGGCCGATCACAAAGACGCAGAACAGGAGCACTACAACGAGCGCAGGCGCTATGCGTAGCACCCGTCGCATCGTGTAATCGAGTAAGCCCTTGCAGTGCAGCCAGCTTGCAGTAATCAAGAAACCGCTAATCAGGAAAAAACCATCGACCGCTCCACCGCCAAAACCGATCTGGCTGGTTAGCCTCACGAGCGGATCGTAGCCGTGGAGCGTACCTCCGTACAGGATCGCGTATGAATGCGAGAAGATGACAAGCGATGCAAAGAAGAAACGCAAAAAGTCGAAGTTGTTCGAGCGGCCCTCGGAAAGCTGCCCCAAGAAGGTCGTCATAGTTTCCTCTGCGTCAACGGGTAAACCTCAAAAATGCCAAGCGGGGCCCAATTCGCGCGGACAGCCCGGTATGGAGGTGCGTGTAGTCCGGCAACCGTGCAAGCCAACTCACGGCGCAACCAATCACCGACCGAGACGTAGTATAATGGTCTCGGGCCTCTACGCGCCCGGAGTGGCGCTTCCGTGGTGGTTGCGACCCGATCTGGGGCATTAGGCGCAAGTTATTCCACTACTTCGGGATGCTTAGTTCCGCAACGTAGCTCATTAGTGCTTATATGATATTCAACACAATCGCGTATTACCTGCTCTTTTTAATTCCATCCGTCGTCTTATTCAGATTAGCAAGCCAGACGCTCAAACCGTGGGTCATTGTGCTCTTCGGCGTGGGCTTCTTCATATACTTTTCGATAACAGCGGTAGGAGGCACCAGGGGCGCATTTTGTGTTCTGATGATTCTCTGGCAGGCGCTCTGCTGCATTTATGCGTGCAGGCCAAAGTCAGTTCTATGTCTGCTGGTCGGACTGCAATCGTTGGTCTTCTTGTGTATATTTAAGTACCTGAATTTCTTCAGCCTTCTGATATACAACAGTGCCGCGCACGACCCCATCTATTGGTATAAGGCGTTTCTACCACTGGGGATCTCGTTTTTTACCTTTGAATTCATTCACTATGCCGTCGACTGCTACCAGGGAAAGCTCAAGGGAACAACACCAGCGGACTTTTTGGCATTTGTTCTCTTTTATCCAACCATGGTCGCGGGACCGATTAAACGATATCAGGATTTCGTTCCAAAGCTTAACAATATTTCGGACGACTGGCAAACCGACACGCACCGCGGGGTCAGCAGGATACTGGTCGGCCTTGTAAAGAAATTTGCCATTGCGGACATTCTTACTGCTGCGACAAACCACTTGAACGTTCACGATATCGCGCTAGCAACTGGCCGCATTCCCCTTCTTCTCTGGATATTTGGGTATGGAATCAAGATCTACATAGACTTTTCTGCTTATTCCGATATCGCCATCGGAAGCGCGCGCCTATATGGCATCAAGGTGCCTGAGAATTTCGACAATCCCTATCTGCGGAGAAATATCGCATCGTTTTGGCAACACTGGCACATATCGCTTTACCGCTGGCTGATCGACTACATATTTATTCCGCTCGGCGGCTCCCGAGTACGACCGATCTGGATCTATCGGAATATTATGATCGTAATGCTCGCAAGCGGCTTATGGCATGGCGCCGGAAAGGGCTTCATCGTCTGGGGCCTTTGGCACGGAATAATGCTCTGCACGCATCGGCTGTGGTCGATGACCGGAGCAAGATATGTGCGGCCAGACTCGGCTCTCACAGCAATTGCTTCGTGGGCGCTCACATACGTCATGGTTAATCTTGGATGGGCTTTCTTTACAATGCCTTTCGGTACAGCCATATTCTTTTTTCACAGGTTATTGATCGGATAAAAACAATGTATACGAATCTTCTCGATAAGATGCTTGCCGCAGTCCTTAAGGGTCACAAATCGTTCTGCGTCGTAATGGACTATCTTTGCGGACGCATCGACAGGCCGCCGGATGAAAATTCAAGGATACTGAGGATACTGCCGCTCTCGTCGCCTGCCTGGGCCTTGCTCTGGGGATTTCTCTTATGCGTCATTCTTACGTTTTGCGGTCAGTCGTCTAAATTTATCTACATCGACTTCTGAGAACTCGTTTGCAAACACCGGGAAGGTAGGGACGTAATTGCTCAATATGAAACGCTCGCTGGACTCACGATGTCTATTCATTCAAACCGTTGGGGTATGCGTCGTCTTCGCTCTTTATAACTGCTTCATGGTGGCGCTCTCGCGAAATACCTTTCCCCAAAGGCTTCTCAGGGCGATCTCCACGGCGCCGCATTGCGACACCATAATTTTGGGAAACTCCCTGATGGCGTCTGGTTTCGCGTTGAAAGAATACGAAGCGGAGTCCGCCCGGCTGTCCACACATCCTGTTATTTTGCGAGCAGCGCTGGGCGCGACTACCCCATTGGAGCACCTGCTGATACTAAGGGCTGCCGTTCGCCATCAAGCCCACTTCGACACGCTCATTTACGGTTATTTCGACACGCAGCTTTCCGATAGGAATCCGCCAGTTTGTGGCGGCAATCGTGTGATTTCTTACTATGTGGATCCGAACGCCGTCGCGCAATATTACCCTGGGACTTTATTCGATAGGTTCAGCACTCTTGTACTGGCGCGGATACCGTATACGAGTCAGCACATTACGGTGTGGGGTCATGTAGAAGTTCTGCGACGCAAGATTGCCAGGTTCGGAATGCCGTCTTCGCATTTACCGGGTTTTGGGCTCGTTCAAAATGCGAACGATCTTGAAGATGGCGGCAAGAAGACAACCGCGGATCGCTGCCTGGCGGCATTGGGCAGCCCGAACCTGTTGAGCCCTGAGGCAGCAGATTTTGTCCGGCTTGCCAGGATCAGCGCAAATCGGGTCATATTCGTAAAGATGCCGATGCCATCAACTCATATCAAAGACGTCTACACTAACCCGGCGTGGACCACATATCAGAGTCAACTCGTACGTTACCTTGATCGAAATGGCGTTCAACACATCGACGCCAGTCAATGGATCTTGAACGACGATGAATTTGCCGATGCTATTCATCTGAGCACAGTCGGCGCTGGAACCTTTAGCAGCAGGCTGGCGGATACAGTGGCGAACACGGTCCATCAAACGAATGACACACAGGGAACGCTGCCGTTCAAGCAATAGCGCGATGCCCGCAGTCAATCTGCAGAGCGGATAGTGGGCGTGGGAAAGCCATTAAGGCTCAGATCCCTTGTGATTCGCCGCCCTTGAAGCTATTACCGCGACGCCAAGCTGGCCGGCACAGACCAGCGCATAAGCGGCTACCGAGCGGGCGCATATGTGCAGCTTCAATGACTGTACCAAAGTTCGTTGGGCATCGCTAGATTTGCCTTGGCGCATGAGATGAAGCGCCTTCGTGGTGAGGACCACAGCCAATTTGTGGCGAATATCCGAATGCACAGACACCATATTTGGGTCGAGCAAGATCTGCTGGAATCGATAAATATGCCCTTCCGACATGTAAAGGACCGCGTTTCGACTCATGCCCCCGGCATGCAGCCGGTAATTCATTAATCGCTCAGGCTCGTAATAAGCTCCAGCCCCTGTCTTGACGCACTGATAGAAGAGCCAGTAATCGATCGCTCCCATCGCCCTGTCATCAATAAACGACGACGGCACCATGGACCTGCGAAACATCGTCGCCCCAACAGGCAAAGTCGAATCCACGAGCGCAGCACGGCGCCAATCCTTAATCGTTCCACGCAGCAACGCACTTCTTACAAATCGCTTGGTGTTGCCGTCCGAAACTTCTGGCATGCGACGACCATCCGTAGCCATCATCCAATGGTCGCAAAACGCCAGGATCAAGGAGCGATCTGCCTCAAGCGGCAATACAAGGCGCTCTACGAATTGGGGTTCGAACGTGTCATCGTCGTGAAGGATGCAAAAATATTCGCCCGTCGCCATAGTTATACCAGCGCGCCAGTTGCCGGCAATCCCGAGGTTCTTCGCGTGCCTAATATATCGCACTCGTTCGTCACCAAGAAACTCCTGCGCGACAGCCGACGTATCATCGGGGCTCGCATCGTCGAGGATCAGCATCTCGATGTTTTCGTACGTTTGCAGTAGCGCCGATCGCACAGCGTCTCGCAAATACTGCGAGCGGTTGTATGTCGGCACAAGAATGGTTACTTTGGGAGCCACTATATCCATGACGACCCTTCGCTGTCTTGCACTGTAAAGTGCCTGTTTACAAACCCCTCGACGTCATTAGAAAGAAGCATCGGGCATTCGCTGCGGATCTTCTCTTCCGGCCAATACCACCAGGCGATCTTTTGCAGCTTAGCGATTAACTCCTCCGAGAATCTGGTCTTCACTACACGGGCGGGATTTCCAGCCACCACGGCATATGGTGGAACATCCTTAGAAACCACGCTGCCGGCCGCGATAACGGCGCCGTCGCCAATCGTCACGCCTGCCATAATCATGGCTCCGGTACAAACCCAAACATCGTTGCCAATGATGATATCCCCTCTGGCAATAGGAATACCTATCGGCGCGTCGACGTCATCGAAAAGCACGCTGAATGGGTAAGTTGTCACCCAATCCGTCCTGTGATAACCGCCAAACACGATCCGAACGTCTTCGGCAAATGCGCAAAACTTACCAACCTTCAGCGTTGCAGGTTCGCCAAAATGAATAATCTTGGGACTTCCACTCGGATGGCCGTAACTATAATCGCCGATCTGCCAGTCTCGGTACCGGTCAAGTTCATTTAGGACAATGCTCTCATCTAAGCTAAAGTATCTGACACAACAGCGGTAAAGCTTCAGTAGCAATCGCCTAACTGAGGCATTGAGCGCCGAACGCACGCGTAATCTATACCTTTGTTTCATGGCACTTCCGTGTAACTGAATCACTACTGCACACAGCATCTACTGACGAACGCGCTGTAGATAATTGAGAACTTTAACATAAGCGGGGTCGACACGCGACAACAACCTTTGAAGCAAAAGCGGTGGCGCTTCGATGCCCCCATCAGGCGCGTTGTTCGAAGCGATTCCGATATGGTATTGACGGCATTTTTCCCAATCGATGTCCCATATGTCATCGAGCCAAAACTTCTTGGCACCGTATTTTGCAAACATCTTTAGTATCTCGTAATCGTGCCAATAATATTCTTGATGCACCCTCAGGTTCATGTCGAGGCCCAATTCCGCCCATGAAGCGAACCATGACGGTGGCACGGCATCTAAGGCTTTGCCTTCAAGCCAGTCTCTATTGCTTCCGTAAACTCTGCGTCTAGTCATGAAGCGTGGAGAAGTACACATCACGTTTTCCAGCACGCTGTAATAACGCTGTCTAGCTCTAAATCGATCGAATTGCAGCCAAGCGTAGTGCAGCACCTTTACGTCGTCGATCTCGAGGTTATTAGCGTAATCCGGCATCGGAATCCGCAAGCTGTGGATCTTCTTTGGCCTATGCACAGCACCGTCGTCCACATATCCCAGCGGCGTTAGGGAACTGTGGCGGATACATTGCTCAGTGGAGCCATAGAGGTCGGGTTTCTCAAACCAAACGACTGTGCCAGGCTTCGCCGCCAGCATCGCTTGCCATCCGGGCTTCTGGACCGCATCAGCCGCAAGGATCTCGTCTGCATCCAGCCCAAGTATAATCCGCGGGGTTGGAACGACATTTCTAGCTTCGTTTAGAAGCAATAGCTGGCGGGAACTTTCGTCGTACGCGCCTGAGTCGTTCATTATTACGTGAACCTTGGGATACTTCGGATAGATTTCAAGACTTCCGTCTGTCGAAAGCTGGTCCGCAATTATAATGTGATCGGCAAATTGGCTGGTTACGGTAAGGAACCTGTCAAGTATCCACGCCTCGTTTTTCACGGGTGTAACGACGACAATTTTTGGCGTACCTGTCACCAATTTCCATGGTCCTCCTAGCGTAGCATCCAATAATAACCTAACTAGCTCGGTGCCGGCAAGCCGCAGTGTATATCTCAGAGGTGCGTCTCGCCGTGTCAACCCAAGTAAAATCTTGCGAACGAGTTCGCGCCAAAGCCCGGACGCCTAGGAGCTTACTCCGGTTCCTAAGTAGTGAAACGACCAGTTCTGCCATTCCAGAGACATCGCCAGGCGCAACCAGATGATGCCGAGGTAGCATCTCAGGTGCTCCCGGAGAATCGTAGGCGATTACCGGCAACGACGCCGCCAACATCTCCAAGACGCCAAACGGAAAACCTTCAATGTAAGATGGGAATACGCCAACAGAGCATTCCGCCAGCCGTGCCGGGAGCTCTTCCGGCGCAAACCTGGAAACTACGTCAATTCGATTTTGTAGGTCCTTTGGGAAAAAAGATAGCACTTCCGCACTCGTTCGGAACATTCCAGATGTTCCAAGCATTTTGAAACGGACATCCGACACGCCATTGCTAATCAAGCGAAAGATGCCCGGCAAGTCCGCAGCACCCTTTCGGTAGTCGAATGAACCTACGAATGCAACAATCGGCACTCGCGGTGGATCACTTGATACAGCGTCGAACAACGCCCGCCGGTCACCGCCAATTCCGAACGGCAGGACAACAATCTTACCTGGGTCCACACCGATGGCTTCGAGCGCAGCTTTGTCCCGCGCATTGGTTACGTTGACAAGATCTGCCTGAGTCACGGTCTCGCTAGCCATATCTTCCCGATGAGCAGATGCCAGCCGGTCGCGGTGCCCAAACACCAGTCCACGAACATGGCTCCGTAAACTCTTGCCTTCTGGTATCTTTATCTTTCCAAAGTGATGCGAGAGCAGCACGGAACGAGCTACAAACAGGGTGCCGGACGGAAACAGGTGCCGAGGATATGGCAGGTATCCGTGGTCGTAATCGACCACATCGTAGGCTGCGGCATTCTCAACCAGATAATCGCGTAAATTTCTCGCACGCTGGTCGAAACGCCTCGTGGCACCAGTATCTTCTGGGCCGATTGTATCGCATGTCCAACCGAGGCTGCGCATCTCGTCAACCAGTTCAGCGATCACCTTGGGCCCACCCAGGTGCTTGACGACAGGGGCTGGGCTATAGAATAGGATCTTCATACAACTCCAGTCTCAGCGAGCGCCAGAAGCGTCGCTTCGAGCTTGTCAAGCACGACATCCTTTCGCCAAGCTTGAGACGCCTGAACGGCTTCGTGGGACAGCCGGTTCCAAGTTTCATCACCCATACTTGCCATTATAGCATTCGCATAATGCGAGGCGTCAACCTCATCGACCAGCACCCCATCTACCCCATCGCGCAGAAAGGCGGCAGGACCGCCGGACCTGTGACAAACGCATGGCGTCCCGACGGACATCGCCTCTGCAATGCTTCGCCCGTAGGGCTCGCCGATAGATGTTGAAATTAGAAAATGCGTTGACGCCATATTTCGATACACGTCCACGTTTGGCGTCTTGCCAAAGAATTTCACAGAGCGCTCAAGTCCCGCCGATGAGCAGTAGTCCCGCAAGCTGGTCATCTCGGAACCGTCACCAAAGATGTTCCCAACCAAATCAATTCCGCGTTCGAGCAGCAGGCCAATCGTCTTAATAAACACGAGAGGATTCTTATGCTTCTCCAGATTTGCTACGAATGCAACAGTCAACGGCCCCAAGGCACGCGCTCGCCTGCGACCAGCAAGATCGGCAGGTGGCTCAACGATAAGAGGTAACACTATTACCTCGGATTGCGGCGCCTCAAGGCGCAGGTCGGAGGCGTGCGAAGCCGTGCATGCAATCACCAGAGACGCTGACTCGACGGCATTGCGCCACCCGCGACGAGCGACGGGCGCAATGAACTTCTGAATGCTAAAACCAAACCGCGGCGCTCGCAATGCACTCGGTGGCGCTGCGCTTGCCGGCCACGGGGTATAGAGTGGTCCAATAACCAGCGGCTTACCGTGCGTCCGGGGTATTGTCGGGCACCCCTCACCGCCCGGAGTCATGCGCCAGACAAGATCAATGGCAGCAGTTCGGTCAAGCTGTTCAAACCATCGATCCGCTTTCCAAGCGTGCTCCCATGGCGCCAGAGAATTTGCCGGAACGCGTTGCCGCCCGGACCTAACATGCAAGTTGGCGCTACACCGATCGATCGGAGCCCGATTCGAGTACGCGTATATTGTGTGCCCACGTTCGGCAAGGCCGTTGAGTAGCGAAAAGCAAATGAGACCTTCGCCGTGAGATTCATGATCGGTCAAGCATTCGGACGCGCGGTGAACGAATATGGTAAGTCGCCGCAACGAGTTGCGTGGATCTGCCACTTTATTTAGTCCTCGCCGGTTTGGGAACTTGCAAACTCGCAATTTTCCGAAGCGTTCGCAAGTGCGCCTGCTGGCGACTGCGCGAAATCGTGCCGCGCATCAGCGACTGATTCAACATAAACATGTTCCACGGCAAAGTGAAGCGATAGAGGAACCGTAGCAGAAGGGCCTGGGTCCTGCCGTAGTGCTTCAGAAAGAAAGCCAGTCTCGTGCGATACATCTCAACGCGCATGTCGTCGGGCCCGTCGTTCTCGCATTTCATCGACTGCCCCCCGATATGGGTAATAACAGCAGCCGGGCAGTAGGCTACTTTCCAACCTGCCTGCTTTGCTCGATAACACCAATCGACCTCCTCAGTGTTCGCGATAGGTGAAAGCACGTCATCGAGCAGGCCAATCTGGCCGATCACGGAATCTCGAACAACGATGCACGCACCCAGCACCCAGTCAACCATCGCCACTTGGTCGCCGTCCTGCGCCGGATCAAAGCCAACTCTCTTAAGGCCGCAAATAGCCTGTGGCAACTGCATTATACCAATCAGTTCCGAACAGAGCGTCATAAACCGAAACGTGCAATTCTGCTGCGAACCATCCGGATTGAGCGTTCTTGGTCCGACCATGCCGACACCTGAATTTTCATCCATAAACTCGACCAGAGTGTCGATAGCGCCATCATGGATGATGGTGTCATCGTTAAGAATGCAGGAGTAACGGCCTGTTGCCAACGCAAGCACCTGATTGTGGTTGGCAGAGAAACCAAGTCTCCTCGAGTTGAAAAGCCAGTGAACCTGCGGAAACTCTGAGCGCATTTGTTCGATGCCGCTCCCGTCAGTAGCATTGTCGACCACCCAGACATCGAGAGCAACCACATGTGTGCTCGCGTACACGGAACGAAGACATTCGCGAAGCAAATCCGGATTACTGTGATTGATAATCGAAAGGGTCAGGTCCGGATGCACCTGCTCCATGTATTGAGAAAGTTCAGCATTCATGATTGCACTGTGTTTGCCCGCCGGTCCGTCATCATCCTGAGCACTAACCTTAAGTCGGATTCCTTTCGGGCGGCAGAATAAAGGACTTCACTCAATGCCACAAGGGATACGAAAATTGCGAGTGAAATCGTGGCGGAAAAGATCGGATTCTCGTGCCCCAACTGCCTTCCAATAAGCAACGCGACTCCTAGCCGCATATATACAATAACAAGCGGTCTAAGGAGCGCGTCGAACGGGATAGCGCAATGCGGATTGCGGCGTCGTAGCGTAAAGCACGAAATCGCTATTTCCAGCAATGTCGCCGTCGTCAACAGCGGTCCAATTCCGATCATTCCAAATCTGAGTACGCAGAAATAACCGGCACCCGCCCGGACGGCGCCCATAATGATGGTTATTATGAGTCGATCACCTGGATACCCGTTCGCATTCTGGGTCATCGCCAGCATACCGTTGAGGCTCTGCAAAACCGCTTCCATGATCAGCCATTGCATCAAGGGCACCGCAGGAAGCCACCGAGATCGAAACAGTAAAGGTATTGCGACAGGCGCGACGATCACGGCTAGGGGGGCAACGAGCCAGAGGAGCGCGCCTAGCCGGCGAATTGACTGCTGAAGCGAGGCGCCTACGTACGCCTGGTCGGATTGTAGACGGCTCATCGCTGGGAAGGCTACACGGTTGAGCACACTGACAAGCGTGAGCGGCACGGAGGCAAGATTCATAGCCCAACCAACGTATCCAAGCGCAGTCAATCCCAATAAGCGCGACACGGCTAGTGGAAGCCAACCTCCGAACAGGGCAGGAACGATGGCATTGAGTTGAAATTGAAGGCCAAAACCCGCCAATGTCCGCAATAATGCGACCTTCGGATACGCGACGGGCCGCCAAGGGCTCGCGCGGAACCAGATTACCAGTCCTACAACGCCTCGAATGAGTCCGCCGCCGGCAAGCGCCCATGCGCCAAGCCCAGCGAAGGCCATTGCGATGGTGCTCGCCGTTTGAACGACGTTCTCTATAAGCTCGCACTTGGCGATTGTCTTAAAAGCAAGGCGCCGCTCCAGCAATAACACTGGGACGATGCGACCGCTCGAAAAAAACAAGCCGATCGCCATCCATGCAAGTATGGCCCAGGCGGTGCGGCTCAAGTGGTAAAAGACTGTCAACCATGGCGATGCAGCCATTATTACCAAGACGACCAATGCTGTTATGGCTTGCTGAGCGAAAAACACCGTGCTCAGTTCTTCTTCGGTCGGTATTCCGGGCTTACGAATGATCGCGGCCGCTAGGCCGATGTCGCACAGATACATCCCCATTCCCGCAATCGAAGCGGCAACGCCAAAAAGACCGTAATCCTTAGGAAAAAGAAGTCTGGATAGTACTAGCGAACTAACGATACGAAGGCCTAGTGAGAAGGCAGTGCGAAGGCCCAGTGATTTAACGCCGGACACCGCTTGCCATTTGACATCGCTTGATCGCGTTTTCGCGTCAGTCTCCGAAGATGTGGTTGGTTCGGGCATTACACTAGCAGACGGAAACAAAAGGAGACCCCGAGACGACGGCGCCACGTGCCGACGCAATTGCGCGCGGGCCTCCCTGCTTCTCTTAGACAACCGACAACGCCGCGCAAAGCGAGGTAGGTCCGCTGATGCACTCATAGGCGCATTTGCTAATTCGGACCAAGTGAGCTTGTTCTAACCCAACAGTATGAAGCATTATGCAAAATGGCACAGCGCTAGCCAATATGTGCGCCGATGTGGCCCGTCGTGCAAGAAAACACCGCACCGGCATTGAACGCCATGAAGCGGGCAGGCGCTCCCGGCCGAAGCGCAGGTTCGGCGACGCGATCGCCTGCAATGGTTAGCCGGAAGGAACCCGAAGAGCAAACGATTTGAGTTTCAGGAACGGGCGCTCAACAAGGACCCAACTGCCCAATGCTAACAGGGCCGTAGTTGCCAAGGCTAGAATGAAAAGTGACATCGGCACAAGATATGGTTTGAAATAATAAACCAAAACCATCTGAACGGGATACGCATAAAGGTATAGACCATAGGATAGGTCAATTCTGCGGCCGAACGAGTGCCATCGGCTTGGAACAAATGCAATATACATCAGCGCATAGCTGCCAAATAAGGGAAGCGTGTAAGCTATAATTGGTACGCACCAGATCGATATTGCCAGTGCTATAACTGCCAGCCACATCAAAGCTTTGCTATACGGTACGATGCCGCGGTACAAATACAAACACATGCCTGCCAAAAAATACGTTAACATTCTGGACATTATTACAAGATCGCAAATGCGAACGGAAAGAGCATATATGACGTGCCGCCAATGCGGGCCACCATGCCGACCCAGATCGGGAATATTAGATACGCCCAGCCATCCCATCAGAAGATTGCTGCAGTGAAGCGCGTACCAGATGTAAACCACCAGAAAGAATATAAATGGCAGAGTTCTGCGCACACTTACTGGGATCGCAGTCCGGCTCATCATCGCGATCATTCCTAATAAGGCCACGACCATATAGCATTCAAATTCGTAAGATATCGTCCACATAGATCCATTCAGGCTGCCCGGAAACGCCGCAATCGAATGTGTTTTCGGGTCGGAGTAGCCAAGGAACATGTACTTCAGACCGAATGTTCCGACAAATTGCGCAGCTTTGGAAGCGCACAATTGGCCCCAGTAAGCGGAGGTGTTGCCCGCGGCAATAGGGCCCGACACAAAAAGACAAAACAGGACGGCTACAAGGTAGCCAGGATAGATCCGCAAAACACGCTTGGTCAAGTAGTTGAGAAATCCGTGGCTGTGCTGCCAGCTCATTGTTACAAGATATCCGCTGATGACGAAAAAACCGTAAACGGCGATATGTCCCAAGTCGATCGGATGATCGTTCGCCAAATCCTTCTGCTCTCGCAAAAGATGCTCTATTGGGTCAAAAACCTGCATACCGAGAAGGAGTGGATAGCTATGCGAAAAAATAACAGAACCGGCCAGAATAACCCTCAGAATGTTGAAGTTGTTGTCGGCGGATGGTCTTTGCATTCTATTGTACGTCAACTCAGGCTTGACAACAATTGGGTTGTTCTCGGAGATCATACGCTTCAGCTCTGTTCGCCAGCGCATACCACGCGAGCATACCCGCGCAGGCGGAGCGGAATTGGAATGTCGGGTTCGGAAAGTGTTGTCGTCATGTGCGATGCCTCGGAATGCCACCCGGGCCAGGGGCTCTTTACGGGAGCCGGACAGGTCCGCGTCGATTCATTATATCATATAGGTGGCGGAGTCTGGCGCTGGCCCGCATACTGTCAATTATCCTGTGATGAATGCTTCGTCAGCAGCGTCACCACGCCGGCAGCGCCTCGCGCTATTTCGTAGACCATCCCGAGAACCCTACCGGTCTTGTCATTCCGCGGAGTCCGCGACGCCAGGAATCTCAAACCCTATGTTAACCACCCGACCAGAGATTCCAGCGTCGCAAGCTTCGCGGAATGACAATAACGAGGGGATACACTCGGCCCATCGTTTCCATCCCAGTCATCGAATAATATGAGTTCACATAACCACAATCGTCTCGTACTGGATGCGCGGCAGCAGTTCCGTGGTGTTATTCCGGCCCACGATGCATCCAATGGGTATAATAAGCGTGGTTTGAAACCGCGCGAAGCGTCGGCGAGCCGGGGGGAATCATGGGGCATGATCAGATATGGAAAGATGTCATATGGACGTTCTTCGAGCCGTTCATAAGGCTCTTCTTTCCGCAAGTCGCCGCAGCCCTCGATTTTTCGACCGCGCAGCTTATCGAGGGTGAAGTGTTTACGGACGTGCCCGAAGGGAACCGCCGAGAGCCGGACGTCGTTGTTCAGGTGAACCGCAAGGATGGCGATCCGGAGATCGTTCTCGTGCATGTGGAGGTGCAATCGGAACGGCGGGACGACGTGCCTTACCGGATGTGGGAATATTACAGCCTGCTGAGGCTGCGCAAGAAGCTGCCGGTTTTTCCGATTGTGGTATTTTTGACTCCCGGCGCAGGCGGATTGGTGCGAGAAGGCTACCGGGAAGAGCTCTTCGGCGAGCAGATCCTTGAGTTTGCGTACCGAGCTGTTGGGCTTCCCGATCTGCCCGCCGAAGCGTATGGCAACCGGGCCGACCCTTTGGCGGTCAGTTTGAGCGCGCTGATGCGGTCGCCGGAAGGAAGCCGCGTCAAGCGCAAGTTGCAGGCATTGGAACGCTTAGGTTCCGCTAATCTGGACGATGCGCGGGCGTGGCTGCTAACCTATGTGGTCGATAAATACCTTGTCTTGACAGAAGAGGAGAACGAAGAGATGAACCAGTTGACGAGCTTCGATCCGACGTCGCCGGAACGCTTCAGGAACGGCTTGATGAACTCGTGGGAAAAGGCCGGCTGGGACCGCGGCATCGAGCAGGGCATCGAACGCGGCAAACACGATCTGATCGTACGTCTGATTCGACGCAAGTTCGGAGAGGCGGCGGCTCCGATAATCGATCGGATCATGGCTATCGATGATCTGGGGCGCCTCGACGATCTCGCCGAGAGGCTGCTCAATGCTGCCACGGTCGAGGATCTCGGCCTCGCGTGACTAATTGCCGCAATACGACGAAGGACGGGGTTGGCCCTAAGACGACTGTAAATGTAGTATTGGACAAGACAGAAACGAACTGGTGCGCCTATACCCCCGATGACATCGGGGTAGTCTTTTCAACGGCGCCCACCCGCGAAGAGGTGATCGTGAGTTTTTGCGAAGCGCTCAAGGGCCATTTGGAAGCGATGACGGACGAAGGGCTGGAAACGCCAACGGTCGAAAACATCAATGTCCAGGAGTTAATCGCGGTTTAACGGGCGCGGAGGCCCATACCACAATAGGATTGGAGTCGGTTGGCTGATAAGGGTGCATCGGTATGGCTTATCCGAGGACCCAAAGTGCCCACACCCCAGCCCTCTCCCGCGGACGGGAGAGGGAGACAGAGCCGACCCTATTTCTTCGCGATACTCCAGATCGACAGGGCGCTAGTCAACACGCTCAGCCAGGTTGTCAGGTTGGTGTTCGGTTGGCGGCGGGTCGGGATATAGATGATATCGCCGCGATCAACCAAGAAATCGGTTCCCTTGCCCAATTCCACCTGACCCAGGTCGAACGGTATCACGATGACCTTTCCTGAGCTGTCCCGACGAACCAGATGGGATTTCATAAGGTCTGCATTGCTTGTGGTGCCGCCCGCGTTCAGTACGGCTTGCGTTACTGTTAATTGCGAGTTCTCGGAGATTGGCAATGATCCTGCAACCTTCACTTCGCCCACGATCGAATATCGGTTAAAGTTGGTAGGGACGAGCATGACATCGCCCGGCATCAGGCGCTGCTTGGATGCGCTGTCCGTCATGTCTTCGCTGACCTGGGTAATATCGACCACGCGCACCTGATCGCCGTGCGAGATCTGCGCTCTTGTAAGCGCCGCACCGGGTAGCGCCCCACCCGCCATGGCCATGGCGGCAGTGAGGGTCACTCCCTCTTTTGGCACGTCAAACCCGCCGGCGCGCGCCACTTCTCCTGCAATCTGAATTTCAGGAAGGACGATCTTTTCCGGCGCCTGCGCCACAATACTATCGCCGGGCACGATTGGAACATTCTGAGAGATATCGGTCATTGCAAACAACGCGGAACCGCTGATATGTATGGGAGCAGCGGCGCCTGAACGCAGGACAAGAATGTCGGTATCGCTCGGATTTTGCGCGAGCCCACCTGCAACGGCGATTAAATCGAAGAGGCGCGCGCCAGCCATTATGGGATATTGGCCAGGCGTCTTAACGGCCCCAAGGATGCTGACCGCGCCGAGCGGCGCATTTGTGGCAGAGGGATGGACGATTATGGTGACAGCCGGGCTGTTGATCATGCCGCTGAGCTTCTTCTCGAGCAGTGTCGTCAGTTCCAACTCGGTCATCCCCGCCGCATGCACAGTTCCCGCCCAGGGGAAGGCGCAGAGGCCGTCCGGCAGTACCGTGACAGTGGCCCTGAGATCGTCGTGGCCAATCACGAAATAATCGAGCTGGTCACCCAATTGAATTCGGTAATCCATGCCTGCCGGCAATTGCAACAAAGGCATCGCAATTGCAGGCTTTTGTGCCCCCTGCTGATCGCAGCGCACGGGCGTTGCGGCAAGCGCCATGCAGGCGATTGCGGCGACGATTGGGACGAGGGGCGACAAGCGCCCTGACAAGCTGACTTTCATTCCTTTGGATCCTCTTTCGCAGCGGCGGGTTTGCGCCAAAACCACTTGCGGCCGCTTTTTGCATCCTGGCTATCAGACGAGTGGCTGTACGAGTAGTAGTTGTAGTGATAGTGGTTGTAGTAATAGTACCCGTAGCCCGATGTCGTAGACATCTTGTTGTACGCCACGCCGATCAGCCTGGCTCGAGCCTGCCGAAGCGTGTTGACTGCGTGTGCCGCAGCCTGCTTCTTCGTGGACCCAGCCGCAACCACAATCATTGTCGCGTCCATCTGCGACGCCAGAATCGCAGCGTCCGCACCGATCAACACCGGAGGACTGTCGAAGATCACAATATCCGCTTCGCCCACCAACTTCTTAGCCAACGCCGTGAACGCCTGCGAGTTAAGTACTTCGCTCGGGTTCGGAGGCACGGAGCCTCCTGTCAGTATCCGCAAGTTCGGCGCAGACTCGACCGTCTGCAGAGCCTCGTCAAGAAGCACATGACCGAAGAGAACGTCCGTCAGGCCAGGAACAGGCATGAGATTCAGCAGTTTGTGGATATTCGACTTGCGCAAGTCCGTGTCGATCAGAATCACCGATTTGCCGTCCAGCGCCATCGCCATCGCGATATTCGTCGCTGTCGTCGACTTCCCTTCACCGGGGTGCGCGGATGTGACCAGCAAAGTCTTGATCGGTGAGTCCACAGACGCAAAGTGCACATTTGTCCGCACTGTCCGATAACTCTCAGCCGCAGGCTCCTTGCCGCTCATGACCGTCAGAAGATGCGAGTCCCCCTCCGGTATAAGAGGAATGGCGCCCAGGGAAGGCAGCGTCAACAGCCGCCCCGTTTCTTCCATCGAGCTGATCCGGTCATCCAGCATATCCTGAAGAAGCGCGAGGCAGATACCCAGGAACAGGCCGATCATCAGAGAAAGCGATATGTTCAGAAAACGTTTCGGACGAACCAGCTCCGCGCGACGCGCGGTTTCCAGAACGTGGGCTGTTGCATGATACGCCTGCTCGCGCATCCACAGATCGGCTTCCTTATCCGAATACAGCTTATCGTCCGCCTGAGCCGCATTGTATTTGCGCATCAAGCTTTGATACGCCAGCTCCCACGTCGCCGCATGAACAATCGATCCCTTTTGCGCCTCTAGAGACGCCCGAGCCGCGGACACGCCTGTTTGAGTGGCCGCTTCCTGTGCTTCAAGCGTCAGGAGAGAGCTGCGAAGCTGGTCCCGCACCGGGTTGGCGGCCCCGCTGACAGTCTGAGCCGTCGCCGGAACCCGAGCAAGCCGTTTCTTGTATTCGGCAATCTGGGCGTCCACCGCCATAACCTGAGCTGAATTGGCGGTGAACCCGCCCTTTTGAGTCATCGCGATCCGGCTCACTTCGAGTTGTGAAATGTTGTTCTGGATCGATGTGATTTCGGGGTTGCTGGACCGAAGGGTCAAACTATTGGATTCCGGCTCCAGGGCTAGAAGCCGACGGTCCATTTCGATCTGAGACTCAATCGCTTTGAGATTGGTTTGCCCGGTGTCGATCTGCTGGGCCACGATATCGCTGCGATTCTGAAGACCCGCAACGTCCGTGTCGAAATCGGAAATCTGGTTCTTTTGCTTGAACTGTTGAAGCTGAGCCTGGATGCGCTGCAGACGCCCGTGAGCCTCGCCAGCGCGGTCGTGGGCAAACTGACGCGCACTGTGGATCTCCTGGACGCTTCTTTGGGCGCATTGATCCAGATAGTCCTGCAAAAGAGCATTCGCCGCGTCCTTCGCCCGTTTGGGCGTATTGGCGTCCGCCGAAACCGCAATAACGTTCGTGTCTTCCTCTTGCTTGACAGCAAAAGCCGGCTCCACGCCAACCTGAGCACGCACAAGATCGAACAAAGGCTGCGACTGAAGTTCCGCGACCTGGGTCGAAACGTCCTGAGTCGGAGACAGCGTCAGAATGCTCGACAGCGGATTCGACGAGTCGATGTTGTTAAGCCCCACCGCTGGAGGTTCGACAACGAGCCGAGACTTCGCCTCCCACACGGGCTTCGTCAACAGCGTTATAATCGTACCGACAACACCGACCGCGATCACAGTCTGGATAACGACAAGCCGGCGACGGCGCAGAATGTCCCAATAAGCGGTCAGCGGCAGATCTGTGCCGGCTT
>Ga0316231_1002305_pt1 | contig 18454 bp, 15 predicted proteins | sample TBH18027metaG_FD_206002 | JGI IMG/M metagenome (GOLD analysis project Ga0316231, IMG submission 206002) | Freshwater microbial communities from Trout Bog Lake, Wisconsin, USA - TBH18027 | ecosystem: Environmental > Aquatic > Freshwater > Lake > Hypolimnion/Profundal zone | place: USA: Wisconsin...
CCTGACCCGGTCTACCGCCCTGAGTGCGACCCCGGAATGGGCCGCGCCCATCCCCAGAACCACCACCCGCACCGCCGGACCCAGGTTTACCCCCGCGACCTTGATGCGTTAGGCCGTGATGACCGCTAGCCATTGTTAAAGCATCCTTGGAGCCCCAGTAAGACACAGAAGTTTGCATCGGATCTGGCTGAAAATCCCCTCCAGCAGCACCCGCATGACGATCACGACCGTGAGGACTACCACCAGACGACCGGCCTTTATCTTGTGCTTGAGGCACTTTCAGACCTGCAGACTTCATCAGGCTTGCAACCCCTTCCGAAGAAACCTCTTCCCACTTACCCCGACGTAAACGCGGAGGGAGCAAGAACATCCCGTAGCGAGTACGAATCAAGCGAGAAACGGTATGCCCGACCGCCTCAAACATGCGACGCACTTCGCGGTTACGGCCTTCCGTCAGTGCTACGTGATACCAACGGTTTGCACCATCACCACCACCCATTGCCAAACGCAGAAACCGTGCTTGACCGTCATCCAGCTGAATGCCACTCTTTAGTTGCGCAGTATTTTCTTGACTCAATTCGCCCAAAATACGGACTGCGTACTCGCGTTCAATACCGTAACGCGGATGCATCAAGCGATTTGCCAACTCACCAGAGGTTGTAAATAACAACAGCCCCTCTGTATTGAAATCCAATCTACCCACAGCAATCCAGCGACCTTGGCGCGGTTTTGGCAAACGATCAAATACGGTCGGACGGCCCTCGGGATCCGATTGACTCACGATCTCACCGGCAGGCTTGTGATACAAAATAACGCGCGGAGGCTTGGTCTGAATCTTGCGATGAACCTGCTTACCATTAATGCGCACTTGATCAGTTGGACCAATACGTTGGCCAATGTGTGCTGGCAGACCATTAACCGATACACGCCCCTGAATGATTAAGTCTTCCATGTCTCGGCGCGAACCCATTCCAACATCCGCCAATACCTTATGAAGCTTAACAGTGTCTTCATCATCTACATCATCGTCCAGTCCATCCAAATCAGACCAGACTTCATCACGCAGACTCAACGGTAAATCATCTACATTTGCAAATTGCAGACTACTCATCTCATCTTCAGTGGGCGCATCCGCGTCATCATCATGACGAACACGTTGAGCTCGACGCTCTGCGCCAGTCTGATGAGAGATCTCATTCTCATTCGGACCATCAGGATTCGGCGTCTCAACAGCCTCTGGGGCATCGAGCGCAGCATCAAACTCACCAGACACTACGGCGGCAAATAAGGCTTCGCTTTCGGCGGCATTTGGCGCCTGCTTGGATGAAGAGTGTTGCCCTTCGCGACCAGCCACATCCCCGCCCTCTCGGCGTGGCTTGTCCTTATTAAAGGGGCGTTTTTTATTAAAAGGGTGCTTGCCAGCGCGACGGGGGCGACGCTCGCCACCTTCCCGGCCATCAGCCTTGGCGCCTTCCCCACTGGGGGTCGCAGATGAAGGAACTATTGGGGATGAATCGTTATCGTTGGTGCTTGTCATTAATAATTATGTTGTTTCGTCTGCTTGAGAATCAGACTCAGGAGTAAGGACTTCAATGGCGTCTTCAGAAACCTCTTCAACCACTTCTTCGCTGATTGTCACTACGGTTTCTACCGTAGCAGTTTCAGGATCAAATTGCATCACAGCCTGACCAAGTTGCTCAGCAGCCGCCATCGGCGCCGCATCTTCCAGCATTGGCAAGCTCTGTAAATTGGTAAGGCTTAAATCATCTAAGAATTGTTTAGTAGTGGCATACAAGCCGGGGCGACCAACAGTCTCTTTGTGGCCAATCACTTCCACCCAACCACGATCCTCCAGCTGCTTCATCACATTGCTACTTACAGCAACGCCGCGAATCTCTTCAATCTCGCCACGCGTAACAGGTTGGCGGTAGGCGATGATGGCTAAGGTCTCCATGACTGCGCGCGAATACCGTGGTGGTTTTTCTGGGGTCAAGCGATCCAAATATTCACGCATAGAAAGACGACTCTGAAAGCGCCAGCCAGTAGCGATATGAACCAGCTCCATACCCTTCTCATCCCACTCATGTTGAAGAATTTGAAGCATTTCTTCAATATCCGCAGAGGCTATATCTTCTGCAAAAAGGCGGGTGAGATCAGCAACAGTAAGTGGCTCCTGTGCGCACAGGAGGGCTGTTTCAATGACGCGCTTGTTGTGATCGTCCATAAAAATTCGGCTATCAGGAATCTCCTGAGTAGTCTTTAAAAAGGTGTTCAGTAATGGGTTTTGGTGTTCTCTAGCTACTGCTCAGAAGGGGGTCCCTGCAATGCGATTAGAAGACCCACTTGTGCCTAAACGAAATCCTTTTCGTTCACCATCGCGCCATTATAAGGTAGGCTCAATACAATAGCCATATGGACCCATTTGACACCAAAAACCCTCTCCCAGCCCAAAAACGATCTAATCGACGCCAATTCTTAGGCTTTGGGGTGGGATTTGGCGCACTAGCGATAGGCAGCAGTTTAAGCGCCTGCAGCACATTTACGACCCGCAAGCCTGTTGTCGCCCTTGCTCTTGGTGCCGGTGCAGCCAGGGGATTTGCGCACGTTGGCGTAATCAAGGCGCTTGAGGCACAGGGAATCCATCCGGATATGGTGGTTGGGAGCAGTGCTGGGAGCGTGATTGCCGCCCTATACGCCGCTGGCGCAACAGGCAATGATCTCCACCGCATCGCCCTCCAATTGGATGAGGCAACCATTGCCGACTGGGGTTTGCCATTTTCAGGACGCTTTGGGGGATTAATTAAAGGGAATGCTTTGCAAGCCATGGTTAACCGTGAAGTGCAGAATAAAACCATAGAACAAATGCGCATTCCACTCGGCATTGTGGCAACCGAACTTCAATCCGGTAAAGGCATCCTCTTTCGAACTGGAAACACTGGTTTAGCTGTACGCGCCTCTTGTAGTGTTCCGGGAATTTTCCAGCCCGCAGTCATCAGCGGGAAGGAGTATGTCGACGGAGGTCTCGTAGCCCCGGTGCCGGTTAGCTATGCAAGACAAATGGGTGCAACCCTCGTGATTGCCGTAAATATTTCTTCCGAGCCGGTTCATCAAGATGCAACCGGCACCTTTGGAGTTTTGGAGCAAACTATTTCGATCATGCAACGAAGCATTAATCAGTTTGAACTCAAGACCGCTGACATCGTGATTCAGCCGCAACTCAAACAAATGAGTAGTGGTGATTTCAAATCCCGAAATGCCGCAATCTTGGCCGGCGAAATAGCCGCGCAAGAACAAATGGCACTAATTCGAGAAAAAATCAAAGGGTAAGCGCCACACAATCCAATGGGCCGGACTACTTAAAGACTATCGGATCCACGCTTGATGGTATTTACCTGATTGAGCAACTCTTGACGATCAGCATCACCCAAATTATCGGTATTGTCTAAACGACGAGCACCATCAAAGCGCTTATCCCAGTAAAGACTTCCAAGATCGTCCACCCGCACACTTGCGCCCTTGGATGGAGAATGGATGAACTTGTTATCACCAACATAAATGCCAACGTGAGAAAACGTTAAACGCATGGTATTAAAAAACACGAGATCGCCTGGCTGCAATTCATCGCGGCTCACAGGCCTTCCCACATGACTCATCTGAGTAGATTTTTGCGGCAATAAGAAACCCAGCTTATCTTTGAATACATAACCAACAAAACTACTGCCATCCAAGCCAGTCTGAGGTAACTCGGCATCCCAGCGATACCGTACTCCAATGGCCTCCATAGCGCGGTTAATCAATTCATCTGGCTTGCCAGAGACAGAATCCATGAGGCGATCGGAAACTCGAGCGAAGTAGGATTTACCCGCCTGAAACATGCTCTCCTTTGGCGTAGCGGACTCGACCGCAGGGTCGGGAGCGGCATCCAAGGCGTAAGCCTGAGAGATAACGGTGGCCAATAAAACGCTTAGGCAAAGTTGCCCTAACGCCATGGCTCGAGGTTGTTGCAGCGCTTTTTTAACTGACATCGGTTCAGTTTACCAAATAAGAAAGATTTCACCAAGCATATAGGATAGCTGTAAGTGCTTGTATTGTATGTATATTCTGAAAAAAGTCCCCGGGAATGCACCAAATTGGGCCTTTAAACACCCTTCACTCTAGAGATCTTTTATGCGATTTCAGCGGCAGAAAACAGCTCCTTGGTATAGGCCTGGCGAGGGTGTTGAATCAGGGTTTCGGTATCTCCAAACTCCACTACGCGCCCCCCTTTTAAAACCATGACCTCATGAGACATGGCCCGAATCACTGCTAAATCATGACTAATCATCAAATATGCCAAGTTGTATTTTTTCTGTAACTCACTCAAGAGGGCCAATATTTGTTTCTGAATAGTAACGTCCAACGCTGATGTTGGTTCGTCAAGCACCAAGATTTGCGGCCGCAAAATCAATGCCCGAGCAATGGCGATTCGCTGCCGCTGTCCACCAGAAAACTCATGTGGATAACGAGAGAGCGTGGCGCGCTCAAGACCCACTTCACGCAAGATATCCAATATTCGATTCTGACGCTCAGCATCCGTAAGGCTTGGATAGTGGATATCTAAACCCTCGGCAATGATCTGTTGAATTGTCATACGCGGGGAAAGCGAACCAAAAGGATCCTGAAAGATCACCTGCAAGCTAGAACGCATCGCACGCCGCTGCGCAGGCTTCAGGCTTCGCCAATCTTGACCAAGCACATTGACCTCACCAGTCACGAATGCGCTGGAGTCACCCAATAAACCTAGCACCGCCATGCCCAAGGTAGTCTTGCCAGAGCCAGATTCACCAATCACTCCAATCGTTTGGCCTTGCTTTAATGCAAAGCTCACTTTGCGCAATACCTTGATCGGCAAAGCCTTCTTAAACCAAGAAAGCGATTGAGCGTTTGGGTAAGCAACAGATAGCGCATCTGCCTTGAGCAATACTGGGGCCAATGGGAGCACCGGGGCAATTGTACGGACTGGCTGACTGTTCACAAGGGTTTGGGTATAAGCATTTTCTGGATGCTCGAAGACCTGTTTGGTACTGCCAGCTTCCATCAAAACCCCTTGATTTAACACTGCTACACGATTAGCAAAATGCCTAACCATATTCAAATCATGCGTAATCAATAAGATTCCCATGCCACCATGATCTTTTGCTTCAGCCTGCAGGTCTTTCAGTAAATCTAAAATTTGCAAGCGTAAACTCACATCCAATGCAGTGGTGGGCTCATCCGCAATCAACAACCGTGGCTTGCATGCCAAAGCCATCGCAATCATTGCGCGCTGCCGCTGACCTCCGGAGAGTTGATGTGGATAGGAATGAAAACGGCTTTCCGGCTCAGGAATCCCCGTCTTTTTCAGTAACTCAATCGCAACTGAAATACCTTCTGCTTTCGAAATCAAGGGCTGATCAATCTGGACCGCTTCTACAATTTGATTTCCCACTGTAAATAGCGGGTTCAGGGCTGTCATCGGCTCTTGAAACACCATGGCAATTTCACGGCCACGAATCTGGCGAATCCGCTCGATTGGCAAAGATAAGAGGTCAATCGGCGCATCCCTCTCTTCCCTTCCGCTCCACAGAATACGCCCGCTCACCTTCGCCCCTTCTGGCTCTAGGCGCAGTGGCGCAAGTGCAGTTAATGTTTTTCCAGAACCAGACTCCCCCACTAGCGCTAAGCGTTCGCCAATACCAATTTCGAAATTCAGGTGGCTAACAGCAAACTTTTCACGACGACCAGATCCAAATGAAATGCACAAATCTTCATAACGCAATAAGGATGACTGATTACCAATCATGGCCGACCTCCGCTGTAGCCACTGGACTTGCGCGAGTCGAAAGCATCACGCAGGGCCTCACCCATAAATGTGAGCAACAACAAGGTGGACACCAACACGACAAAGGTCGATAAGGAAATCCACCAAGCATCTAAGTTGTCCTTTCCTTGAGATAGCAGCTCACCCAAACTCGGTGTACCAGGAGGCACGCCCAACCCCAAAAAATCTAAGCTGGTTAATGACAAAATGGCAGCGCTCATCCGGAACGGTAAAAAAGTAATTACCGGGGTCAAGCTATTGGGCAAGATATGGCGACACATAATTTGCGTATTACTTAAGCCCAGCGCCTTTGCGGCGCGCACGTATTCTAAGGCACGGTTTCGATAAAACTCTGCCCTCACATAGTCAGATAAACCCATCCACCCAAATGCCGCCAAAAGAATGACTAGCAAAATAACGCTGGGGTTAAAAATGGATGCAAAGATAATTAACAGATAGAGCTCTGGCATTGCCGACCAAATCTCAATAAAGCGCTGCGAGATTAAATCAAATTTGCCACCAAAAAAACCCATCAGCGAGCCGGTCACAATCCCCACACCAACACCGACAATTGTTAGGGCCAGGCCAAATAAAATCGAAAGTCGAAATCCGTAAATTAAACGGGATAGTACATCGCGCCCTCGATCATCGGTTCCCAACCAATTTTCGGCTGAAGGTGGAGCAGGGTTGGGGACTTGTGAGAAATAATTGAGAGTCTCAAAGCTGTAGGGAATCATGGGGTAAATTGCCCAGTTTCCATTGGTCGTAATATTGCGGCGAATATCCGGATCCAAAAAATCAGTAGGGGTTTCAAAGTCACCACCAAAAACCGTTTCAGGCTGACTTTGCACAATCGGAAAATAAACATGCCCCTGGTAGCGCACGACCAACGGTTTGTCATTGGCGATTAATTCTGCACATAGACTCAGGCCAAAGAAAACCATAAAGATCCAAAGGCTAATGTAGCCCATGCGATTCTTCTTAAAGCGCTGCCAACGACTCACGACCCACCTCCTGCGCCAAACTGAATGCGAGGGTCAACATAGACGTAACACAAATCTGAAATTAAACGCGTAAACAAACCAATCAAGGTAAATAAATATAAAGTGCCCAACACAACCGGATAGTCGCGCCGCATGACTGACTCATAGGAAAGCAATCCCAAGCCATCTAAAGAAAATAAGGTTTCAATTAGCAAAGAGCCTGTAAAAAAGGCACCAATAAACGCCGCTGGAAATCCAGTTACTAAAGGCAACAATGCATTGCGAAAGACATGCTTCCATAGCACCTGCTTTTCAGTGAGACCCTTAGCTCTTGCCGTCAATACATACTGCTTACGAATTTCTTCCAAGAAAGAATTCTTTGTGAGCATGGTCACTACCGCAAAACTACCAAGAACCGATGCAGTAATTGGCAATACCAAGTGCCACAGATAGTCCATCACCTTGCCCAAGAGGCTAAGGTCACTCCAGTTATCAGAGGTTAGGCCTCGCAAAGGGAAGATCTGCAAAAAACTACCGCCCCCAAAAATAACCAGCAACAGCACCCCCAATACAAAACCGGGGATGGCATATCCCACTAAGATCATCGTACTGGTAATGGCATCAAATCGAGAACCTTCGCGTACTGCCTTTGCAATACCCAACGGGATCGAGACTAGGTAGGTTAAGAAAAAGGTCCATAGGCCAATGCTGATGGACACGGGCAACTTTGAGATCACTAGACGCCAAACACTTTCATGCTGGTAGTAACTTTCGCCCAAATCAAAACGGGCGAAACGACTGAGCATCATAAAGTAGCGTTCAATTGGGGGCTTATCAAAACCATACAGCGCTTTCACTTGCGCGAGACGTTCGGCATCAATGCCCTGCCGCCCACGATAGGCGCTTCCACCACCAGAAGATTCTGAACCGCCAACCGCGGCACCACCCTTCCCCTTTAACTCCAACACCATCTGCTCTACTGGACCTCCGGGAACAAATTGCACAACCGCAAAAGTCAAGGTTAAAACACCCAATAGAGTGGGAATCATGAGGAGTAGGCGCTTTACGATATACGCACCCATTTGACTGTTCATTATTGAGATTCCTCTTTCCACCAGTTTTGCAACACCCAAGGCTCTGCGGAGTAATACAGCGGTGGATCTGGGTAGTGCATTTCCTTACGAAAGGCAATGCGATGGGTGGGGTTGTACCACTGCGGAATCACGTAATGGCTATTCCACAAAACCCGATCCAATGCTCTGCTGGCAGCACGCAACTGCTCCCGATTTTCCGCTTTGGTAATTTCATTGACCAAAGCATCTACTACGGGGGACTGAATCCCAATCACGTTATCCGACCCCTTTTCTTTGGCGGCCTGGCTACCAAATCGATCCCATAACTCGTTTCCGGGATTTTGAGAATCCGGAAAACGGATGGTCGTCATATCAAAATCGTAATCATCCATCCGCTTCTGATGAAGTGCAAAGTCACTCGTTCTGACGTCTACCTGAATACCCAATTTTTCAAGATTGCGCACATAAGCAGAAATCACCCTTAAGAAAAATGGGCCATCCTCCACCATTTCAAAACGAAATGGCTCACCACGAATATTGCGCAAAGCGCCATCTCGATACTGCCATCCAGCCTGGGCTAACAAGGCCCGCGCTTTACGCAGGTTTTGGCGCAGACTATCTGGAGGCGCCGTCGAGGGTGCAGCCGGCATGGGGCCAAACACTGCATCGGGCACCCATTGAGGATATTTTTCCTTTAATGACTTAAGCAACCGTAACTCGGCATCCGTTGGCATATGAGGCCCATCAAAGTTCGCACTCAAATCACTATTTGTGAAATAACTATTGATGCGACTGTACTGATCAAAAAAGAGTTGACGATTTAGCCACTCAAAATCCAGGGCATACCCCAACGCTTCTCGCACCCGAGGGTCTTGAAAAATCGGTCGACGCAAATTCATCGCAAAACCCTGCATGCCTGCACCGTTATGATTTAAAAATGCCTTCTTCAGCAAGGTTCCATCATTAAACTTAGAGCCAACATAACCCTTTGCCCAAATTTTGGCGCGGTACTCCACTAAAGCATCAAACTCACCTGCTTTAAATGCCTCAAGACGAACGGCATCATCACTGTACAACTTATACAAAACCCGCTCGAAGTTATAAAACCCCACCCGCACATTCAATGGCTTACTTAAGTGGTCGGCCCAATAGTTTGGATTGCGCTTAAAGACAATAGACTTACCCGCCTTAAATGATTCAATGATGTAGGGCCCACTACCAATTGGCGCTTCAAACGCCAATTGATCAAAGGGGGTCATCGAGCCGTCTGCTTTTTTGCCCCAATTACGCGAAAAAATTGGCAATGTCGCCACCATGATGGGCAATTCGGCATTGTGATTCTTGAAATCGAATCGAACCTCCCGCGCCGAGAGCACCACAGCGTCCTTCACATCCGCGTACATGGTTTTATAGCGTGGGTGAGCTTGACTACTCATCAACATGTCAAAGCTGTATTTCACATCCGCAGCCAATACTGGCGAACCATCTGAAAATGTTGCTTCTGGACGAATATGAAAGGTTACAGACTTTCTATCGGCCGCCAGCTGAATATCATCCGCGAGCAACCCATACACACTAGACACCTCATCCGCACTACCCTCTGCCAAAGACTCAAACATCAATTCAATACCAGGAGCAGTCACTCCGCGTAAGGTAAATGGGTTGAACTTATCAAAACTAGTGCGCTGACCTGGGTTGGGCAAGGTTAACGTCCCGCCACGAGGGGCATGAGGGTTCACATAGTCAAAATGGCTAAACCCATCGGGATATTTTGGTTTTCCATACTGGGCAATACCTTGAGATGCCTGAGCCGACCCCAAACCTACCCCATTGAGAATGAGCAATAGCGCAAATGCCAAGGTTGAGCGAATAAGGGTAGAAGTAGCCATATATGCAACAATTGTAGATAGCAAAACTAAATTGAAGCAAAGGACACATTATGGGCTTTCTCGCTGGCAAAAAAATTCTCATTACCGGCCTACTCTCCAACCGCTCGATTGCCTACGGCATCGCCAAAGCATGCCATCGGGAGGGGGCTGAACTCGCCTTTACCTATGTTGGCGAACGCTTTAAAGACCGCATTGTTGATTTCGCCAAAGAATTCAACTCTGAGCTCATTTTTGACTGCGATGTTGGCAGCGATGAGCAAATTAGCGCCCTTTTTAGGGATTTAGCAAAAACATGGCCTCAATTCGACGGCTTTGTCCATGCGATTGGTTTTGCTCCGCGCGAAGCCATTGCCGGGGATTTCTTAGAAGGCCTGAGTCGCGAAGCCTTCAGAATTGCCCATGACATTTCCGCCTACAGCTTTCCAGCGATGGCCAAAGAAGCATTGCCGATGTTGCGCGATAAATCCTCACTGCTGACTTTGTCTTATTTGGGCTCTTTGCGCAATGTTCCCAACTACAACACTATGGGCCTGGCCAAAGCCTCTTTAGAGGCATCGGTGCGTTACCTAGCCGGCTCTGTTGGGCCCAAAGGGATTCGAGTAAATGGCATCTCTGCAGGCCCGATCAAAACCTTAGCTGCCTCTGGCATCAAGGGATTTGGAAAAATCCTAGAAGCCGTAGAAGCCACCGCTCCACTGCGCCGCAACGTGACGATCGATGATGTCGGCAACACCGCCTCTTTCCTGCTGTCTGATTTGGCTAACGGCATCACCGCCGAAATCATTTATGTGGATAACGGCTTTAGCCAAGTAGTTGGCGGAATGGAAGAAGTTTGAGTATTCCGCTAAGCGAAGCCCTGAAATTTTGGGCCAAGCTTGGATTGATTAGTTTTGGTGGTCCCGCAGGGCAAATCGCCGTGCTACACCAAGAATTAGTTGAAAAGCGTCGCTGGATTTCTGAGCGGCGCTTTTTTCATGCGCTCAACTATTGCATGATCCTGCCGGGACCAGAGGCACAACAACTCGTTACCTATATTGGCTGGCTGATGCACCGGAGTATGGGCGGGGTGCTAGCTGGATCGCTTTTTATCTTGCCATCCTTTTTTAGCTTCATTGGCTTGGCTTGGATCTACATTACCTTCGGCCAGATCCCCTGGATTGCTGCTATCTTTTTTGGTATCAAACCCGCGATTACTGCCATTGTGCTGCATGCTGGAATGCGCATCGGCAAGCGGACCCTTTACAACCCCATTTTGAAATCAATTGCATTGGGGTCATTCCTAGCAATCTTTCTGCTCAACCTACCCTTCCCAGTCATCGTACTGATTGCAGCCTGTGTCGGAGTCTGGGGAAATCAATATCACCCAGAACACTTCTCACCTCCCAGCAATTCATCTGGAAGTCATCCCGACGCTCCAGGGGAAGCCTTTTTTGATGATCACCCTCCAAGGCCCGAACATACGCAATTTAGCCAAAAGAAAATGGTTACTCAGGGCGTATTACTCTTATCCTGTTGGCTTATCCCACTGGGTAGTCTGATTGCAATTTTTGGCTGGGAGACGCTCTACCCTGAGCTAGCTTGGTTTTTTACCAAAGCAGCATTCTTAACGTTTGGGGGTGCATATGCCGTCCTGCCCTACGTCTATCAAGGGGCTGTAGATCACTTTCACTGGCTCAGCACCATTCAAATGATGGATGGACTAGCCTTAGGGGAAACCACCCCCGGCCCACTGATCATGATTGTCACTTTTGTTGGCTTTCTTGCGGGATATACCCAGCACCTGATAGCCAATAACCATCCATTCTGGTTTGGTGTACTCGGCGCAACGATTGCCACCTGGTTTACTTTTTTACCCTCCTTTCTTTTTATCCTGGTGGGCGGCCCCCTGATCGAATCAAGCCATGGCAAGCCAGCATTGGCCGCACCATTAACAGCAATTAGCGCGGCTGTTGTCGGCGTAATTGTAAATTTGGGCTTATTTTTTGCCTATCATGTCTTTGTTCCGCGGGGCTTTTCTGGGCAGATCTCCTGGAGCGCCATCTTCATCTGCTTAATGGCCTCTCTAGCTCTCTTTAAGTACCACAAAGGTGTGATCAGCGTTTTGCTCGCAAGCGGAATGGCTGGATTGCTATGGCATCTGGCAAGCGGCCTAGCACCGATCTAATCGGATTGGCATAATGGGCAATATGCGCATTGACCCCCAAACCCTTGAGCATCTTCAGCAATGGCTCGGCAAATCGGAATCGGCCGAGGACGTGGTGACTGCAGCGCCTATGCGGGCTTTATCAGCCACACTAGATCACCCTGATTGGCTTCCCATCAAGGGCTGCAAACTCCCAGAACTATGGCACTGGCTCTACTTTCTCCCTCATGCACGTCAGTCTGAAATCGGACTAGATGGACATCCTCAGCGTGGTGGCTTTATGCCACCTGTGCCCTTGCCCCGACGCATGTGGGCCGGTAGCAGACTGGATTGGATTGCGCCACTAAGTGTTGGGGAGAACATCACCCGCAAATCTACCATCCAATCCATTACTCACAAGTCTGGTCGTGCTGGCGATTTACTCTTTGTCTTGGTAAATCATCAAATTTCAGGCGACTCAGGTTTAGCCTTAATCGAAGAGCATGATATTGTGTACCGCGATGCACCCCGGCCGGACGATACACCAGCCACCCCAATTGCCGCACCCAGTAATGCTCAGTGGCTCAAAACCATTACTCCAAACGATGTTCTGCTATTTCGGTACTCTGCGTTAACCTTTAACGGTCATCGCATTCATTATGATCGGCCATATGCAACCGAGATTGAAGGCTACCCGGGATTAGTTGTGCACGGCCCCTTATTAGCGACATTGTTGGTGGATTTGCTGCGCCAAAATATACCGGGCTGCCATCTCAAGCATTTTGAGTTTCGCGCCATTCGCCCCACCTTTGACACCCATTCTTTTCATATCGGCGCCCTGCCAGATCTACAACGCGACCCATCCGGAAAGACCTATGCCGTTTGGGCGCAAGATCATGAGGGCTGGCTCACCATGCAAGCGACCGCCGTCTTAGCCTAACCCCCTCACCCCACCAAATCATGAATCCACTTGATACCCCCATTGGCTTTAGCAGTAGTTTTTTATTTGTTCCTGGCTCGCGACCTGAGAGGTTCTCCAAGGCATTGCAGAGCGGCGCCGATTGCATCATCTTCGATTTAGAAGATGCTGTTTCACCCCAGGAAAAAGAAAATGCGCGCGCCGCTATTCGCGCTGCATGGTCAGAATTTACAGCCGAAGATCAAAAGCGTTTAATTGTTCGAACTAACTCTCCCGGCAGTCCGTTTTACTCTGCAGATTTGATCTTGGCACAACAGCTCAATATTGCCTGCTTGCTCATCCCCAAAAGTGAATCACTGGATCAGATAAATGGAGCGGCTCAAATTCTGCCAAATACTGCAATCATCCCGATGATTGAGACTGCCCTAGGCTTGGATAAAGTAAAGGAAATTGCAAACTCCAATCAAGTACTTCGTCTTGCCTTAGGAAACCTGGATCTTCAGGCAGACCTGGGTATGATCTGCGATCCACAAGAAACCCAATTGCAAACTGCTCGCTTTCAAATCGTTGCCAGCTCTCGACTTGCCCATATCGCCCCTCCAATTGATGGTGTAACACCGTCTACTGATGACGCGACCCGCATTGGTGACGATGCAGATCGCGCCAAACGCATGGGGTTTGGCGGCAAGTTTTGCATCCACCCCAAACAAGTTCCCCTTGTCAACCTCGCCTTCATGCCGACCAATGAAGAAATTACATGGGCAAAAAAAGTAATCGCAGCAGACCAAGAGGCAAAAGGTGCAGCCGTCCAGCTAGAAGGACGCATGATCGATCGCCCTGTGGTTTTATTGGCCCAAAGAACTTTGGCAATTGCTGGTAAACACCGATCTCTTTAAGTCTTAAAGCTGGCAAAATCAGGCTCAGCTCAAGATCCAGTTGAGCAGATTCATGACGGCATAAAGACTATGGGGATAGCAATGAACAGTGGGTGCAATATTTTTGCGGGATCTAAACTCCGCGCACTATTGCTAGCCGCATTCTTAACCCTGCTCTGCGGCACTGTAGCTGCCCAAAATTACCCTGCAAAACCCATTACGCTGGTTGTCCCCTTTCCGGTTGGCGGACCAACCGATGCCATCGCGCGCTTAATTGCTGGTCCCATGAGCAAAGATCTAGGAAAGCCTATAGTCATTGAAAATACGGTTGGCGCTGGCGGCACACTTGGCGCAACTCGCGTAGCCCGCGCAGCACCGGATGGCTATATGATTTTTATTAATCATGTTGGCATGGCTACCGCACCCGCCCTCTACAAGAAGCTTCCTTATGACCCACTCAAAGATTTTGAATACATCGGACAAATTGTCGACGTACCCATGGTCTTACTCGGTCGTAAAAACTTTCCACCGAACAACTTTAAAGAGCTCGAAGCCTATATCAAAATCAACAAAGAAAAGGTCACTCTTGCCAATGCTGGTCCAGGAGGCGTTTCTCAGTTATGCGGCCTATTATTCATGTCCCAAGAGGGTGTCCAATTAACCACCGTCTCCTACAAAGGAACGGGGCCTGCACTCACCGATCTACTGGGCGGTCAAGTGGATCTACTTTGTGATCAAACCACCCGAACTGTTCCTTTTATCAAAGAAAAGCTAGTCAAAGCCTATGGCGTCACCACCACCAAGCGTCTAGCTTCATTGCCCAATGTTCCCACGCTACAAGAACAAGGTTTAAAGGGATTTGAGGTAAAGGCATGGCATGGTTTGTATGCCCCCAAAGGCACGCCGCAGGCAGTGATTAAAAGGCTAAACACAGCACTTCGAGCTGCCTTAGATGATCCTGGCGTAAAAGCGCGTTTAGCAGAAACCAATATTGAAGTCGTACCCAGCAGCAAGATTTCGCCCAGCAGCCTAAAACAACAACTGCAATCGGAGACTGCGAAATGGGGGGCTGTTATACGAAAAGCTGGGGTCTACGCAGAGTAAAGCAGTGCTGCAACAACAATTATCCGGCTCTAAATAAGTAACCAGACTGCGCTTTTTCACGGCGTTTGTAACGCCATGCCTGAATGAGCGATCCCAATGCCCAAAATACTAGAAACGGATCAAACAAGTAATCCCAAAGATTACGTGACTCATGCCACTGTACTGACCACGCCATCAGGGCGAGAGCTATTATCCATACGATCCTCACCCAGCCAGCAACACCCCAAACAATCGCCACACAAACAACCCCCAGCAACAATATAAAAGAATGATAACCCCAGGCATAAGGATCGATCATGCCCAATCCCAAGGCAAAGGGGTAAAACAGCAAAGCGAGTGCCACAATAAAAACCTTGAAGCCATTGGGGCATGGCTTTGCAGACCCAATGACGCTGGACCATAGCAACAAGGTTGTAACAATACTTAAATCACCCGTCACGCCACGCACATAAGCGGCCAAAGGTAACGCCATTGCAAAGCCCAATGGCCAAAAAAATGCATTGCCCAAAATTACGATTAAAGCAATCCGCAGAATCATCGGAAATGTTGACCTAAAGAGCTGCTGCAAACAATACATCAGCACGACCGAACAACTAATAGACATCTCTATCAAGGCACTATTTTGCAAATAGCTCATCATTGCACCCCTTGTTCTAGTGATTTGGTAACAGGAGTAGTCAATTGAATTTTTGCTTGCTCGATCCATGCGCCATCAAAGTAAATGTGTCGTATCCTTTTTCTATTCCAGGTGTACACCAAATGCGCATCACTACCATTTGTTGAAATTAAATAGGGATAAGAAAATTCACGACGCTGATCATTGGGAAGCGACTCGTCATCCTCCAGAATCTGGATAGGATGCCATCTGCCCCCATGACCGTCATTCATCATCAATACCAAGCGGTAGCGGCCCGTCTCAATGTTATTGGCAGCCATCAACTGAACACCATCATTTAATGTCACCATACTTACTGCCGAATTTGGATTGGCGATATCAAGATCTGGCGCACTCTGCCATGATTGCCCAGCATCTGTTGTTTGACTTACGGGAATTTGCTTTAGCTGTTGAGCGCCCCTGGTTTGACGAAAATACGCGCTTGCACTCTCGTTTGACTGAAGCAATACTACCGGCTGAATGGTGCCCCTACCCGCACTCATTCGTCGCAGATCAATGACCTGAGAACCTTCGATTCTGAGAAACTCTCCAAAGCGGCCAATCCACTCATGATAGGCAGGCAAACCCAAGCGACCATCCGCAAATTGCACTGAAGGGGATTTCACTAAAGTGCTGATATTCATCAAAGGGGAGGTAATTAAACGCTCAGGCTTGGACCAAGTAACCCCTTCATCATCCGAGATCATCGTCGAAATTGAGCTGCCAGCCCAACCGCCCATCGATACGGTAACAAAGAATAATTGCAAGCGACCATCAGCCATTCGGGCTGGCACTGGGTTGCCCAATTTTGCAATATAGCGTGACAGACCCCTTTCTGCACCCACTCGGTCGATCACAGTGGTCGGCGCACCCCATAATCGCGACTTTGAATCAAATACTGCGCTGACAATCACTACATCCGCAGCTCCTTCGCGCGTACCCGCAAACCAAAAGGCCCGGATATTGCCATCGTTTAATGCAATCAAAGAACTGGCGTGAACAGATAAAGCGCCAGTATCCGGCAACCAATCATCCTGAGGAACGCCTACAGCATGGCTTTTAAATGAATCTCCCTTGACGGCGCCGGGAATCTCTTCAGAATCCAAGGGTGCAATGGCCCCAAATGGGGGTTTAAATGTTGACCAAGCAGGCTGAGCATCCATGCGAACATCAGCAACAACCGCAGCGATGAATAAAAAGCAGAAAGCAACAATACGACTCATCGGCAAGCATCCTTTTTCGGCACTACGGATGCAGGATTCACTGGCGTGGAAATCAAATATTCTGTAACAAAAAGGACCTTGCCAATATGCCCCCGCAAGATCTCTTGAATCTCTTGATTAGATTGTCTAGCACGCATTTCCATGCGCTGCCCCACGATTTGACAACCATCACAAAGCACTGGCGTAGTTCCCATGGGGGTCTGTACCGCCACCAAAGGATATGCATTACTTAGGCCTGCAATATCACTCGCATCCTTTGCAAGGTAACCATGCAACTGAGCGCCTGGCAAGAGCAAGCGATACTCCTCATCTTTTGCCCGATAGTCACAGGGTATCCAAGCCTCCCTTCCGGTTACCGAGGCAATCGTGCCATCACTATAGCGCCCCAGCGCACCCTCCAGTGGTGCGAGACTGCTGGTGAGAGCGCAATAGCACAGAAAACAAGATGCCAAAGCTGATGTTTTGCAGGCCTTGCTCCTTGCTAACCCCACTAAAACGACCGCCATGCTCACTGCCATCAAGGCCCAATGGATATCAGGGTACCGCCAAGAAATACCATTTTCTGAAGAATAAGAAAGTTGAAGATTGCCCCCCACCCAAACCAATGCCGACAGAACGAGCAACTGCAATATCAATGCCAAACGAAATCCCCATAGCGGCAACTTATTCCAGTAGACCGCAATGAGTGCCGCGAATGCTGGCATTACCGGCAGAAGGTAGCGACCAGAACGCTGACTAGGCAAGCTAAACACCAAGAAAAAAGCCGCAATCAGCAACACCAACACGCCCTCCTCCCATCCCAGAAAGCGACGCTCACGCCATACTTGGCGCAAAGCCGATAAGAGTACAGCGATAAAAAGACCTGCGTTGGCGAATGTACTCAACATCAACATCCAAATACTATCCCCGCCCCGAATCAAATCTAAAAAATAGTTACTGCTACGCGCATCAAATTTGCCAGCGTTTTCCCCAAGCACGAATTCATTCCAAACTGCCTGAGGATATGGGTCCAATACAAACCATAATGAAAAAATTGCTAAGGACAGGATGCCAATCGCAATTAGCTTATAGAAATCCCGCTTGAGCACCGCTGCAATACTCCATGAGCGCCAACGCCAATAACACAAGCCCAAAGCAAGGCAGACTGGGACGCAATAAGCAAAGGATTTAGCGAGTAGCGCCAAGCCTAAACAAACACCGGCAAAGAGCGGAAAAATAAAGCGAGAATCAAATGCACCCTTGCCCCAATAGAGTAAAGCCATAAAGGGCAGGCTCAACCAAAATACCTCCGGCGGATCCGTTAAAAATGGGCGCCCATAACGGTACGTCGCAAAAAAAGAAAGCCATACCAATGAGGCCAAAATACCAGTTTGGAATTTCCCGGTAAATCGGCGAACCGCCAAACACAGACCAATAGCGGTTAAGGCGGTATAAATAATGCTTGGCCACCGCAAAGCAGATAGGGTCCAACGTTCACCCCAGTTGGTACTGGCAATGCCCTCCCAAAAGAGCAAAGGAGGTTTGGTATTTTTAATCCCCTCCATTTCTGACTGCAATGGCAGCCATTGACCAGTGATCGAAGTCATCCGCACAATGTGCATATAGGGGTACTCGTCCCCATTCTTAGGCGCAAAACGACTATCTAAGCCATAGAGGTAGGTAAACACCCCTAAGAGCAAAATCAGAATGGCGCTACGATATGTAAATTGACCTGGCATCTTGGTAGTTTATAGGGCTTAGAAAAACAAGCTGAAAGTTTCTTCGTTAATATA
>Ga0316231_1002307_pt1 | contig 18450 bp, 14 predicted proteins | sample TBH18027metaG_FD_206002 | JGI IMG/M metagenome (GOLD analysis project Ga0316231, IMG submission 206002) | Freshwater microbial communities from Trout Bog Lake, Wisconsin, USA - TBH18027 | ecosystem: Environmental > Aquatic > Freshwater > Lake > Hypolimnion/Profundal zone | place: USA: Wisconsin...
CCCTCGCCCCTCTTCTCTTACCCCTCCTCCTTCTCCTCCTGGCCGGCAGTCCTGCTCTTGCCCAACCCATGACCGACAAGCTCCCGGCCACCACCCTGGTCTATGCCGGCTGGTCGCCCGGGGCCGCCATGCAGACCACCATGCTCGCCAGAATGCTCGCCGACCAGCGCATTACCCGCCCCTGGCAGAACCTCCTCCATCATGTTATGCCCTCCCTTCCTCAGCAGCCTCTCGGCGCCAATGCCGATGCCATCGCCAGCGTCCTCGACGACGCCGCCCAGTGCGAAGGCTGTTTTGCCCTGCTGGACATGAAGCCCGGCAAGCATGGGTTTGAGCCACAGGCCATACTCATCATCAACCTCGGCGCCAAACACAAAGTCTTCGAGGATCATTTCAAACCCCTTCAGGATACCCTGCAACGCCAGCTCGGCGATGATATGCACATGCTCAAGCTGCAGGGGTCATGGCTCTGGAGCGCCACGGAAAATGACAAAGTCGGCTACACCTGGGGTTTTCTGGGCGACTCCTTCGTCGTCTATCTCGGCGACGGCGGCGAGAAATTCCTCGCCAACATGAATGCCGGCAAGCTTGATGCGCCCCTCGTCAAAGCCCCCGCCTTCATCGATTGCATGGACCACCTGCCCGGCGCATCCGTCTTCACCACCTACGCCGATGCCGGCGCCACCCTCGACCTCTTTCATGCCGTCCTCGATAAGGCCAAGGGTTCGGACGTGGATTTTCTGGTCGCCAACTGGAATAAGATGCTTACCCGGTTCGGCCTGGACAACCTGCGCTCCATCGGCCAGAAGACCGCCATTCAGAACGAACAGTTTGTCACCCGCACCCTCCTGCGCACCAGTTCTCCGCCCCATGGCCTTCTGCCCATCCTGGCCGCCGGACCGGTCGACGACGCCATGCTCAAAGGCGTCCCCACCGACGCCATGTTCGCCGCCGGCATGCGCCTTGATCTTGCCGCCACCTACACGCAGATCAAAGACACCTCTCTGGCCATTGGCGGCAACGACGCCAAAACCAGCTTCGACGACCTGGAACGCGCCGGCGAAACCGCCGGCATGCCCGTTAAACAGCTTCTGGCTGCCCTGGGCGACCAGTGGGTCATTTACAATGCCCAATCCACCGGTTCCTTTTTCCTCACCGGCTGGACGCTGCTCGGACAGGTGCGCGATCCTCAGAAACTTGCCAACTGCGACCAAGCCCTGGTCAAACTGCTGACCGGCGCCGGCGATGAGCACGGCGGCATGCACGAATACGAAGCCGACTCCGTAAAAATCCACTACTACCAGGCTGGCGGCTTCTTCAACCCCGTCAGCCCCGCCTGGGCCATCGTCGGCGACCGCCTCATCTTCGCCCTCTACCCTCAGACCGTCGAGGATGCCGCCGCCCAACTCAAGGCTGAGCTCTCGCTCCTAGACAACCCCGAGTTCGCCGCCGTGCGTAAGCGCCTCGGCGATCAGAACCCCAACCTCTTCTTCAACATGCGCCAGGTCGTCCACGAAACCTATCCCCTGCTGCTCGTCGTGGCCAACATGGCCGGCGAACAGTTGCTCGAGCCTCTCGGCGCCGAGAACCCCAACGGCAACGGCGCCCCCGACATCACCCTTCTGCCCAGCATGCAACGGTTGCTGCGCTATGTCGGCGCCGAAGGCATGACCGCTCAGACCACCCCCGACGGTCTTCTCTACACCCAGACTGTCGCCAATCCATTGCTCTCGCCCTTATCGCTTGGCGCCAACGCCCTTCCCTTCTGGATCGCCGCCAGCCTCCCTTCCCTGGTCGGCGCCCAGGAAAACGCCACCCGCGTTAAGAGCGCTGCCAATCTGCGCCAGATCGGCCAGGCCCTGGCGGTTTACGCCGGTGACAACCAGGACAAGTTGCCTCCCGACCTCGACACCCTCGTCAAGGCCCAGATTCTTCCCAAGGACGCCCTCAAGAGTCCCCTGGGCGACGCCGCCCAGGGTCCCGACTTTGTTTACCTCTATTTCAAGGGCATGGATGTTACCGTCGGCGCCGACACCGTGGTTGTCTACGACGCCGCCGCCCTCGAGCAGGGCGATGGCTGTAACCTTCTCTACGGCGACGGTCACGTCGAATGGCTAAATAAGGAAGAGGCCGCCAAGACTATCGACAAAGCCAAAGCCGATGCCGCCGCCAAGGTCAAGTAACCGAACCTCCTTCACGCCGCCCGCGCCTTACCCCGGCTTTTCTGAGGACCCAAGCAGCGTGCCAGCAGCGCCATCGAGAGTGAACACCCAACCCCAGACATTTCCTGGCAGCCCGCCCGGCAACTGGGAGCTCATCCGTTGGATGGCCGGACTGGCCCTGGCCCGCACCGGACGTTGCCTGGCCCTCCTGACGCTCAACGTGCTGCTCCTGGTCCTTACTCTCAGCGCCCTGAGTTTCACCGGCCTTTCCATCGACGTCCTGCGCCGCGCCGCCAGCCCTAACGCCCCCATCCCCAAATGGCCTCTTGGTCTTATTCCCCCCGCTTCCTGGAACCCCCTCCGCACCCTGGTGGCCATCGGCCTCCTGATCATCGCCATCGCCATCGTCCGCGGCGCCCTGCGCGTCGCCGCCGCCCTGACCCAGGGATCGCTCGTTAATGCCGTGCTCACCGACCTCCGCTGGCGCGTCTATGATAAGTTCCAGGAAATGTCCTTCACTTTCTTCGACCGCCAGGAAACCGGCTCCCTCATCAACCGGGCCACCGGCGATTCCTCGGGCGTCGCCAGCTTCGCCGAAGCCGGCATGATCCAGACCACCGTGCTGGCCATCACCCTCGTCGTTTACTTCACTTACATGGTGCGCCTCCATGCGGTTCTGGCCCTGCTGAGCCTCGCCACCACCCCCCTGGTCTGCATCTCCTCTATTATCTACTCCCGCCGCGTCCGCCCGGGATACGAGAAAAACCGCACCCTCTACGACAAACTCATTTTATCCCTTACCGAAAACGTCCAGGGACAACAGGTGATCAAAGGCTTCGCCCTGGAAGATCAGCAAATCGAACTCTTCCGCGCCGCCAACGACGACTATCGCCTGCAGCAACGCTGGCTCATCCGCCGCGCCGCCGCCTACGGAGCCCTGGCCAACTTTCTCAATCTGGTCAACATGTTCATGGTCCTTATCGTCGGCGGCTTCATCGTCGTCCGCCACCATGGCGATCCCAACGCCCCGTTCACTGTCGGCGGGCTGGTGGTTTTCGCCTCTCTGGTCCGCGAGTTCTCCAACCAGATCGCCAACGTCGCCAATCTCGCCAATACCCTCCAGGTCAGCCTCACCGCCGCCGGCCGCGTCCACGAAGTCCTGCGAACTCCCGTTGATATCCGCGATGCCCCTCACGCCCTGTCCGTACAGGCCGTGCAAGGGCGAATTGAATTCCACGACGTCTGCTTCGCTTACCCCGGCAATCAGGATGTCCTGCACGATCTGAATTTCACTGTCGAAGCCGGCCAGTGCATCGCCATTCTCGGCGCCACCGGCTCCGGCAAATCCACTCTGCTCTCGCTGCTGGGCAGGTTCTACGACCCTTCCGCCGGACGCATTCTCCTGGACGGGCACGACCTGCGCGACCTCAAGCTCCAGGAACTCCGTCGCAGGATCGGCATCGTCTTTCAGGAATCCTTTCTCTTTTCCAACACCGTGGCGGCCAACATCGCCTTCGGCAACCCCCAGGCCGGCCGCGACCAGATCGAGAAGGCGGCGCGCATCGCCGCCGCCCACGATTTCATCATGGAACTGCCGCTCGGATACGACACCATCATCGGCGAGCAGGGATCAAACCTTTCCGGCGGCCAGCGGCAGCGCCTGGCCCTGGCCCGGGCCATCCTCACCGATCCGGCCATCCTCATCCTCGACGATGCCACCGCCGCCATCGACCCCGAAACCGAGCACGAAATCATGAGCGCCATCGAAGCCGCCAGCGCCGGGCGCACCACCTTTATCGTCGCCCATCGCCTCTCGGCGCTGCGGCGGGCCGACAAGGTCATCGTCATCGACAAGGGACGCATCGCCCAGGCGGGATCCCACGAAGAATTGATGGGATTGCATGGCCATTATGCCAACGTGGCCCGCATGCAAACCGCCGACCCGGAATCGCTCTGGATCATCCAGGCGTTGCGCTGGGAGGCCGGCGAAGTGGATACGCCTTTCGTCACCACGGAGGAATTGTCGTGACCGCGCCGGTCGCCCCCCAGCCTTCCGCTGCCCCCGAGCCCGGGCGTCATCCCGCCGCGGCCATTACCATCGTCCGCCGGGACCGGGAGATCTTCCCGGATGTGCGCCCACTGTCCTTCAAGATGTACCGGCGGATGTTCGCCTACACCCTGGCCTACAAGCCGTTTCTCTATCCGCTGATCGTGCTGGTGGTCGTGCGGGCCATCCAGCTTCCCATGCTCAACACCGTCTACTCCAAAGTGGTCAACGGCCCGATCACCCGCGGCAACGCCATGGGCCTGGTCCTGGCCGCCGCCGGCTACCTGGCCCTGGCCGCTTTCACCTATTACACGCTGCTGCACCGCATCAACTTCGCCGGACTGCTGGGCGAAGGCGTGGTCCACGACCTGCGCCGCGATATCTTCGTCAAACTCCAGTCGCTGACCATGTCCTTCTTCCACAAGACGCGCCTGGGACGCATTATCTCCCGCGTCACCTCCGATTCGGAGGTCATCCGCGCCGGCGTTCAAGATGCCGTCTTTGTTTCCGTGGTCTGCTGCGGCCAGGGACTCATCGCCCTGGCCGTCATGAGCCTCTACGACCGGGCTCTGTTCCTGGTCGTCCTGGCCACCGCGCCCCTCTACTACGTCACCTACCGTTACTTCCGCTCCCGCCTCACCAGCGCCCACCGCGCCAATCAGGAATCGTTCTCGCGCCTCACCGCCACCCTTGCCGAATCCATCAACGGCATCCGCATCACCCAGGGGTTCGCCCGCCAGCCCCACAACGCCCGCCTCTGGCGCGACCTGGTCGTCGACCACTACCGCTACAACATGCGCACCGTCAAGGCCGCCGGCACCTTTGGACCACTCCTGGAATTCCTCAGCGCCATCACCATCGCCATCATCATCGTCATCGGCGGCTATCGCGTTCTCAACCCCTCCATCCACGCCAGGGTCGAGAGCATCGTCGTCTTCTATTTCCTGGTCGGCGACGTCCTCATCCCCATCTCCGCCCTCAGCGGCAACTACGCCGCCGCCGTCGCCTCCATGTCCGGCGCCGAACGCATCTTCCACCTCCTCGACCGCCAGCCCGATTTCCTCGATCCCCCCGATGCCCTGTGCCCCCGGTCCATCGCCGGCCGCGTCGAACTCCGCGACCTCTGTTTCGCCTACGAGCCAGACAAGCCGGTCCTCCACAATGTCAATGTCATGGTCGAACCCGGCCAAACCGTCGCCCTGGTCGGCCAGACTGGATCCGGCAAATCATCCATCGTCAACCTCATCGCCAAATTCTATCTTCCCACCAGCGGCCAGGTCCTCATCGATGGCCTGGACATAGTCCGCCTGGACAGCCGGTGTCTGCATCGCCATATGGGGGTGGTCCTCCAGCAAAATTTTCTGTTCACCGGCACCGTCATCGACAACATCCGCCTGGGCCGCGCCGGCGCCACCGACCAGGAAGTCATCGAAGCGGTCCGCAGGATCGACTGCCTGGACCTTGTTGAAGGCATGGCCCGCGGATTTCAGACGCGCGTCGGCGAACGCGGATCGGGACTCTCGCTTGGCGAGCGCCAGGTGGTCTGTTTTGCCCGGGCCATGCTGGCCGACCCGCGCATCATGATCCTCGATGAAGCCACCAGTTCTGTTGACACCCTGACCGAACTTCGTCTCCAGAAGGCCCTGTCCGTCCTGCTCACCGGACGCACCAGTTTCGTCGTCGCCCATCGCCTCTCCACCATCCGCCACGCCGATCTGCTATTGGTTCTGGACCACGGCCGCATCATCGAACGCGGCACCCACGACCTCCTCCTGGCCACCGGCGGCGCTTACAGCCGCCTCTATCAGCAGTTTATCCGCTCCACCGTGCCCGCCGGGCCGTAACCGCTGGCCGGGCATCCTTCAGGATGCCGTCACACTGATCCAATTCAGATCGCCGCCATAACCGCGGCGACCGGCGTTCCTGTCGAAGACAAAACGCAGCGTGTGGTTGCCCGCTGCCAGCACTATCCCCGACTTGCTTACCGTGGCCCAACTCGTGTAGCTTCCGGTGTCGGGAACCGTCATCTCCCCCGTCACATTGACACCGTCCAGCTCGATATGGAACCTGGCTCCAGCCACCGCATTGGCCATGCGGGCGGAAAGACTGTAACTGCCGGCACTGGCCACATTCACGCTGTAATTCATCCATTCGCCGGCCTTGGTATTGGCGACCTCGTATCCGCGCCGCCGATCGTTGCAACGCTGGATCGACATGGTGGTGTTCCGGTACAACCCCGTGGCGTCGCCTCTGCTGGGGTTGTTGTACGCGATGCTCTGGCCGCCATTATCGAAATTCTCGGCTTGCAGAACACCCGGCAGGCTGCTGGCCGGCCCCAAAAACGGAACATCCGCCGGAGTCGTGGCGTAAGCCATGGCCAAGGCGGCCCCCAGGTTAACCCGCTTGAAGGTCAGCCCGCTGGCCGGATCGTACACATCCTGCCCGCTCTGCTGGAGGATCTGCGTGATCTGCGCCGGCATGAAGTTGGGATTGATCTCTTTGATCAGGGCGGCCGCACCCGTCACGTAGGGCGTGGAATAACTGGTCCCATCCCCCGCCGGGCCGATAGTCGTTATGCCCACTGCTCCGTAGTCGATGATTGGGGTGTCTATGCTGGGGGCCAGCAGGGCTATCTTGGATGAACGATTGGTCTGGGGAGTGACGGTGTCTACGCTGGCCCCATCGCCGTATACCCCGCCGATGGCGTTCACACCCGCTTCGGCCGCGGGGTATGACACCGAGGTCGTCGAAGCATCGTTGCCGCTGGCCGCCGCGATGTAAACTCCCAACTTCTCCAGTTCCAGTATCTGCGGCTGCTCGTTGGCGATGTAGCTGGCCTGGTCGTAAGCGTGTATCGACAGGTTCAAGGCCACGATGTTGTAGCTGGGGTGGGCCTCAATCAAGTCCACCAGGTAGGTCAACGCCTTGCCCACATTCTCGTCGAAAGCCACCGAAGGCTGCCCGGAGACGCTGCCCCAGGCCTCCAGCGGCAGGATCTTCGCCCCCGGCGCTATCCCCTGGTACTGCGCGCCGCCGTACGTGAACTGGCTGCCGCTTATTATGGCACTCACCTGGGAACCGTGACTCACCAGATCGGCGACATTGTTGTTGTTCGCGTAAAAGTTCCACCCATGCACATCGTTGGGAAAGCCGGCCATGTCGTTGGGATTCGGGTTGGTCCATAGATGCCCCGAAAGCTGGGCGTTGGAGAAATCCCATCCCGAGTCGATGACGGCGATAACCTCGCCCGCCCCGTTGATCGCCGGATAATCAGCGACGGCAACATCCTGGCCGATCAACTGCGGAATCGATCCCCAACTCAACATCCGCCGCTCCTCCAGCGCCTCCACGAACACCCCTTGGCAGTGTCCACGTCTGTGCTCGAGTGATTTGCAAAATGCGGCGCGCATCACGATTACCGGAGGAGCGATACCTTCCTCGCCAGGTCAGTCGCCTGACCCATTGACGATAGGCCGGTGGTAGAAGTGATTCAAGCCGCTCATCTCGCCTTATCCAGGCGCACTCCCGCGGGATGCGGCATGCCTGACGGATCGAAAAAAAGTGCTTTCCCCTTCCACCAGCAAGTTTCCTCGCCCCGCACGCAGGCGGCTTGCCCGCCAAAACGGTACGAACATCGCTTCACGCTGTGCATTCTTCAAGCAGGGATATAGGCTGGCGGCCGTCGAAACCGCTTGCCAGTTCATGCCAGTAGCCGATCCGCTCCTCGCCAAACTGCCAGCACAGACACACATCATGCCCCTTGTGCGAACCGATGAAGTCCACAAGCCCCCGGCGATAGTCCTTCAGCTCGCAGCCGATGTCCGTCAGCTCGTCCAGGTAATCCTGAAAATGGTCCAGCATCGATTGCACCACCGCCTGAATGGCCGGCCGATCCTGGTTAGTCGCCATTTCCAACACCACCTGCTGGCGTGCCACTTCCTCGTGCGTGCGCATAATATCGGCCACGATCCGCCGCACCAGCGGCAACGCTCGATTGGCCTGCGCAAGACTGAATTTACGCCCGTTGCGGGATGCCTTTACAGGCTTGGGAGTAAGGAATTGCGGGCTAGCCATAAGACTGCCGCCTTTCTCGGTCGCGCCGTCCAGTACGGCGTCACAAAAGAAACACCCACGGACGGCGAACTCCTCGCCGCCCATACGATTATGCCACGGTAATGGGTTCTGGCAAACGCCATCCTGGCAATCGCTTCGATAAATCATAGGAACATGATTGAGATGGGTAAACTGTGCGGGCGGGAGCAGGAGTTAAGAACCACGCCAGTCTGTTGTCTCCGCGCTTCTGACTCAATCTTTGCGCGACCCACGCCGTTATGCTTCCCGGTGCTCGGAAGCGGGGTTTTCCGGAACTACGGAAACCAACTTCTCTACCACCTGATCGGGACCGATGCCTTCGGCATCGGCATTGAAGTTGGTGAAAAGACGATGCCGCAATACGGGCTTGGCGATGGCTCGCACATCGTCGCAACTCACGTTCAACCGGCCATTAAGAATCGCATTGGCCTTGGCCCCCAACACCAGATATTGCGCCGCCCTGGGCCCGGCGCCCCAAGTCAACCAATCGTTGATGAACTGCGGCGTGCCAGGCTCCTTGGGGCGGGTGGCACGCACCAGGTTGACACAGTAGTCAACGACATGATCGCTCACCGGCAGCTTGCGCAACACTTTTTGCACGTGGAGGATATCCAGGCCCGACAGAACCGGCTCGGGATCTCCCTCCATGTCCATCGTGGTTCGACGCACGATCTGACGTTCCTCACGCTTGGAGGGGTAGCCGATGTTGACCATGAACATGAACCGGTCAAGCTGTGCCTCCGGCAGCGGGTACGTCCCTTCCTGCTCCACCGGGTTTTGCGTGGCCAACACGAAAAACGGTAGCTCCAGGGGCATGGTCTGGCCCCCGGCGGTCACGTGATACTCCTGCATAGCCTGGAGCAGAGCCGCCTGCGTCTTGGGTGGCGTGCGGTTGATCTCGTCTGCCAGAACTATATTGGCGAAAACCGGACCTTTTACAAAACGAAACGCCCGCTTGCCCGTTGCCTGGTCTTCTTCCAAAATGTCCGTACCGGTAATGTCCGCCGGCATGAGATCCGGCGTGAACTGAATACGCTTAAAATCGAGCTTGAGGACCCTTGCCAATGAGCTAATCATCAGGGTCTTGGCCAGCCCGGGCACGCCCACCAGCAGACAGTGACCTCGGGCAAACATCGCCGCCAGAAGCAAGCCCAGCACCTCGTCCTGTCCGATAATTACTTTGTGAATTTCTTGCAGAAGACGGGTCTTTACCTGCGTGAAGCGCTCGATAAATTGCCCTTCGCGATCAGTGGTCGTGGGAGTCGAGGCGGGGACAGGGGCGGGAACCGGGGCCTGGGTCACTGGGGAACTCCTGCGGCCACAGGGCCGCTAAAACGGGGCGCATGGGCATTTCCAAACCCTTGTATACCCGCTCGGACAGTTCGGCTCAAATACTTGTTACCCGTAGCGGTCCCTCATAGACCCGACCTACGACATCAATCACATTCAACCTCGCAGCATAGGCAATATCTTCTGGCAAGCCGGCGGCAAGGACATTCTTTCCACCCCTGCCCTGGGCAAGGGCCCCCGCCAGATCACCCGCCTTGGCCTGGAACAGATATCTGGCCAACACCGGCGTATCGGAAAGCGCTTCCACAGAAGTGCAGTCTGCCAAAGCAGCAATGACCGCTCCGGCCCCCAGGATATCCTCTATAGCAATGGCCCCGGCGGTCCCGGCACACAATAAAGTAATGTCCTTGGCGCTTCGGGCCAATACTCGGGCCACGGTCTGGGCATTGACCAATGCCCCAACCAAAAGCATCTCCGCTCCGCGTGCCGCCACGATGGCTCGCGTCCCGTTGGTGGTAGCCATAAGCAGCGTTCGACCGCGATGGCTTTGATAATCAAACACCCCTGGACTGTTGCCAAGGTCGAACCCCGGAGGTGGTAAACAGTTCACTTCGCCACACAGCAAAGGCCTTTGGCGATCAACGACCCCGCCTACAACATCACCTGCACCTGCCAGGGCGGCCTGGATGGTATCGAAAATGCGGATTTCTCCCACCCCCGCCGCCAAAGCCGCAGTCATGGTTGTCGTCGCCCTCAAAACGTCGAAAACGACCACGGCACGGCCTTGCAGATATTCGGGACGAAGATCGGACGGCTTCAGCACAACATCAAGACGCATAGCATGTCGCATTCTGCGCAAAAAAAAGGAGCGACGCAAAAAATCGTCGCTCCTACAGACTAATAGGCCGTTCATCGCCTGGCAAGCAAGCCGCCATCGCCTGCTGAAATTTACAGCCCCAGGATTCCTAACTCGCGGTTCGTGTGACCTTGTTCCATGTCTTTTTCTTTACCTCATAGCGATCGGCATTCTCCAGAATGCTTCCCGGCTTGGCGAATCGCTCCCAAGACTTGCTATGGCACTTGGGGCAAATGGACGGCGGCGTGATGATATCTTCCGGCTCAAAGCCGCAGGCACGGCATTGAAGCACAAAAACTGGCACCTTGAAATCCACTAATGGTTGATTGCGATACGGGTCATAGGTAGCGTAATTTCCATTTGACTCAAAGCGTTCCCGGTCGATTGCCATGTTGAAACACTCCTTCTCGTTGCATTCGTTAATTTGTAACTTGACACTGTCAAGTAAAAACAAAGCAATGGTGGTGCCAAATAGATTGTCGAATCTGAAAAACCCTCTTAAAACATGCGCCACAGCCGTTCAGCTATAATAATTGCCCAGTTCTGTCCGTTATACATGCCGACATAATGACGCAGTCGTCCGCAACTGCGGCATATTGACGGCGTACGCGGCAAAGTGTCAGCTGGTTGTCGACGTTTTGACTGTAGACTGTAGGAAGCAAGAAAACACACTCAATGATGAACGTAATGCAAGTGGTCAGCAGATATTACAACCCACAACCAGTGCCTAATACACACTTTTCGCAAGCCACTACGCCCCCGTAAACACATCCTGGCCAGGATTGGAAGAATCTTGCAGAGCCACAACGCTATGTGGATTGAGGTTGTAGAGACGCAGCTTACGCTGCAAGGTGCGGACCGAAATCTGCAGCCGGTTGGCGGCATGGGTTCGATTGCCATCACATTCGCTCAAAGCCTTGGCGATGGCTAGTTTTTCAAGCTCGTCCATGGTCATGCCGGTGGGGAGTTCTCTTTGATTGGTTGCATCTCTGGCTTCGGCGGCAAGCACCTCGGGCAGATCGTTCTCGGTAAGTAGATCGCCATCGGCAAGGACCATCATGCTTTCCAGCATGTTGCGCAACTCCCGCACATTTCCCGGCCAGTGATAGGTTTCCAGACGGCGCAACACCCCGGGGGTCATGCGTCTGGCCGGAACATGTTTATTTTCGGCTATCTCTTTGAGGAAATGCTCCACCAGCAGCGGGATGTCGTCCGGCCGTTCGCGCAACGGAGGCAGCGTAATAGTCACCACGTTCAGGCGGTAGTAAAGGTCCTGACGGAAAGTGCCATCGGCAACCATGCGCGTGATATCCCGACTGGTGGCAGCCAACACACGTACGTCCACCTTGCGGTCCTCGCTCCCACCCACCGGCGTAAAAGTGAGCGTTTCCAGCACGCGCAGCAGTTTGGCCTGGAGGCCCAGCTCGAAATCGCCTATTTCATCAATAAAAAGTGTGCCCCCGTCCGCCTGCTCAAAACGGCCCATACGACGGTCGGTGGCCCCGGTGAACGCCCCGCGGACGTGTCCGAAAAGTTCGCTTTCCACCAAACTGTGCGGGACCGCCGAACAGTTGACGGCAACAAACGGACCCTTCTTGCGGGGGCTATTGTGATGCAGAGCCTGGGCCACCAATTCCTTGCCCGTGCCGCTCTCGCCAAGCACCAGAACCGTGCTGTCAACTGAGGCGGCACGCTGAATCTTCGCGAAAACCGTCTTCATCTGCGCCGATTGACCGACAATCTGGCTCAATCCGTATTTCTGATCGAGCCGATGGCGAAGGTTATCCAGTTCCTTGTCCTTGCGCAATGAATCCACCGCGCGTTTGACCAGCAATAGCAGTTCATCTGGATTAACGGGCTTGGTGACGTAGTCGTAAGCGCCCTTCTTGATGGCTTCGACCGCCGATTCCACTGAAGAGTTACCGGTGATGAGGATAAATTGCGTTTCGGCCTTACGCTGCTTCCATAGTCCCAATAGATCCATTCCGCTGACATCGCCCATCTTAAGATCGCTTAGCACTACATCGATATCCTCGTCGACGTAGCCCATAGCCTTGTCGGCATCCTCCGCCACGAAGACCTGATAGCCCTCCATCTTAAGTAGCTGGCTTAGGGTCCGACGCTCAGTTTCATGGTCTTCCACGACTAACAAACGGCCAAGATTGCTCATAATTCTCTCGTTTCCCGGTCCGAATTACACCCTTAATCATACTCGGCCTATTTGTCATATCATAACAATTTGTGCCGCGACAATGGACATTCTGCCGCAGTAAGTAAAATATACGTAATGTTTAAGCGGTTGAGGCAGCTTCCCATCTCTCTGGCGGCCAAATGCCAACTCCTATTTGGGGCCGCGGTGGCGCTCATCATTGTCGCCGCCCTCTTCATGCCGTGGCAGCGAATGGAGCAATTGACCGATCAGATCAATGAACGGGCCGCTCGAAGCATCTGCGATGACAGTCTGGCCGATCATCTGGCCGGGCTCCCGGCCAACCTCTGCACCGGTGCCATCGGCATGGCCATTAAGCCGACGACCATTCCTGCTACAATGCCGGCCGCTGGCACGACGGCGCCCAACACCATCGGCGGACATCCCTACAGCCGGCCCCGCCTGATCTTGCTTTGGCCGCTTGTACAGCCGGAAAAACTCACTTGGTCGGAAAAACGTGTCATTACTTATTTCAAAGATCATCCCGGCGCCGAAACCTACACGCACCCTTACAAAGCCAAGGATTCTTCGCCTTATTATCGTTACGCCCACGTCCTCCACACTAACGCCGGCTGCGCACGCTGTCACAACCTGGAACATCCCCAGGGCTTTCGCTCTGCCGATGGACTGCCTGATTCCCTGGTACTGCCCGCCGGATCCACAACCAGAAGCAGCACTGGACGCCAGCCTTCGACGCTCCCGGCATCCGGAACCGCAATCGGGGTAGTCACGGTGGACATGCCCTCCCAACTGGATAACAACCAGCTTCTGCTTAACCGCCTCTTCCTTCTGATAGCCGGCGTGCTGGTCGCTGTCGTCGCAACGGCGGTCTTCTATCTCATCACTACCCACCTGATACTTCAGCCCATGCATGTCCTCCAGGATACCGCCGAAAAAGTCAGCCAAGGCGACCTTAACATTCGCTCACACATCAACACCGGCGACGAATTCGAACAATTGTCCAGAACCTTCAACGTGATGCTGGTTAACCTGAAGGCCAGCCAGGACCAGCTCCGGGCCATCAACGAAGGTCTTGACCTGAAGCTTGGACAGCTCGCCGAGAGCAACGTGGCGTTGTATGAGTCCAACCGGCTTAAAAGCGAATTTTTAGCCAACGTGAGCCACGAGCTGCGTACACCGTTGAATTCGATTCTGGGGTTCGCGGAACTGCTGCGGGAGCCAGCCGAGGCCGAGCCTAAGTCGGCGCGTTACGTGCAGAACATCCTGGCCAGCGGCAAGAGCCTTCTGGACCTGATCAACGACCTGCTGGATCTGGCCAAGATCGAGGCCGGGCGGATGGAGGTGCGTTCGGTGCCGCTATCGCTGGGGGACTTGTTCGAGGGGCTCAGCGGCATCATCAAACCGCTGGCTGCCAAGGGGGATCTGCAAATCCGCACGCAGGTGGCAACCGACGTTCCCATCCTCATGACCGACGCCGCTAAACTCCAGCAGGTGCTGTACAACTTCCTCTCCAACGCCATCAAGTTCTCCCCGCCCGGAGGCATCATCGAACTCCGCGCTGAGCGGCACGATGAGAATCAGATACGCATCTCCGTCACCGATCAGGGCCCGGGCATCGAAACCGATAAACAGCAGATAATTTTTGAAAAATTCCGCCAGCTTGACGGCTCGGTCACGCGCCAGCACAGCGGAACGGGCCTGGGATTGGCCATCTCCAAGGAACTGGTCGGTCTACTCAGCGGAACCATCGGCGTGCAGAGCCAGGCCGGACAGGGCGCCACCTTCTGGATCATTATCCCCGTCAAAATACAGGCCCGGGCCCAGGATCTGCGCCAAAAACCGGCCGGCAACACACTATAAAAGACGACCCGGCCATCTCCATTAACGAGTAGCAATGCCATGAACATCGGCGATTTATTGTTTGACGTCCCCTGGTGGTTTCTGTGCATCCTGGCCATGGCGGGCTTCGGCCTGCTATTGACCGGCAACAGCCGCCAGAACCGACAATTTATGCGTGCCGGAGGCGGCGTCATTCTTGTGGGGATGATCTTGATGGTGTTGAGTATGCTGGTGGAGACCGGAAAGAAGCAGGTGCGGCACCGCACCGGCGACCTGATAAATGCGGTGGTGGCCCAGGACCAGAAGAAGGTCCGCGAGCTGCTGGATAGCCAGTTGCAGGCTTACGACATGGATGCCGACGAGTTTGCCGCCGATGCCGCCAAGTGCGCCGCCGACGCCGGGATCGCGAGCGCCCACATCCGGTCGCTGAGGATTCAGGAAGAGGCCGACGGAACCATCAGGGTCGAACTGGACGTGACCGCCACTTTCAAGCCCGAATCATCTTGGCCTGCCTTGCCGACAACCTGGGATCTGCGCTGGATCAAAAGCCCCGGCCACGGCTATCTGCTGCTGTCGGCCCAATGCCTGACCATATACGGCCAGGATGCCACGGCGGTCACGGCGTATATCATGGCGAGGAAAGGCGTGAAATAAGGACGAGGCAACACGCTGCCACAGAAACGCGGGAACGCGACGATCCTCTGAGCGAATCTCTCCTTTGGCCACCGCCGTTCTCCACGCTGGAACGGCTTGATTGCTGACCCAAGCCCAGTTACGTCAATTCACTACATTCTGCGTTCGGCCGGCGAGGAAGGCGGCTATGTTCTGAGCTGTGGTGGCCATAAGCCGCTTGCGGGCGGCAAGCGTGGCCCAGGCGATGTGCGGGGTGAGGATACAGCGCGGCGCCGTCAGGAGCGGATTAGACGCCTGGATCGGCTCCTCGGAAACTACGTCCAGCGCAGCGCCGGCCGGGCGTCCGCCAAGCAGGGCCTCGGCAAGATCGGCCTCGTTGACCAGTGGACCACGCGCGGTATTGATCAAAAAGGCGTCAGTCTTCATCAGGCTCAGCAGTCGGCGATCAACCAACCCCCGGTTCTGGGGCGTCAGGGGACAATGCAGCGATACCACATCCGCAACGGCAAAGAGATCGTTCAGCGAGGTGAAGGCAAATGGCTTGTAGGCTGGCGGATCGCCCTGGAAGCTGTCGTAGGCCAGTACGCGCATGCCAAATGCATTGGCAAGCTGGCCAACCCGGCGGCCAATACGGCCAAAACCCACCAGGCCCATAGTTTTACCAGCCAACTCCACCTGCGGAGTGTTCCAGAAGGAAAATTCGCCGCGCCGAGCCCATTCACCGCCATGCACCAGATCGCAATGGGCGCCGACGCCATGGCAAAGCTCCAGAAGCAGCGCGAAGACGAATTGGGCCACGGAATCGGTGCCGTAGACGGGCACGTTACAGACGGCAATGCCAAGTTTGCGAGCCACCGCCACGTCAACAATGTTGTATCCGGTGGCGGTGACGCAAATACACCGCAGTCCGCTGAGGGCGGCAAGGATATCGGCGCTCAATGCGATTTTGTTGGTCAACACGACCGCCGCGCCTTGCGCCCTGGCGACAACCTGATCGGCCTCCGTACGCTCGTAGACTGTCAATTCGCCCAGGGCGGCGATATCCGTCCAAGGGTTATCTCCAGGATTCAGTGTGCCGCCATCAAGAACGACTATTTCCATGATCTGAACCTCGCAACCACGCTTTTCTTACTCCTTGACAACCGGCCCGACTGCGATAAAGTAACCGCGTCGCGCCATTAGCTCAATTGGCAGAGCAGCTGACTCTTAATCAGCGGGTTTTAGGTTCAAGTCCTAAATGGCGCAGTGCTGACTGGGTAAGGACTTACAGCAAATTTGACCGGCCTGTTTTGGGGGCACTTCCGAGTTTTGTATCCAATTTCCACGGGGTTTGTATCCAATCGGCCTTAAAATAGATGCCATTGCCCGATCAAACGGGATAGAGAAATGGCAGAAACCAGAGAAAAAATCGAAGTCACCTGGTTCAAGCCCAGGGGCCTGTTCCGCAAGTGCATCGGCAAGAGGCGTGGCGAAGATGGCGTGATTCGTCCGGCCATTTTCTGGCTTGGCCACGATCACCGCCCGGCAGTCATGGCTGCCGACCGCGTCGCCGACGCCATGCGAGAACGGCATTCTGCGGATCGCTTCGGTGAGTTCGTACAAGAAGAAATACGGCCACCTGTGGGCGAAGCTGATGGGGCTGGGTCTGATCGACCAGGACAGCCACTTCATCGGCAAGCCTGGTGCAATAGAGGTCGTGTACGTGCAACCTCGACGGAAGGATGACGACAAAGGCCGCGTCATTGATTTCATGTGGGTGTCGAAGTGGCTGACTGACAGGTTCGGGCACAGCGACTTCGAGGCCGCATTGGCAAAGAGCCTGGCGCACTGGTCAACAGACTGAGAATGGGACGCCTGCTGGATGTGGACTCTCAGAACCACAGGGCGGGATTAGATAGCACCCACCCCCGCGAAATCCCCGGACGCCTCCCAATCACACCCCGACCCTCCCCTATCCGCTGTATCCAATCACCTTGACGATGCGCGCCAGCACCGCTAGGATGGCTTGAAAATGCGGGTCAGGAGCTTTTGTATCCAATGCGGTATGACTTCTGTATCCAATGGAGAATTTTCTTTATTGTGTCCTGCGCGGAAAACATGTGGTTTTCCCCGAGGATTTTGAGGATTTACGACTTATCCACAGACCCCTGTCAAGGGCAAAACGCGACTCTTAATCAGCGGGTTTTAGGTTCAAGTCCTAAATGGCGCAGTTTTGCAGAGGCGGGCAGGGGGAAACAGAACCGAGCACAAGTGAGAACAGAACAAGGGGTTACGATTCATTCCACTAGGCACGTTGCGAGCAGGGGCGAGCAGCGGAAAATAGCTTTAAGTGCAAAAGTGACACTAGTGGTGACACCAGTGGAGGCCATTGGGGACGCGCGCTGTGTGTCCCCAATGGAGGCTCTCATGCTTGCATTCGTCCAGCCCAGTCCGTAAATATGTTGCTGATCTCACATTGGCAGCGGCATCGGGAACTCAGGCATCATCGTGACGGCAGCGTTTTCCAACTTCGGCAACCTTCTCGGCGTGCGGCGATGGCGCGCTGAGGCCTGAACAGGATTACTTAGCGCAATCCCTTTTTCTTCGCCTTCGCGTCCAGGGGGCTCGCCGAGTATAATAAGCCGGTATGGCAATGGTTGCCCTCCAGCCAGTACGCGTTTACGCGGACACCTCGGTGTACGGCGGCGTGTTCGACGAGGAGTTTGCCATGGCCAGCCGGCGGTTCTTCGACAGGGTGGGCGAGGGCCGGTTCGTGCTGGTCGTGTCGCTGTTGGTCGAAGATGAATTACGCCAGGCTCCCCGCGAGGTCATGGCCTGGTTCGAGCGGTTTCGGAGCGGCGCCGAAGGCGTGATGATCAGCCCCGATGCGCTGGCATTGCGGCAAGCATACATTGACGTGGGAATCGTAACTCCCAAGTCGCGTGACGATGCCCTTCATGTGGCACTGGCAACCATCGCTGGCTGCCCGCTGATAGTTAGCTGGAACTTTCGGCATATCGTCCATTTTCAGAAGGTGCCGCTCTACAACGCGGTGAACATCCTGCATCGGCGGCCCGAACTGGAAATCCGCTCTCCGCAGGAGGTGATTGATGATGAAGAATAAAACTTTTGATTGCGTCGAAATGAAACGGCGCGGAGCCGAATACGTCTACAGTCTCACCAAGGATATGAGCCGCCAGGAGGAGATCGAGTTCTGGCGCAAGCGCAGCCAGGAGTTCATGCACCAGCAGGAACGCCTCCGCGCCCAGCAGGTTCCCACCCCCACAGCGCAGAACACGGGGACGGGGGAATAAGACTGGGGCGCAGTTAGTTTGCCTTCTCCTCAAAGCAGTGCGTCTGCCAAATTCGCCACCCGGGCTTT
>Ga0316231_1002314_pt1 | contig 18412 bp, 13 predicted proteins | sample TBH18027metaG_FD_206002 | JGI IMG/M metagenome (GOLD analysis project Ga0316231, IMG submission 206002) | Freshwater microbial communities from Trout Bog Lake, Wisconsin, USA - TBH18027 | ecosystem: Environmental > Aquatic > Freshwater > Lake > Hypolimnion/Profundal zone | place: USA: Wisconsin...
CGGCGTGCTGGCGTACAAGGGGGCGCGCGATGGCGAAGCCGCCGTCCGAGCGGTTGCGAAATTCATTCATGCCAAACTCAACATTGCCGGCGTCGTTGTCCACCCGCGCGCCTACGCGATCGCGGCGTCGCAAGATGGCGTTGTCAAAGTGACCGGTCCGTTCGTCGAGAAACCGTTGATCAGCACCGGCGCGGGCGATCATTTCAATGCCGGCTTCTGCCTCGGCAAGCTGTTCGGCGCCGACAACGAAACCGCGCTGCAAATCGGCGTTGGCACATCCGGCTACTACGTCCGCACCGCCAAGAGTCCGGCGGCATTGGAACTGGCCGTGTTTCTGCGCACCCTCGGAGAATCAACTGATTAAACAAATCCAAAAACTCGGGTTGTTCACACTCAGCCTCACGCTCCTCGCCACGGCGGCGCTGGCAGAGGAAATCAAGCTCGCGGACATCTTTACGGATCACATGATCCTGCAACGCGACCTGCCGGTCGCCGTCTGGGGTACCGGGCCCGCCGGTGACTCCGTCACGGTGACCTTTGCCGGCCAGCAGAAAATCGCCACGGTCGATCCGAGTGGCAAATGGCAGGTGCAGCTCGATCCACTCCAAGCCTCCGCGGACTCGCGTGACCTCACCGTCGAATCCAAGAACGTGAAAACGAATCTCACCGACGTTGTGGTGGGCGAAGTCTGGCTCGCCTCCGGTCAGTCGAACATGGAATGGCCGTTCAGCGCCACAACCGGTTCCAGTCGTGTGATCGCTACGGCCACTGACCCGCAATTGCGGCTGTTCGGCGTCGCCCACTATTTCAGCGACACGCCGGGCACCACGGTCACCGGTCAGTGGGCGGCCTGCACCTCGTCCAATGTCGGCGGATTTTCGGCAGTCGGTTATTACTTTGGCCGCAATCTCCGCCAGGCGTTGCACGTCCCGGTCGGCGTCATCCGCAGCGCGTGGGGTGGCACCCAGGCCCAGGCGTGGACCGCGCAGGCGACGCTCGCCGGCGATCCGTTGTTGAAGCAGCGCCTTGAGGAATACGCGCTGGCCATGCAGAACTACGACCCGGTCAAGGCGGAGGCCCAATATCAGGACGCGCTCGCGAAATTTAAGGTCGCCGCCGCGACGGCGCAGGCGGAAGGCAAGCCCGCTCCCAGGAGCCCCAGCAAGTCCGGCCCGCCCGGTCCCGGTCCGAACAGCCCGGCCCGGCTCTACAACGGCATGATCGCCCCGCTGGTGCCGTTCGCGTTCCGCGGTGTCATTTGGTACCAGGGCGAAGCCGATGCCAGCCGCGCGCAGGATTACCGAACCTTGTTCCCGGCCATGATCAAGAACTGGCGGCAAGTATTCAGTCACGACTTCCCGTTCCTCTTTGTTCAGATCGCGCCACACAAAGGCATGCCACCGGAAATTCGCGACGCCCAGCTCTATACCTGGCGCACTGTCCCCAATACCGCCATGGCCGTTATTACCGATTACGGCGACGCCGCCAATATCCATCCGCGCGACAAAGAACCCGTTGGCGCCCGGCTCGCGTTGGCCGCCCGCGCGCTCGCGTACGGTGAGAAACTCGAATATTCCGGCCCCGTCTTTGACGCGGTGAAATTCGACGGCAACAAAGCAATTCTCTCGTTCCAACACCTCGGCACAGGCCTAATGGCCAAGGGCGAGGCGCTCAAAGGCTTTACCATTACCGGCGACACGAACTATGTCTCTGCCACCGCAACGATCGACGGCCAGCACGTCATCGTGACCAGCGACCAGGTTATCAAGCCGATCGCGGTTCGTTACGGTTGGGCGAATGTGCCGGACGTGAACCTCTTCAACAAAGACGGCCTCCCGGCGACGCCGTTCCGCACCGACGAATAAGCGCACCATGAAAAAACTGACTTGGCATTTTCCGCTGCCGCGCACCCACACCGGCGTGTTGCTCGGCAACGCCACGCAAGGCTTGATGGTTTGGGGCACGGACCGGCTCTGCATTACCGTCGGCCGCGCCGGCTTCTGGGATCACCGGGACGCGACGCCGTTTACGGCGCGCATCACTTACCGGGAACTCCGCCGGTTGCTCGAAGCCAATGACGAAGCTGGGATCCGCGCCAGTTTCGGCAAAGAACCGGTTGGCATCACCTACCAGCGCCCGTGCCAAGTTGGTGGCGGCCGGCTCGAACTCAAGTTTGCGCGCGGCGTTGTGCCGCAGCTCGCAGAACTCGATATTCACACCGGCACGTTGGGCGTCACGCTCAGCAACGGCGCCCGCGTCACCATCCGGCAGGCGATGGACGCGGAGTTGGCATGGATTGAGACGACCGCGGCGTACACCGTGAAAACCATTCCGACGTGGGATTTCGTCGGCGCGGTGCTGGCACGCGACGGCGTCAAGCCGCCGGTCCGCTGGGCGACCGGGTTTTGCCAGGAATTACCGGCGGACAAACCGCTGGCGCTGGCGTGGCACAAGCGTGGCCGGCGATTGACGATTGCCACCGCGCTCGGCGCTGCTGCCCGGCCACGCGCCGAGGCGCTGGCGAAAACCGAACCGCGGCCGCAAACTTTCTGGCGGCAATACTGGCGCGACGTGCCGCGCGTGGAGTTGCCGGATCCGGTGTTGCAGCACGTCTGGGATTACGGCGTGTACAAACAAGCCGGCCTGACGACGCCCGGCGGCGTGGCTGCGACCATCCAAGGGGCGTGGATGGAGGAATACCAGTTGCCGCCCTGGTCAAACGATTACCATTTCAACATCAATGAGCAGATGATTTACTGGCCGGCGTTGGCGACGAACCGGCTCGCGCATTTCACGCCGCTCTGGGAAATGATTCGCGGCTGGCTGCCGTTACTGCGGGAGAACGCGGCGAAATTTTTTGAGGCCGCGGACGCGCTGATGTTGCCGCATGCGGTGGACGACCGGTGCGGTGTCGTCGGCAGTTTTTGGACCGGCACAATTGACCATGCCTGCACGGCGTGGATGGCGCAGATGGCGTGGTTGCATTACCGGTACGGGATGGATGAAACGGTGTTGCGCGACCTGGCGTGGCCACTGCTGACCGGCGCGTTCAACGGCTACTGGGCGATGCTTGAAGAATTTGAAGGCCGGCTCTCGTTGCCGGTCAGCGTCAGCCCGGAATACGGCGGCGCGGCGATGACGGCCTGGGGCCGCGATGCGAGCTTTCAACTGGCGGCGCTGCATTTTGTGGCGAAGACCTTGCCGGTCGCGGCCCGGCTGCTCGGCCAACCGGTTGATGACCGGTGGGCGCGCGTGACGCGCGAGGTGCCGGCCTACACGCTCATTGCCGGCAAGCGCATCGGCTTGTGGCGCGGCCAGGATTTGGCGGAGAGCCACCGGCATCATTCGCATCTCGGCGCGATTTATCCGTTCACAACGATTGATCCGTTTGACCCGGCCCACCGGGAAGTCGTCCGCGAATCGCTCCGGCATTGGCAACGCATGGGCGCCGGCCAGTGGAGCGGCTGGTGTCTGCCGTGGGCGTCAGTTTTGTGTTCGCGCTGCAACATGCCGGACGCAGCGATCACGTGGCTGCATTACTGGCACGATGTGTTCACGAACGTCGGCCACGGCACGTTGCACGACTCCGATTTCCCCGGTGCCGGCGGATTGCATCGGTCGAGCGAACTCGAACAACCGCTGACACACCCGAACGAAATCATGCAGATCGACGCAACCATGGGCGCGGTGACGGCGATTCTGGAATTGTTGGTGCAGTGCCGGGGCGACGCGATTCACGTCTTGCCAGCGTTGCCCCGCCGGTGGCGCGAGCTGAAGTTCGATGGGATCCGGACCGAAGGCGCGTTCTTGGTGGGCGCGACGGTTGCGGCCGGCCGCGTGACCGAAGTCCGCGTGACCAGCCTGGCCGGCGGGCAATTGCGGTTGGTTTGCGGTGGCCGCACCATTGACCGTCAGACGAAACCCGGCCAGAAGCTAACGCTGCGTTACGCGCGGTGACGCCACGCCGCGATCACTTGGTCGAAGAGCGCGTTTGTTTTGGCGACGACGAGTTTTTCACCGGGATGCGCCGCGTACCACGCGACGGATTCCCGGATCCCGGTGGCAAATGATTTCCGACAGACGAAGTCCGGCACAAACTTTTTGATTTTGGCGTTGTCGAACACGCCCGGCTCGGCTTTGTCACCCCGGATCCCGTTGACGAATTGTGGAAAGTGGGCGCACAGGAAATCCACCGGAATCTGCTCCACCGCCGGCAATCGCACGCCGAGCGCTGCGGCTGTTACCTCGTAAATCCGGTTCCAAGGCAAGGCCTCGTCGCTGGTGATGTGAAACGTCTCGCCAATGGCCTGGTTGTTGCCAACCAGGCCGGCGAGCCCGACGGCGAAATCCGTCGTGTGTGTCAACGTCCACGGATTCGTGCCGGCGTTCGGCACAAATACCGGCTGGCCCGCTTCAAGCCGCGCCGGGAACGTCCAGCCCGCGCTCGCGACCACGTTTGGAAACCACCGGCACCCATACGTGTGCGACGGGCGGACAATCGTGACCGGGAAATCCGGGCGCGCCGCCAACCATTGCTCCTGCGCCAGCTTCTTCTGGGCATAGTCGGAAAATGGATTGCCGAGCGGCACTGTCTCGGTGAGTGGCAGGCACCGGTGCGGTTTGGCGTACACCATCGCCGTGCTGATGAAAATGTATTGGCCAATCTTGCCGGCAAAAACCGCGTGGTCGGTTTCGATATCGGGTAAGTCGTAGCCAAGGAAATTGATAACCACGTCCGCCGTGAGCCCGGCCAGTGCCGCCCGGTCGCGCCGGTCGGCGGGGATCGCCCGGTAAGCTGCGGGAACCGGTGCGTGACCGCGCGTGACCAGACTGATTTCATGGCCGCGTTGGTGCAGCAGGGCGGCGCAATCAGTCGAGATGTTGCCGGTGCCGCCAATGAACAAAACTTTCACTTGGCCATGTTACCGCGCTTGTCAACCGGCCGGGCGTCTGGTACTGTACATATTCAGCAAGCGTGCAATTCAACGAGCCCACATTTTTGCTGCTGTTTTTGCCGGTGCTGTTGCTGGCCTACTATGCGCTGCCGTTTTGGCGGAACGGCCTGCTGTTCGCGGCCAGCCTCGTCTTTTGCCTGTGGGGCGGCAAACAAACAACCGCCGTGTTGCTCCTCGCCTGCGCCGGCAACTTCGCGCTCGGCCTGATCGTGGCGCGCCGCCGCTGGGCGCTGGTGACCGGCCTCGTGGCCAACCTGCTGCTGCTGGTCTGGTGCAAGTACGCCGATTTTCTCGGGTTGCCGCTGCCGAAATTAGCGGCGCCACCGGGCCTGTCGTTCTTTACCTTTGTTGCCATCGCCTATCTCGTGGATGTGTACCGCTGCGACGCCCCGGCGATTCGGAATCCAGTGCATGCCGGCAACTATTTTTTATTGTTCCCAAAGTTGTGGGCTGGGCCGATTGTCCGGTGTCGCGACATCAGCGCGCAACTCGCCCTCCGGACGCCGAGCCGGGAACTCTTCGCCACCGGGGTGCGCCGGTTCATTATCGGCCTCGGCAAAAAAGTGCTCGTGGCCAATACCGTCGCCGGCGTGGCCGACAAGATCTTCGGATTGCCGGCCAACACACTCCGGTGGGAACTGGCGTGGACGGGCGTCGTGGCGTACACCGTCCAAATTTACTTCGACTTTTCCGGGTACACCGACATGGCGATTGGGCTGGGCGCGCTGTTCGGGTTTGAGTTGCCGGAAAATTTCGATCATCCGTACGCGGTCACCTCGATTCGCGATTTCTGGCGGCGCTGGCACATGACGTTGTCCAGCTGGCTCCGCGATTACCTGTTTATTCCCCTCGGCGGGAGCCGCTGCGCGCCGTGGCGGTCGTATTGCAATCTGCTGATCGTGTTTTCCATCTGCGGATTGTGGCACGGCGCCAACTGGACGTTTGTCGTCTGGGGCTTGCTCCAGGGCTTTTTTCTGCTGACTGAGCGGCTGGGGTGGGGGCAAGCGCTCGAGAAGTTGCCGCGGTCCGTTGGCCACGCGTATGCGCTGCTGGCGACAATGGTGAGCTGGGTCTTCTTCCGCGCGGCGACGTTGCCGCAGGCGTTGAGTTTTCTCACGGCAATGCTGGGCTGGAATCGGCCGACCGGGCCGGCCGACAGTTTGGTGGCGATTGTGGATCCGTTGGCGCGGGTGATGTTGCTGATTGGAATTGTCGGTTCGTTCCCGGTCATTCCCTTGCGCTGGCGGCGGCGCGAGCCGCTGGCCACGGTGACGCTCACGGCGGTGTTGGCGGCAGTGCTGGTCATGGTCGCCGTGAAAACGTATACGCCGTTTATTTACCAGAAATTCTGATGATCTCACGCAAAGCAACTGACTGGATCCTGATCCTGATTTTTCTGGCGGCAATCAGCCTGCCGCTGGTTGTGCAGTTGCATGGCCGCGCCGCCGGCACGGAAGCGCATGAGAAACGCCAGTTGGCGCCGTTGCCGGCCCGGCCGCTGGGCCTGGCGGAACTATGGCAGTATCCCGGCAAGTTCGCGGCGTATTATGGCGATCATTTTGGATTGCGCGCGCGCCTGATCCGCTGGCACGCGTTGATGATGTATGGTTTGCTGAACAGTTCGCCGAGCGACAAGGTGCTGGCCGGGCGCGACGGCTGGTTTTATTACGCCGACGATTACAGCCTGGAAGATTACCGGTCGCTGACCCCGCTCACCGCGGCCGAGTTGGAACGGTGGCGGCAGGTGATGGAAGCCCGGCAAGCGTGGCTCGCCCGGCATGGCGTCCAGATGTTGCTGGTGTTTGCCTGCGACAAATACGTGATTTACCCGGAATTTATGCCGGCGGGATACGCGCGCCGGGATGGGCCATACCGGCTGGACCAACTGGTGGATTACTTGCGCAACCACTCGCGCGTGAACCTGATTTCGTTGCGCGTGCCGCTCGAAGTCGGCAAGGACACCGATCGGTTGTATCACCAGACCGACACGCACTGGAACGACCGGGGCGCGTACATCGGCTACCGGGAAATCATGGCGGCGTTGCGGTTGCCGATGTTGTTTCCGACGGACTTCAACCCGGTCGAACGCATTACCGAGGGCTGGGACTTGGCGCGCATGATGGGCTTAAATACCGACATTCAGGAAGAAGACCGGGAACTCGTCCCCACCAAACCGCGCCGGGCGTGCGTGGTCGAGCAGGACCGGCCTGATCCGCTTTGGAACAACGGCCGGGTTGTGCTGGAAGTGCCCGATCCACAGTTGCCGAAGCTGGTGATGTTCCGCGACTCATTTGGCTCGGCGCTGGTGCCGTTTTTGGCGGAACATTTCCGGCGGAGTGTTTTCTTGTGGCAATACGATTTTGATCCGGCGGTGATTTTGCGGGAGAAACCGGATTTTGTGGTCTGGCTGATGACCAGCCGGCGACTGCAATGGTTTACGCCGGTCAATCCGCCGTTGCCGTAACGCGCCGGTCTGCTACACTGACCGGCAATGAAGATCCGAACGCTCGGCGTCATTCCGGCCCGGTACGGCGCGCAACGGTTTCCCGGCAAGCCGCTGGCCCTGATTGCGGGCAAGCCGCTCGTCCAGCGCGTCTACGAACAAGCCCGGCAAGCCCGCCGTCTGGACGAGGTGATTGTCGCGACCGATGACGAACGCATCCGGCAAGCAGTCGAAAATTTTGGCGGGCGCGTGGTCCTGACTTCGCCGGCCTGTCCGTCCGGCACCGATCGGGTGGCGGAAGCGGCCCGGCACGTGCCGTGTGATTTGGTGGTGAACATTCAAGGCGATGAGCCGTTGCTGCCGCCGGCCATGATTGACCAGCTCGTGGCCGGCCTCGCCGCCGCGCCGGCCTTCCCAATGGGGACGCTGGCGCGACCGATTGAGTCGGCGGAAATCTGGGCGAATCCGAACGTGGTCAAGGTCGTGTTTGGCACGGCCGGCAACGCGTTGTATTTTTCGCGTTGTCCGGTGCCGTTCGGGCGCGATGCCGGCGGCCGGTATGTCGCCGGCCGCGCGCACAAGCACATCGGGATTTATGCGTATCGAAAAGAGTTTCTGCTGAAGTTCGTGACGTTGCCGCAGTCGGCCTTGGAACAGACGGAGAAGCTGGAGCAGTTGCGGGCGCTGGAAAACGGGTTTGCGATCAAAGTTTTGGTCACGCCGCACGATTCGGTTGGCGTGGATGTACCGGCGGATGTGAAAATTGTGGAAGAAATTTTGCGGAAGGCATCATGAAATATATATTTGTGACCGGCGGCGTGATCAGTTCTCTCGGCAAAGGATTGACGGCGGCGAGCATCGGGACGCTGTTGGAGGCCCGCGGGTTGAAGGTCACGTTGGCTAAGTTTGACCCGTACCTCAACGTGGACCCCGGCACGATGAGTCCGTTCCAACACGGCGAGGTGTACGTCACCGACGACGGCGCGGAGACCGACCTTGATCTTGGCCATTACGAGCGGTTCACGCACGCGACGCTTGGCCGGCTCAACAACCTCACCAGCGGCCGCGTCTACGCCAACATCATTGAGAAGGAACGGCGGGGCGATTACCTCGGCAAGACCGTTCAGGTCATCCCGCACGTCACCAACGAAATCAAAGACCGCATCCGCAAAATTGGCCGCAGCAGCAAAGCCGATGTGCTCATCATCGAAATCGGCGGCACCACCGGCGACATCGAAGGGCTGCCATTCCTCGAAGCCATTCGCGAATTCGCGCACGAAGCCGGTCCAAAGAACGCGTTGTTTATCCACGTCACGCTCGTCCCGTACATCCGTGTGGCCGGCGAGATCAAAACCAAACCAACCCAGCAAAGTGTCGCCAAGCTCCGCGAAATTGGTATCCAACCCCAACTCCTCGTCTGCCGCAGCGAAAAACATCTCGACGCCGGCGTCCGTGAGAAAATTGCGCTTTATTGCAATGTCCCGGTCGACTGTGTCATCGAAGAACTCGATGTGGCCCATTCCATTTACGAAGTGCCGATTGATCTCCAGAAAGAGCGCGTCGACACCCTCGTCTGCCGGCATCTTGGCCTGAAAACCAAGCCGGCCGACATGCGGGACTGGCAACAAATGCTCCGCCGGCTCATTGCCCCGCGCCACAGTTGCCGGATTGCCGTCGTCGGCAAATACATCGGTCTCCAGGACGCCTACAAGAGTCTCTACGAAGCCCTCAAACACGCCGGCGGCGCCAACAACACCGCGGTCGAAATCGTCCGCGTGGACGCCGAGTTCATCGAACGCGATGGTGCGGCCAAGCACCTGCGCACCATGGATGGGATCCTCGTCCCCGGCGGATTCGGCAACCGCGGCATCGAAGGCAAGATCGCGGCCGCCCGGTACGCCCGCGAGAAAAAGATTCCCTTCTTTGGCATCTGTCTCGGTATGCAAATTGCCGTCATCGAATTTGCCCGGCACGTCTGCCAACTCAAGGATGCCAACTCCACCGAATTCGCCGACCAGACACTCCACCCGGTTATCTGCCTGATTGACGACCAACAGCGGATTGTCAACAAAGGCGGCACGATGCGGTTGGGCGCGAAGCCCTGCCAACTCCGGTCCGGCACGCATTGTCGGCGGCTCTACCGTGCCGACCTCATCTCCGAACGCCACCGTCACCGCTACGAGTTCAACAACACCTACCGTGACCAACTCACCCGTGCCGGTCTCAAGATTGCCGGGCTTTACACTGAGAAAGACCTTGTCGAACTCATCGAAATTCCGGCGCACCCATATTTTGTCGCCTGCCAATTTCACCCCGAATTCAAAAGCCGGCCCAACGCCGCGCATCCCCTCTTTCGTGGCTTCATCGCGGCCGCGCTAACGAACGCGAAGCGCTAAATCCAATCCCGGAGGGCGGCGGACCGGCGCCGCTGACTGCGCGCGAATCGGTTTGGTTGTCCGATGCCAAACCGGCGCGATTAGTCCTTGTACGGATCTACGATGTCGCGCCCGGCCATGGCCACGCCCAACAGACGTAACGTGTGCAGGATGCGGATCGTGCCGGCATGCGCCGCCAGCACGTCAGTGAGTCGGCGATAGGCCTGGGGTGCTTCGTCGAGATCGCCGCCACGCAGCACGACGCCTTTGGTCTCCAACCACCGCCGCATCTCGTCGTGGCGCACCAAGCCCGGCTGGCGGATATGCTTGCCGCCGATTTTTGCGAAACGCCCTTTCGCTGCCGTGCGCGACATGATCCGACCGGCCCCGTGCACGGTCGAGAAGAGCGCGGCGCGGGAAGCCACCGAGTCAATCCCTTCGATGATCACCGCATCGTCCCCCATGCTGCCACCGACGAAACCCCGTTGGCCCGGGAACGCCGGGGTCGCGCCCTTGCGGACAACCCAGAACTTTTCGCCGCCGTGCTCTTCTGGCCACGCGAAATTGTGGTGGTTGTGAACTTCGTCCACAATGGTTGCCTTGAGAATCTCGCGGACAACGAACCGCGTCACATAGCTGCGTCCGGCAGCGGCATAGCGGCCCGCCAGCCACATCGCCGCGAGATAGTCCTGGCCCAGCGGCGAATTCACCGCGACGACCGTCGGCGGGACATCCATCCCGTCTTTGCCACCGGCGGCTTTCAAGAAGTGCGTGGCCGACTTGAATCCCAGTCCGCGCGACCCGAAGTGGACGCCGACCCAGACGCGGCCCTGCTCATCCGCAAAGACATCCACATAGTGGTTCCCGCTGCCGACGGTGCCTAACTGGTCGTGCGCCATTTGTTCCCACTGGTTGAGTGGTGGCAGGTTCCAGGTTTCATCGTCAAACAGTTCGTGGTCCACCCGGGTTTGGTTTGTGCGTCCGATGCCGAAGGCGATGTTGCGCGTGACATCGTCCATAATGGCCTGGATATTTGGCCCAACTGTGTTTTCCATGGCATCCGTGCAGATGGCGAGGCTCCCGCAGGCAATATCAAACCCAACGCCCGAGATCGAAATTTTGGCCTTGTACGCCACAACCCCGCCGATCGGCTGCGCATAGCCTTTATGACCATCGGCGCACAGCACGGCCTTGGTCCCGCCGTCCGTCAGACACGTTTCGATCTGGTTGATGGTCGCGCTGTCGTGCTGACCGAAAATTACCGGCTTCAGCTTGGTGATTCCGTCCATGTTATTGGTGGAGGAGTTTTCTTCGCAACAATCCGATCGCACCAACAAGATAATCCAATCAGGCAAAATTGTCAGCGCGATCAGCGCCCCAGTTTCCGGTGCAGTTCGTCGAGGAAGGCGGCGCGGTTGGTCGGGGTAATAATAAAGTTGCGGGCGAATCCGGTCTTGCGGCGAAGGCGGACTGACCGGCCCCAGGCAAAAAACGTGTTGCACCAATGTTCATTCCAGAGCGGGCACTTGGTGTCGGCAAACTCAATATCGGTCAGCGCAATCTTCCGCAACGTCATGCCGAACAGCTTCACCCGCACATACCGGTCGTCAATTACGTACTGGATTCGCGTGATGCCCAAGCAAATAAAAACAATTGGCCCAAACGGCCAACACGTTAGCAGTAATAGTCGTTCCACATTCATTTATTGCCGATCTCTCCATCGGCCGGCTTCAAGTCCCACAGTTTCGGCGAAGCCGTCAACGCGGGCGCGTGCTCACCGCGCGCGACGATGCCGCGGAAAAAATAATTCCGCCCGGCCACCATCAGTCGTTTGTCAGTGTCTTCGTATTTCCACCGCCAGACCTCGCATCGCCATGGCTGTGACCGCTCCGCGTTAAGCGTCGTCGCGCCACGCCGTTCGAGCAGCATCAGCGAGTAGACGTCGCCGGTAACCGGCTCACGCCAGACACCATGCAGCCCGAGCACGTCGAAAAAGTCGCGCACGGCGGGCAACGCAGCGCGCACGGCCGTCGTGATCGCCCCGTAGTGATCGGCCGGCCAGCCGACCGTGATCCCGGCCTCGTTTTGTACCGCCACGAACAATTCCGCGCCGAGCGGCGACGGCAACCGGTCCCCGGTCGCTTCAAGCCGCACAAGCGCACCGCGCGTCAAGGCGACCAGCGCGCCGTGCATCTCGGTTTGCAAGCGAATGGTCGACTCGGTTGCGATGGTGGCATCGGTGAACTTGACGCTGGCCGGATACACCAGCGCCGCAAATGTCTCGCCTTCCTTGCCGCGTTGCTTGGCTTCGAGAATCACTTTTTGATTCTGCTCCGGGCCTTCGACGTATAGCACGGTTGTGTAAAGGTGGCCGGCCAAGGTTTTGCCATCGCCCAGCACAACCGTCGCCCGCAGATGCCGGACCGGATACGGTGCGCCCCATTTTTCCTTGCGCGTCTGCCCGGCCACCGGGAACCGCCATTTCTGCTCCAGTGTTTCTTCCTCCGGCGCCAGTCGAATCTCCTGCACCTTGTCGAGCGTCAACGTGCTCAACGTCATGCCGGCAATGACTTTCAACTCCGCCCCCGGCGTTAGCGAAATCTGGCCGGCCACTGTGTCGCCGTTGGAAAACTGCACGATCCCGGGGCGCGGCTCCTGGGCAACCACGAGTGAGGTCACCCACAATAAAAGCGCCGTCACCCTGAGCGCAGAAATACAGTTAAAATTGGGAGGGCGGGCTGGCCCAGCCCGCCGATTGGTAGCGGTGCGGCGCGGCGCGGTGAGCCACCGCGCCCTACCAACACCGGCCCAACCATCGCACCGTTCCGACTGAGATGTTTCGCCGCGCTCAGCATGACATAATTGGCTAATTCTCATATTAAATTCGCCTTGCGCCGCAGCCACCATTCGAGCACGCACAACGCCAGCACCAGCACCGCGAAATGCGGCCCGGCCGTCACAAGTGGCAATTCAGTCGTGATTGATTTTTCCAAAAACCGGGCCGCCAGAGGCTTGCCAATCTCGTCAACCTGACTCTCATGATAATATGCACCGCCGGTTTTTTCGGCGAGTGTCTTCAGCGCGTCTTCGTCCAATTCCAGGTGGGAACCCTCGGCTAATGGCGGGGCGACCGGCACCATTTTCTCGTACGAATCCAACACTGCCTCGCCTTGGTAGGCGACCAACCGGAACCCGTACTCGCCGCGCGCCTTGAACCGGCATTGCGCCACAAACTCATTGGCCCGCCCTTGCCGGGGGTCGACCGGGAGCGGCTGCGACTGGTTGGTGAAGCTGAGCGTGGCCGACAATCGAACCGGCTGATTGGCCGTCAACCCGGTCAGGCGAATCCCGACGGTGGCTTGTTCGCCGGGCCGGTAATGCTCCTGATCCCATTGGACGGTGAGATATCGGCTACCTTCCATTTTGCCGGTCAGGTTCCGCACCGCTTGCCGCCAGAACAACCCGTAGGCGTTGCGGGCTGCATCCGCCTTCCGCGCCCATTCCCATTGCGTGTTGCTCGCAATGCCGAGCACGCGGCCTTTGCCAAACGACTGCACGGCCACGACCGGCACGGTGCGCCCGCCCAGATTGACCGATAACAACGCCGTTGCGCCCGGCTTGAGTGCGCCGGGGCTGTTCGCGCTCGACAACGTCAGCGCCATGTCCAGCCCGGCCACGATCGGATGCCCTTGCCCGGCGGCCGGAATGCTGACGGTAAACGTGCCGCGCGCCAATTCCGGCTCGGTCGCCGCGATCTGCCACGGCAACAATGCCGCCACCGGTGTGCCAGCATAGCCGCCCAGCCCGAACGATTTCTCGCCGCCAAGAAAAACCACTGCGCCGCCGTCCGCGACGTAGTTGGTCAGGACCGTCAACTGGTCCCGGCTCCAATCGCTCGCCGCAAACGAGCCGAGAATCACACAGTCAAACAGTTGCAATGTCTTCAAGTCCGTCGGGAAACCGGCTTCGAGCGGCTCGTCGCCGGTGAGCCGGTCGCCCTGCACCGTGAACCGCTCGCTCAACGTCCGAAACAACGCCGTGAACGCAATCCCGGGATCGCGCCCGATTTCGCTGCGCAACATTTTGAAATCCATCCCGAGTTCGCGCGTGAAAAACAGCGCGTGCACCGCCTTTTTCTGCACGTCCACAACCAATCGCCGCTCGTTGTTCAACACCGACAACTCGCCGGCCACCGGCTCGACCATGAGCCGGTAGTTCTGTGGCCCGGTCGCGGCGCACGTCACCGGGAATTTCACCCGCGCCCGCCGCCGCGACAAATCCACCGATTGCGTCGCGGACAACTTACCGGCGCGGTCCAACTGCACCGTCACTTGCCGGTTCATCGTTCCACGCGCCACGAGATCGGCGGCAATCTCGAATTGCGTATCCATTTCAACCGTGGTCGGCGCGTCGACAGCCGCCACGGCGATGTCGTTCCAATTTGTCGGGTTTGTGCCGATGCCAATGACGGTCAGCGGGACCGGCGGCAACGTCGCCGGGCGCACCGGCTCGTCGCCGCCGTCGGTGAGCAAGACCACGCCGAGCGCGCCGGAAATATCGGCGCGTTCCGCCAGCGCCACGAGACAACCACCGAGGTCGGTCCCGCGCAGGCCCGCCGGCAACGGCCGGCCGGCATTGCGGAGTTGCGTATCGAATTCCAGCGTTTCCAGCGCGACAGTGGCCGGTAATTCAGCTTTGAGCCGGGCGAGAATCTTGCCGGCCCGCACCCGCCGCGACGCCACGCCGTCATCCACCACATCCATCGAGGATGAAACGTCGGTGACCACGATGAGTTTGCCTTTGAGTAGCTCGCGCCGTTCCAGATCGCGCACCGGCTCCAACAGCGCAAACACGAGCAACGCCAGCACCAGTAATTTCGGCGCGAGCAACGCGAGTGACTTGCCGACCGAAAACCGGCGCGTCAGCCGGCGGTACGTCCAGGATGCCCAGCCGCCAAGAAACAACACGAGCAGCCCGCAGACCAGTGGATTGAGCTGCGGCCGCCATTGAATGGTGGCGAGCAAGTTCATCGGGCCCGCCGCGCCGGGTTGGCAAACCAGGCTTCGAGGACAACCATTAGAATTGCCAGCAGGAGCAGCGGCAAAAACAAATCGAGGCCGCGGCGGATGCGGCTGGCGTGCCGGAGAAAAGTTGGGAGGTCGGTGAAATCGCGGACAGTGTGCGGGATGCCGGCAAGCAGCGGCACTTGGGTGCCGGCCAGGAATCGTTGCCGGCCTTCCTTGTCGGCACTGCGCACGGCGATGTACCGCGTGGTCGTGCCGGTCTTGAGAGTGTAAACACCGGCCCGCGGCAATACCGGCAAGTGGCCGCTCTCGCCGCGCCAGTCGAGCGGGCTGCCGGCCAGCGATTTAATTTCGGCCGGGTCGGTGCCGGTGCCCCGCAAGCGGTCGCCGCCAACGATGGCCCCGGTGTTGTCAGCCGCGGCGGCTTGCGCGAGCGCCATGCTTTGCGCAATGGCAAGGAATGCGCCTTTCAGCGGCAAGGTTGTCCAGCTCGGATCGAACGCGAGACCGCTGGCAAACACGATCCCTTTACCGACTGAGTGTTCGCTGAACAACGCCCGGCCGTCGTCGAGGCCGAAGACCGTGTCTTGATCGTTGGCCGGGTGGAGCGGCTGAAATTTGAACGCTTTTACGGCGCGGAGTGTGACCTGGTCGTTCGCGTCGCGCAGGTCAGTAAAAATGGCGGCATTGGCACGGAAGATCATGACCGGTGCGCCTTGCGGTTGCGTCTCCACCGCTGCGCACGTCGCACCGAGCCAGGTGGGAGCGCGCACGGTACCGGTCGCAGTCAGCGCCGGCACGACGAGCAGGTTGCCGCCTTGTTCAACGTAGTTTTGGAAGTTGCCGGCATTTTCCCAGGTCGTCACGGTTAGGACAGCCTTGGCGGTGGAACCGAATGCAGCAGTCAGTCCCGAGGCCGCGGGCGTCATGGCCAGTGGCAACAGGCCAAAGTCGTTTGTTTGACCGGCAAAGAGGACGGCACTTTTTTCCGCGCAGACAAATCCGATGCCGGCTTTGTTGTCGGCGGTAAAGCTATCGCCTTCGAGCCAGACCTGCACCCAGTGAAAACCGGCACTGGCCGGCTTCACGATAACCGGTAATGTTTTCTCGGACTGGTGGGGCACGGCGATTTCCAGGGTGCCTTTGTTGTCGGCATCATCGGTCCAGTTGAGGTGTGCGGCGGCGTCAACTTCGCCGGGATTTGTGACGGTGATTTGCAGCGGAATCGATCGGCCGGCGAGTAGGCGGCGCGGCGGGACTGAAACACCGGCCAGTGAAAGATTGGGTTGCTTGGCCGCCGGTGAAGCGAACCGGTGGAACACAACTGTCGTGCCCGCGCGCGGTGGCTTGAGGCCGGTGCCGACGCGATTCCATTTTCCCTCTTGCAGGTCGGTGAAGATATGGATTTCAAACCGGGTGGCCACGCTCGCCTCCAGCAAGGCGCAAGCGCGCTGAAATGTGGCGGCCGGTTCGCCGGTCGCTTCGGTGTCCACAATCCGGTCGAGCGCGGTTTTGACGGCCGTCTTGTCCGACTCCAAACCAGCCGGCAGGACAACGGTTGGATCGTCGACAAGCGTCAAGACCGCGGCGGTGTCTTTGCCGGTCAGATTGGCGACCAGCGCGCGGGCGGCTTCGATGGCGGAGCGGAGCTTGGAACGGTCACCTTGAGTCAGGCCGCTCATCGAACCGGAATTGTCAATGATGCAGACGATGGCGACGCGGCCGGTCCCGCCGCCAATCAGCCAGACTGGACGAGCCAGGGCCAAGAGCAGGAGCAAAAGAAAGAATGTTCGAAGGAGCAGCACGAGCCAATAGCGAATTTGCCGGCGGGCGCTGAGCTGCGGGTCGATCTGATCGAAGAACATCAGCGTTGGGAAGACGCGCGGCCTTTTTTTGAGTTTGAAGAACAGGTGAAAGAGCACCGGCAAGCCCGCCGCTGGCAGCAGCCACAGGAACAGCGGGTTGGAGATGAGCCAGGTCATGGCCGACTGGAAAAGTGGAAGGCTGGAAGAATGGAAGGGCGATCGATGCCTACTCTTCCAGTCTTCCAGTGTTCCAATCGCCTCTTCATTTCCGCGCCGCCCGCCGGTGCAAGGCTTCTTCGACTGGCAACTTCGTGTCCATCACAAAATAATCCGCCAGACAATCCGTGCAGCCGCGGCGGAGCGTGTCAAGGTAGCGCTCGACGGTGCGGCTGTAGGCGTCTTTGATTTCGCTGGCCTCGATAACCATTTTCTTCGCCGTCTCGAGTTCGCGTAACTCGACCAGGCCGTCGAACGGCAATGCCAGCTCGCCGCCGTCGAGCACGTGGAACACGGTCACGTCATGGCCGTTGTGCTGGAGATGCCGAATGCCGCGGAGTATGTCGGCCGGGTTTTGCAGCAGGTCGGAAATCAGAATCACGAGGCTGCGGGTGTGGATCATTTCCGCGGCTTCGTGCACCGCCGCTGCGATGTTACTGCGCCCGTGCGGGGCGAGGTCTTCGAGGTGGCGCAGCATTGGCCGTAACCCCTCGAAACTGCCAACGGGCGGAAAAGTTTTCTGTAACTTGTCGTGAAAGGTCGACAGCCCGACCCAATCGCTCTGATGGACGAGGATATACATCAGTCCGGCGGCGAGGTAGCACGCGTAATCGAGCTTTGCCATCGGGCCATCTTCCCGGTATGACATGCTTTCCGAAGTATCGAGGAGGATGTAGGCGCGGAGGTTGGTTTCCTCCTGGAACCGGCGGATCATGTACTTGTCGCTGCGCGCGAACACGGCCCAGTCAATCAGGCTGGGCGCGTCCCCGGGCCGGTATTCCCTGTATTCCGCGAACTCGACTGAGGCCCCGAAGTTCGGCGACCGGTGCAACCCCTGCTGTGCGCCAACGACCGGCCGCCGCACGGTGAGCCCCATGCCGGTCAACCGATCCGCAAAGGCGGGCGGGAGAAATTTGTAAGTGGTTGGGGATTTCATGGCGGTGAAAGAATGGAAGACTGGAAGGTTGGAAGACTGAGAGCCGACAACGACTTACTCACACTTCCATTCATCCATTCATCCATTCTTCCAAACTTCCGCTCCTCAGTAACTCGGCTCCTTCACTTCGGCGAGAATCCGCTTCACGATGTCATCGGTGGTGACGCCTTCACTGGCGGCGGCGAAATTCGTGAAGATGCGATGGCGCATTACCGGCAAGGCGTATTCCCGGATATCGGCACAGGACACACTCGGCCGGCCGGCCAGCAGGACGTGCGCTTTGGCGGCCAGCAACAAATATTGACCGGCCCGCGTGCCGGCCCCCCACCGGACCCAGCGGCCGATGAATTCCGGCGCTTCGGCGGTGCCGGGCCGCGTGGCGCGGATCAGTTTCGTGGCATACAACGCGACATGCGGGCTGACCGGCACGTCGCGCACGATTTTCTGAAAGCGCAGAATTGCGTCGGCGTTGAGGACGGCCGCGACAGCGGCCTCCGGACCGCGCGTGGTTTCAAGGAGGATGCGCTGTTCGTCGTCAGCCCCGGGATAATTGATCTGCACGCAAAACATGAACCGGTCCAGTTGCGCTTCCGGTAACGGATAGGTGCCTTCCTGCTCGATCGGATTCTGCGTGGCCAACACCATGAACGGCTCCGG
>Ga0316231_1002318_pt1 | contig 18390 bp, 13 predicted proteins | sample TBH18027metaG_FD_206002 | JGI IMG/M metagenome (GOLD analysis project Ga0316231, IMG submission 206002) | Freshwater microbial communities from Trout Bog Lake, Wisconsin, USA - TBH18027 | ecosystem: Environmental > Aquatic > Freshwater > Lake > Hypolimnion/Profundal zone | place: USA: Wisconsin...
TATCTCTAAGTCCATCTCCTGCTGTACTTTTAGCAGGTGCAGCATTAAGTCCTAAATGGTTAAGCTTTCCTGACAAACTACTCATTCCATCACAAATCTCTCCCATGGAATCACATCTGCTAAAGATCCCAAATAACATTGTTATTAACTGTGTCCATGAATCAAAAGTCTTGTAGTATCTGTCTGATTGATGTTTTGTAACTAAATAATCAAATCTATTTCTTGGAATAAAATTGATTAGTTGTTTAAAAATTGGCTGACCGATTAAATTATTTTTTGTATTTTTGCTCATGTTGTATTTGTTTATGCAAAAGCAAAATTACAACATGAAGGGGAAACCTAAAGGGAAGTACCCTTCTTTTATTTTTTTGTCGGTTAGTAGTGATAAAAAATACCTCTATAAATTTTCCAAATATCGATCGACCTAAAAAAATATTTACTTTTGACAAAAAAATCAACCCCAATTCAAAAAAATATCACGATCTTGTATAAAAAATATTTTCACAATTAAAAAAAATATTCACTTTTGACAAAAAAATAACCTCATTACAAAAAAATATCGTGTTTCGGTAAAAAAATCTATGCTTTTTGTAAAAAAATATAGACCATATTTAAAAAAAACTGAGCAAAATCAAGGGCTTTGTAAATTTAATAACATTAAAAATAAAAAACAGAAAAACAACTATGGTATGATAAAATTTAGTAAGTTTGCACATAAATTAACAACCTTATCTTTCTCCATCTCCAATCGGTCACCGAGCGGAGTCGGGGTGGGTGGGGTAAATAACAACAAATATGTTTGACAAGAAAATTTATATTGAAAGAAGAAACCAATTAAGGAAAGATGTTAAATTAGGATTGGTTTTATTATTAGGCAATAAAGAAGTTGCTTTCAACTATCCAGCCAACACTTATAGCTTCCGTCAGGACAGCAATTTCCTTTATTTTTTCGGTTTGCATGATGCAGATTTAGCAGGAGTTATTGATATCGACAATCAAAAGGATTATATTTTCGGTAATGATGTTGATATGGATGATATTATCTGGATGGGGAATCAGCCTTCAGTTAAAGAAAGAGCTGAAAAGGTTGGTGTTGATAACACCTCCCCTATGCCTAAGCTTGGTGAAATGCTTACCGAAGCTATTAAGCAAGGTCGTAAGATACATTTTGTTTCTCCCTATCGTGGCGAAACTCAGATGCAGTTAGCCGACCTCTTGGGTATTAAATATACCAATGTTAAAAACTATATCTCTATTGAGTTAGTTAAAGCAATTATCAAGCAGAGAAGTATTAAATCTGATCTGGAAGTTGCCGAGATAGAAATGGCTATTGAAACTGCTTATGATATGCATACTACAGCTATGAAGATGGCTCACCCGGGTATTATTGAGCAACAGATTGCCGGTGCTATGGAAGGCATTGCTATTGCTGCCGGTGGTCCAGTTTCTTTTCCTGTTATCCTTAGTGTTAACGGACAGACTTTGCACAATCATTATCATGGCAATGTTTTGACCGAAGGTCGTATGATGGTAGCTGATGCAGGTTGCGAAACCAAGATGAATTATTGTAGTGATATTACCCGTACGGTTCCTGTTGGAGGCAAGTTCAACGAACGACAGAAAGCTATTTACGAAATAGTTTTAAATGCTAATCTTAAAGCTATAGAAGCTATTAAACCGGGTATTCCTTATATTGACATTCATTTGTTAAGTGCCAAAGTAGTTGCTCAGGGCTTAAAAGATATTGGTTTGATGAAAGGTGATATTGACGAAGCTGTTAAGAAAGGAGCTCATGCAATGTTCTATCCTCACGGACTTGGACACATGCTGGGTATGGATGTACATGATATGGAAGGAATGGGTGAGAATTATGTTGGCTATGACGAGGAAATAAAGAGGAGTTCTATCTTTGGTACAGCTTTCGTTCGTTTAGGCAGACGTTTGCAACCGGGCTTTGTACTCACTGTTGAGCCGGGTATCTATTTTATCCCTGCACTTATCGACCAATGGCGTGCCGAAGGTAAGTTTATGGAGTATATTAATTATGATTTGGCTGACACTTACAAAGATTTTGGTGGTATTCGTATCGAAGACGATATATTAGTAACTGCTACCGGTTGTAGAGTATTAGGCAAACCAATTCCTAAAACAGTAGCCGAAATAGAAGCAATAATGGCAAGATAAATCAATTACGAATTACGTTTCACAATTGTTAATTCTTAATTTAATAAAAGCCTTCTCTATTTATTTAGGGAAGGCTTTTTTTAAAGTACTTTACCATTATTTTGAATATTTAACTATAAGATTCAAAAGTAATTTAGCTGCAATCGGATCTTTTGTTGCCATATTAAGTTCCATTTCCGAAGCTATTATCACACCTTTATTTTCTTTAATTTCTATTAAAGGCGACCCGCTCATATCGGGCAATTCTTTTTCAGGATTACTGAGATAAACATGCGGTCTTAAAAACACACATAACTCTTTTATACCTACTTTATTTTTATACCGATATGAACGGCGACAAGCTCTTGGCCGCTCTCTTCCTTCCTGTTGCCACCACGACAATTCTAACGGTTCAATATCACTAAACACACTATCCTCAGGAATATTCATATTAACAACCCTGCCTTTATTTTCATAAGCAGAAGCAATCTTATCGGGCAATAACCATTGCAGATGTTTCCCGGGATTAACAAGAATTACATTCAAGCCATTGCTTGCCATAGTCCGCACATCTTCCCAATTATAAGGCACTTCATCGTTTATATCGAGATTAGCTACTATAAGCAAATCCATTTGAACAGTACGAATTAATGTAAGATCTTTTAACTTGATATATTTTATACCTAGTTTATCAAGAGCTGCATATGTTTTACCTGTAAGATCAAATACACCTATTTTTTTTGTTTTTAATCCTTCAGGAATACTTAAATATTGATCATTGACAATCAAAAGATCGTACTCATTCTCTGAAATTATTTTCTTATCTGAAGATTCAAGCTTAAAATGCAGTTTACAATTACACTTATTCATTGGCAAATCAATCGGCAATTTAAAATTTAAAGAAGTTGTAATATCTTTATAATACATAATATCACCTATGTTTATCTTTTCTGAAGTAAGCATTTTATTATTAAAATTCACTTCTAAAATAAGTTTTGAATCTTTAATAATATCTTTAGTAATATCATTATTAATAATTGTAACATTGGTTTTAACAGTATCGCCTGCATAAAAGTTGCGACCAAACAACTCAGCACTAATTAATACAGGTGCATAAGCCTTTTTAACAGCTTCGTAAACAGGATAAGGTTTAATAGTTTTGGCATCATAGCAATTTTTAAACCAGGTAGCATTCGAGAACAAGCCTAAACCCGCAGTAGTCCCTCTATTGGTTCTTCTAATAACTTCAGTAAGTTCCTTAGTCATAAACGCATTTCGTTGCAAGCCAAAAGAAGGATTCTTTTCTTCGTAAGCCAAATCACCTACCCACGATTGTTCAACATAATGTTTAATAGTATGCTTGCGCGAGAAATGACCATTATCAAAATTGGGATAACCTGTCGAACATTCCTGACTGTAAAAAGGTCTGTCTGTATTTGCTCCCGGCGACCAATAAATACGCTTAGACCATTCGCCTTCAAATATCTGATAGAAATCATTATTATACCAGCCAAAATAAACATGTCTATCATCAATATCGCCATCATCAATATTATTTGGTTTTAGATTTTCCTCATAATCTTCACTCACTCTTCCATATCCTGAATCTGCACAAATTGGCTTCTTTTTATCTTTCTGTCGAATTTCTTTAATTATATCTGAAATATACTCCCATTTCTTCAATCTTACATCTTTTGAATCGTTATGATAAAACATAGTGAAATACATCTCATTATTAATTGTCCAGATAAGTAACGAAGGGTGATTACGATATTTATTAACAAGCGAAAGCATTTCTTTCTTCCAAATCTCAAGCAGTTCAGCCGAAGGGATTTTATCAATCATTAACCATGGCCATGTTCCTTCAAAACTAACTCCCACACCTTGTTTATCAGCAGCATTCATCCATGCTTCCGTAAAAGGACAACCATGAGTTCGGGTAACCATTTCGTTACCATCATGCATAAGTTTTAAAAAGGTATTCGACAAATTACTGTCATTGGGAGCAAGTCCGCAAGGAGTTAAATTAGCACCTCTGATAAAATAAGGTTTATTATTTAAATAAAATGTGTTGCCTTTAACTTCAAAAGTACGGAAACCGATAGCATTAGTCATTTCATCTATCACCTTATTGTTTTTGGAAACTGTAATAATCAAATCATATAAATAAGGATTCTCCGGACTCCACAGCTTAGGTTTTATTGTTCCTGTTTTACAAACAACTGTCAAGATACTCATAGTGTCAATAACAGCATTTTCAGCTTTATTTGATTCAAATAAAACAGACTTATTAACCTTATCAATAATTTTTATCTTTACATCCACATTTTCCTTTTCATTTCCTTTATTAGCAAGAGTTATTTCAAAATCGCCACCATCAGTTCTTACTCCTGCATAATAATCTGTAATACTCACCTTGTTTGTTATTACCAATTTCACAGGTTGCCATATTCCTCCTTCTTCACCTTTAAACATATCATAAGGGATTGAATTAAGCATATCATTATTTATATCAACCGAAACAGCTCTTGCAACATTCTTATCCGCATCTTTCGACTTATCATTTTGACGGGCTTTAACATAAACCGCTACTAAGTTTTTACCACTATGAACATACTTTGAAATTTCAACATTGAAATTGCCAAACATTCCAAAATGATTCTCAACAAACATACCATTAACATAAACTTCTGCCACTTTCGAAACCGCATCGAAATTAATACTTATTTGCTTGTTATTAATACTTTCGGGCAAAGTAATCCATTGACGATAACATGCTGCTGTTGTTTTCAATGCATCGAAGGTATAAGCAGCACATCTTTTAGTTTCTTTATCAATATAATTATTTGTCCCGTCGGCTTCAGCTGCCAACACAAAGTTATTAGGATTCCAAAAATCAGGAACATTCATTATATGCCAATCACTATCATCAGTCTGATTTAAAACCATTTTTTCTTTATTATTAAGCTGATATTCGGGCATAAATAACCAGTCACCATTTAATGAAACTTCTGTTCTGGCATCTGAAATGTTTTTAACTTCAATTGGTTTATAAGATTTTCTTTGTTTAATACGAATTATTTCTTTTTCATTTAATGTCAACACAGATTTCTTTGAATATATAACAGTATCTTCAGCTAATTTTGATATTTCAAGATTTGTTAAAGTTTTTATATTTAGATTTCTGTATTCAGTTTCAATCCAGCCGCCACCCAATACTATTTGTCCTCCTGTCAAAGGTTTCTCATCTTTTATAACTATTCGTGGTAGTTTTTCATCATTAAGATAAACTCTTATATTTCCTTTCCAGAAGTCAGCTTTTATCTTATACCATTTGCCGACAAGCGGTTTAAAGTCCAGCTTTTCATTACACAGAAAAGCATTCCTTCCATCTGAATTATATCTTATCAAATAAATATCATTGTCATTTCCACCTCTTAATCCAAATGCATAGTGTGTATCTCTGTCAGCAAAACAAAAGCCCGACCATATCTGAACCTGTTCGCAATTGTCGGTTGCTTTAGCCTCGAAACTATATTCGAACTCCGAAACATTGGTATCTTTAAACGTAATAAAACAATCCTTTATAGAAATATCTCTATCAGAATTCCAATTTACAGTACCTCTTCCAATAACATCCCAATTGCTTTTAGTAAATATGATTTGTGAAAAGCATTGATTGCAAAATAAAATTAGCAAAATAATACTATATAAGTGATTTCTTATCAACCGCATTGTGTATATTTAAATTGATATTTATTTTTTGCAAAGATATTTAAAATAATTACGAATTTCAAATTACGCTTTTAATTCGTATGAAAGAAAAGCCTTCTCTATTAATTTTAGGGAAGGCTTTCATTTAATTATTTATTATGAATTGTAAATTATAGATTCTTTTCCGCTATCATTTGGCTTAAGCCTGATTCAAATTCTTTTCTGGTAATATTTGTAAATCCTGCTATTGTTAACATATTTGTAACTTCCTGTTCGGTAAAACAATCGCCGGCTTCGGTTCCTACTAGCATGTTTATTGCAAATATAGCTCCTGATATTGGCTGAGTTCTATCGTTGTTCATTATCCAATCCTGAATTACTATTTTACCATTTAAATTTAATGCTCTGTAACACTTATGGATTAAATCTTGGTTTACTTCAAAAGAATTGCTGTGAATTATAGCCGACAGAAATGTCATGTCAAATCCTTTTGGTAATTCCTCTGAAGTATAATCTCCGGTAGCTGTATTTATTCTGCTTGTGTAACCTTCTTTATCAATAAATTTATGTGTAATTGGAACTACATTTGGCAAATCAAAAACAGTAGCTTTAAGCTCAGGTTTTCTATTAATGAATTCCATTGAAAAGGCTCCGGAACCACCTCCGATATCTAATACAGAATTGATACCTGATAGATTTATTGTTGCCAATTGAGATGGAGCTTGTTTTGTAGCTCTGTCGTGCATAGCATTGATAAATGGAAATAGCCAGTCCTCTCCCCTATTATTTATTTCGGTTGAGTGTGCCGACTTGCCTGTTTTTACTACCTGTGTTAAGTTGCTCCATGTATTCCATAAATGGTTGGAGTGCATTAATCCGCCTAAGTATTCTGGACTCTTTTTTGATAAAAATGTAAAACTATCTTCAGTATTAAAGTATTTATTTCCTTGTTTTGTAAGGAAACTTAAGGATACTAATGAATTTAAAAGACGTTCGCTAGCATGAGTATTTAGATGCAATGTGTTTGAAATTTGTTCATTTGTTGAACCTGATTCATCAATATTTGTAAAGATATCAAGTTCAAATGCGCTTAAAATTATTCTGCTCTTTTGAAATGAAGAAGCAAATTCTCTTATTGTATTTGGATTCATATTTGTTGTTTTATTAATAAAATTTTTTCTTTATAAACGAATTATTAGTATTTATATTATTCATATTTAAATAGCCTTCATTACTCCTTTTTGTATGGCTTATAGTTTTAAAGAAAAAGTTTTTATTATATCCTCTATTTTTACCATTCATTCCTTTATTTTTACCTTTTGTACTTAATTAATAGACCGTAATTTTGCAATTTAAAATAAATAAATATTTATCATGCAAAATATCAGAAAAATTGAACGTATTATAAAAGGACAACTTACATCAGATGGTGCAGGTGTTAAACTTACAAGGATTCTTAGTCATAATACACAGGATTTATTAGACCCATTCCTGATGTTAGATTTTTTTGGCTCTGATAATCCTAATGATTTTATGGCAGGCTTTCCATTTCATCCACATCGCGGTATCGAAACAGTTACTTACATGCTTGAAGGCAAAGTGGAGCACGAAGATAGTATGGGAAACAAAGGTGTGATTGGCAAAGGTGATATACAATGGATGACTGCCGGAAGTGGAATTATTCATCAGGAAATGCCCAAATATGAAGGCGGCAAAATGTATGGATTTCAATTGTGGGTTAATCTTCCATCAGAATCTAAAATGATTTCACCACGTTACCAAGATATATCTTCAGACAATATTCCGGTAGTTGTACTTGATAATAAGACTAAGTAAAAGTACTTGCAGGTAGTTTTAATGGTATTCAAGGACCGGTTAAAGATATTATTGCCTCCCCTGAATATCTTGATATAGAGATGCAGGAAAATAGTGAACTTATAATACCTGTATCAAATGAACATACTGTATTTGTGTATCTCTACGAAGGTAATGCCAGTTTTGATGAATCTATAAAGGAGTCGTTACTTACTAACGAAGGTGCATTGTTTGGTAATGGAGATCATATTAAAGTGCAAACAAAAAACGCCAATACACGTTTTATACTTATTGCAGGTAAACCTATTAGAGAATCTATTGCTTGGCACGGTCCAATTGTAATGAATACTCAAGATGAAATTGAAACAGCTTTTAAAGAGTTGAGAAATGATACTTTTATCAAATCTTAATCAATTAATAAAAACAAAAAGATAAATTATAAATATATCAATAATCATAATTTAAAAAATTAAAACAATCAATAATAAATGAATTTAATAGAAAAACTTAACTGGCGTTATGCCGTTAAAAGAATGAACGGAACAAAAGTTCCTCAAGAGAAAGTAGACTATATTTTAGAAGCTATCAGATTAGCTCCAACTTCATTGGGTTTGCAAGCTTTTAAAGTTTTCGTTATCGAAGACGAAGCTTTACGCGAAAAGATCTTTAACGAAGCATGCCCTCAACCTCAAATAAAAGAAGCATCGCATATACTTGTTTTTGCTGCTAATAAAAAGGTAAGTCAGGAACAAGTTGATGAATATATTCAGCTTATTGCAACGACTAGAAACACTACAGTAAAAGGATTAAGTGAGTTTAGAGTTCATTTTGATCGTATTGTTAATGATACCGCTGAGCATAATTTTGCATGGACATCTCGTCAGGCATATATTGCTTTTGGAGTAGGTATTGCAGCTGCTGCTATGGAGAATGTTGACGCCACACCAATGGAAGGTTTTAGTGCGGAAGCCCTTGATACTATTCTTGGTTTAAACGATCAAAATCTTAGTGCCGTAACTATCCTCACGCTCGGTTATCGTGATAATGAGAATGATTACCTTGTTAATGCAGCTAAGGTTCGCAAAAGTAAGGACGCCATATTTAGTCTTAACTAATCTTTTAAAAATAATACTTTAATTAATTATATTCATCTTTTAAATTTTATTATAAATGGAAACAACTGAAATATCGAAAACAAGAAAGATTATCGGCTGGGTTTTATCAGGATTACTAACAGCACTTTTTCTTTTTAGTGCAAGTGGAAAATTAATTTTCAATCCACAACAAATGGCACAATTAAAATTAGGTGATTGGCGTATCATCATTGCCTTAGGCGAGATTTGTTCATCTTTATTTTTCCTTATTCCCAAAACAAATAAATGGGGAGTACTCTTATTAAGCTCGTATATGGGTGGCGCAATTATTATCCACATGACCAACGCATTGTCAATAGGAATGCCTAGTGTTGTTTTGATTCTGATCTGGGTAGTAGGTTTTATAAGAAATCCCGAGCTAATAAAACTAAAATAATTATGAATTATGAATTATGAATTATAAATTATGAATAAAAACAATTGTAATTCATAATTCGTATTTGTTAAAAAAGCCTTCTCTATTTATTTAGGGAAGGCTTTTTGATTTTGAACCTAACAGGTATTTATCTCCTGTTAGGTTTTTTTATCTTCTTTGTTATGATTTTATTCTATAATATGTCTTAAACTAAAAGTTAAAGGCTGTCTTAATGAATCTATAAACTTTTCAACTTGATATTCTATTGTACTTTTCCCTTTCTTTAATACAATATAAAATTCGATATAAGATGAATCATTAGTATGATACTTAAAGTTATCGAAATTAAAACACCTCCCATTAAAATCAAAATCATTTAAAACAATTTTATTTTTATTAATATCTTTACAGAAAAAAGTAGTATCAGTATTAGTATTTTTATTAATGCTAACCACACATTCATCAATCTTGTAAGTAGTATCACTTATACTTACTTCTGTGGATGGAAAACTAATAATTACATCGGGAACAGTGTTATCTACACAGCTATAGGTTAATAATATAATCAATAAAAGAATAATTGTAAATATATTTTCATATAATCAATAAATTTTAAACCGTAAAATTACATTTTTATTCAATACAATCAATAATTATTTAATAAAATAATATTCCTTTGCCCGTAGGGCAATAATATCAATAGAAAAAAACAACAACACAAAATATCATTTCCCCATAGGGAATATACAATGTTAATGTCCTATGGACAATTGTAATTTTCATACATTCTTATTTCTATTGATATTAAAATCCTACGGATTATTTTTTAATAAAATAAAAGCCCTATCAAAAAATGACAAGGCTTATTAATTATTCTTTTAAAGTCCTCTCCTTTGGAGAGGATTTAGGTGAGGTCTTTATTCAGTTGGTGGAGTTGGTGGATCTGCTTTTTTCTTTTTCCAAAACCCAATCACCCTTGAGTTTTTATATTCAGAATAGAATTTTGAATTAGCTACCTTCAGCATTTTCATCATATTATCCATACGTTTTTTATAAATCATATCCATTTCTGCATACACTACCAGCATTTCTTCTTTATTGCTCTTGCCTTTAGAGCGTACCCTATGAGGTCCGTCAATCAAAGGGAAAAATTGTACACACAATGCATTCTGCTCTACAATTTGAGTGACAGGCATGCCTACTTCAATCAAATCGGGTTCAATAAGTTTTGCATCAATACCTATATTTAGGCAACGCTGATAAATTTCAATTTCTTTACCTTCTTTTAAATCAGTATAAGAAAAATTAAATTTAGCCATCAACTTGTCATCACCTTTAATGCTGACATTTATTATACCTGCATTACAAATAGTTTCGGTACTACGAAGCATGTTTTCGAGCACCTGATTTTTCTCTGCTGTAGTACTTTCAGTACTAGCATTGTATTTCAAAAATTCATTAATCTTATCTAATCCAACCGTAAGGTTATCTACCTCTTTTTTAAAAGGTAAATTAGCCATCCATACAGTTTGATAATCGTTGATAATGATCAATGAACCATTAAACATTTCCATCTTGTGGAATAAATCTTTATCCATTTTTAATTTTGTATTGAGTATTAATTGTTATCCAAATCCGATGCAAAAGTAGTTCTTTTTTTAACAATAGAAACATTTATTTTGCTGTTTTCCAAAACATTTTCATGGATCGTACCATATCAACAGTATATGTAATAAAATAAATGAAAATATATTTTTACTGTAGTAAAATTAATTCATAAAAAGCAATATTATGACAGAAGAGCTACTTTCGATAATTAAGAGCTACTTTTAATAATTAAAAGCTACTTTCGATAATTATCGGCTACTTTGTATTCGGGAAGAGCTACTTTTAATAATTAAGAGCTACTTTTAATAATTAAGAGCTACTTTTGATAATTAAGAGCTACTTTTGATAATTAAGAGCTACTTTTGATAATTAAGAGCTACTTTGCATTCGGGAAGAGCTTCTTTGTGTTATATGAGTAAGTTAGAAAGCTTTTTTAGTTTTATTTATTTATAATTTAAAAAGTTTACTTTTTTATCATAAATAAATCCTGCTTCGCAACATTATAACCTTCAGCAGTTACCTTTAAATTATCATAAGTTAATGACGAAGGATATTCCAAAATAATTTCTTTTATTTCATTTGGCAACATCATAAAATAACCATCCGAAAAGTAAGCAGGAAGTATTCTTTCGTTAGTCTTAGCATTTCTAAGATTAAGCTTAATACTTAATGCTAATGATTTTGAATTGTTTTTAATCCTGAAAACTATTTTCTTATTATCTTTAGATATTATTTCACCTGTAAGTTTAACTTTAGAAAGCTTTGCAAATATTGTAAAATCCTTACCTATTTCCGAATTTCGCCAGTAATCATTTGTAGAAATAACCTTTTCATTAATATCTTTTAAAACTAAGCGTACCATATAAGCATCAGGCAGATTAGCAGGTAAGTCAGGTGTAAAACAATCAACACGACTATTGGAAGCAATATCAATTAAAGTTTCCTTTTTAAAAACTACTTTGGCATAAATATCATATATTTGCATAATAACTTTTGCTTTATTATAACTAGTTAACGAGGTGTTAATAATTAATACTTTATTATCGTGAAGATTCATTTGGATATGCACAGGTTCACATGCTTTCATCGAACCAAAATAGGAACCTAAAGTTTCATAATCATAAGAATATGTTTGCCATAAAGTACTAGGCCACGCAGGATGCGACATCCACAGAAGTATTCCACAAGTATTATTCCATAACTTACTATTATATGCTTCAAAAATATTACGAAAAGTATTATAATTTAAAATCTGTGCCCGAGTGCAGAAATCTTCAAGAGTCTTTACTTCACCACCATAATTCTGCTCAATTGTCTTGGCATAACTATCTTTTCCTGTCCATAAACCTGTTCCGTAGTCATGGTAACACCAATCATCATTTTTATAAGGCCACTGAGATACTTCAGGGATAAATTTCCGCATTGTTTCGGCAGTAGGAAGCGAAGGGGCTCCATGCTCAGTATTAAACCCCTGAGCAAACTTTGTGAAAAATATCTTCTGATCTTTGTAATATCCCCACGGACCACTTGTACGCAGATTTAGGAAACGCGAATTGGAATTGTAATGTCTTGTTGGATCCTCCTGAGCAATCATCCATCGAAGGCTATCCTCAAGAGCAATCGTAGGAAAACCTTCATTACGTGCACACCACACTGCAATGGAAGGATGATTCCTAAAACGTTTTACAACATCGCGGGCATTATTCATGAAAAGCTGATTATCCCAAGGATCAACATTAGAATAATCAGTTGTTGCCCAGAATTCATTCCATACTAATAATCCATATTCGTCGCAAAGCTCATACAAAGCCTCCTCGGTACTTTCTCCGGTCCAGTTCCTTATCATTGTAAAATGTTCGTCTCTATGAAGCCTAATATAAGGTTCTAACCTCTCGCGTGAACTGCGTTTCATTCCATCATCCATCCCCCAGTTGCCACCTTTACAAAAGATTCGCTGCCCGTTAACTTTAATTACAAGATAAGGTGAACAATCATCATTGTCACCTTTCTGTAGCAAAACAGTATCAGATTCTCTTCGCATTCGCGGAAGTGTTATATTTTCAATATCATTCTTTAATGGAAGATTATCAAACAAAGGCTGTCTGTTTTTTAAAGCATAAACCGGATTAAATTCAACTCTTACATTCTTTCTATTTTCGTAATTAACCGAAAGATCATACGATAATTCTCTAATACCAAACCGAACAAGCTTCGAATCAGAAGTATCACCTTTTTCATTTATCAAATCAAGTTTCAGATTATACAATTCGGGATTACCATAACCATTAGGCCACCAAAGTCGTGGATTTGTAATATTTAACTGTTTGAACTCATCAGGATTAAAAGTAATAGTTTTTGTTTCTTTGGCTTGTAATTTTATTGTTTTTGAAAAGCTAATAGCTTCAATAGTTCCCTCAATAGTAATAGTTTTAGGTATATTTAAGTTATTACAGATTTTTGTTTCAATAGTAAGCGATGCTTTTGTTGTATCGGGCAAAGGCAAGTCGGAGATAACCTGTGGATCAACAATCTGTACTCCTTCGTTTGCAACAATCCTCACATCCTGCCATATCCCCATATCCCTGTCGCGAATGCCCGGAATCCAATCCCAACCTTCTGTAGCAATAAAAGTTGGACCATCATAACATAAAGTTCCTCCGTTCAATCCACCGCCAGCAATCATTGAAGCTTCTTGAGGAATACCGGGGTGATCCGGATGAATAATTTTAACAGCTAGTATGTTTTCTTTATCAAAATTAATAATATTAGTAATATCAAATTTACCACGAATAAAAGCACCATCAATCCTACCTATCTTATTACCATTTAACCAAATCTCAGCTCTATAGTTAATACCGTTAAATAATAATTGGATACTTTTCCCTTTTAATGAAGTTGGAATCGGAACAACAGTGCGATACCACCAGTTTTCTCGGCAAAGTGAATCAGGTATTACAAGATTGTTTATTCCGAAGAAAGGATCAGGATAAACACCTTGATCAACAAGAGTTGTAAGCACAGTTCCGGGTACTGTTGCGTTATACCAATCTTTGGTGTTGATATTTTGAGTTGAAACCAAGTTGTCATCTATGTTAACCTTAGCTTCTTCACTCATTTCCCAGCCATTGCTAAGTTTCCATTCGTTGCTGAATATCTTAATTAGTTCAGGTTTTGAAGTAGTTTTTATTTTCCTTACGGGATAAATAATTTTAGCATTTGATTTTGGCAACGTATTTGAATCCTGAGGTTCAGATAAACCGTAATAAAGTTTAAAATTCTGTGAATATGCAAAAGATATATTTAATACTAAAAATAAGAATAATATTGATTTGATAAAACAGTTGTTTGGATTTATATTATTAAATAATACTGTCTTCTTTGGTAATAAATGTAGTTTGACAAAACTTTTTTTCATAATAAGTATTCTTTAGCTTGCAAATGTAGTAAAAATATAATAATATTAATGAGATTATAAACAAATATAAATATTAGCTGTGAAAACTTTCAATGATTTGAAGAATTATAAACTAAATAGAAATTAACATTTTATTATATCAAGTTTCTATTGTTCATTATATTCATCAATTTTATTTTCAAATTAACTTCTTACTTTTCATATAGTACATTAATGATTTTAAAATATTCAAAGGTTTTTCCATATCACATATCAATTCTTTTCGAGTATAATCAGATAATTTAAACTTATTATTTGAATTATTTTGCAAACTTTCAAATTGATCAAGGCATACATAACATCTGCTTAAAGCTAAGTTGACTTTATTTAAGAAGAATATCTTATTTCTTGATGGATAATTAAGATTAATTAGAAAGTTGTTAGTTTTTATATGTTCTTTTATAAAATAATTTCTTAAGACCTTAATATCTTCGGCCCTTGTTACCAAAGTATTTATACCGCTTTTATAATCTTTATATACATCAAAAATATCATTACCTAATTGCATTAAAGCTCCTAATTGATAGAAGGCATCGTACTCAGTTTTATCTAAATTATGTTGATATACACTTCTGAAAAAAAGAACAGAATAGCCTCCTTTTCTATGGGTTATGTCTATAATTTCTTCGTTAGTTATTGAATTATTTTCTTGTTTGATTGAATCAAGCTGCACTTTGTAAATTTCTTCAATGAACTGTTTTGAAAGATCTTTATTTACTAATTTATTAAGGAATAATTTATAGATTTCTATAGAAAGCTTTTGATTATCATTTATTGGTATAAAAGAATCAGGAGTGTATAGCAGTTGTTCAATAAGCTTGTTATCAGTTTTGTTTTTATCGAACAAATCATCAAACAAGCCTGTTAAAGCTCCGGAAAGTGTGCTGAATTCTCTTTCGTCGTTTGTCATTTTATAGCCTCTTAGCGTGCAAAAAGATTCACCGAGAATGGCTGGAACACCTAAACCATAGTACGAATTTATCTTTTTTATGTCTTCTGCATCAATTGTGCCATCGCTTTTTAAATCTATTTTCTTTAATAATTCAGGGATGAAACTATTTAAGTAAGATTTTTGCTTACGAACATCCTTCCATAAAGAAAAATATATGTAAGGAAGACTACAAAGTTTCTTAAGGTTGCTAAATAATTTCATTATATCAATTGTTTTTACCAAGCAACAACTTCAGGAGTGTCATTTATATAAATCAATCTTTTACTTATATTCTGATAGTTCATTCCTTTTAGAGCATCTTCATAAGTATCTAATTGTTTTTTATGTTTTTCCTCAGATTTACCTGTTTTGTAATCAACAATAATAACCTCATTATCTTTAAATATAAGTCGATCCGGGCGAAGGACACTACCATCAGCTATTAATATCTCAGCTTCATTTTTAGATTGTAGGCTACTATCAAAAAGTTGCATAATTTCTGCTTTCTCAAACATCTTACTTAATAAAGGTACTAATTCTATAGCTTCAGATTGAGTAATTACTCCTTGTTTTAGAAGGATTTCTAATGAAGTTTGTATATTTGAAGTTGAATTTGTTTTAGATAAAATATCATGGATAATAGTTCCAAACCGTCTGTTGCGATCTGGGTCAATAGAATCCCAGTTTTCGGGAGCAAGATGACTTACCATTATTCTCTTTTGCCAATCAGTAGATAGAAATTCAGTTAATTGTGTTACATTTTGCAGTTTTTTATCTTTAAATATATAAGTAGTTGGTTCACCGAAATCATAAGATGTTGTAATTTCATCCCATAAGCCTTTTTCTTTGAGGAATGTAGAAAAAAGAATGGGTAAAGAGCTTGTTTCAGAAGCCTTTTGTGGAGGAAAAGTAGTTATTATATACAATCTTTCAGAAGGACGTGTCATAGCTACATATAATAGGTTAACCATATCAAGCATTGACTTATCTTTTTCTTCAGTATAGGCTTCTTTAAAGCGCGTTTCTTCTAAAGATTTGGTATTATTTATTAAAGCAGTCTTAAGTGTATCTATATCTTTATCAAATGGTTCAATCCATGTCATATCTTTTGTTATCCTTTGCTTTTCTTCTGCAAAAGGGAATATCACAACTGGAAATTCTAAGCCTTTTGATTTATGAATCGTCATAATTGATACCGCATTCAAGCCTTCGGGTGTTTTTAATGACAGTTTAGTCTTTTGTTCTTCCCACCAATCAAGAAAATCTATGATATTTGCTGTCTTTTTAGAGCTAAAACTAAGAACTGAATCTAAAAAGAATTGCACATAAGGATTAGGTGAAGCATTTAATTTAAAAGTTCTTACCAGAGTTTCGCATAATTCAAAGAGTGGTAACAGATTTAATTTGTTAATATTAAAATCATATTCTTGATTTTTGAGATATGCTTCAAATAATTTATTATTGTTGGTTGTTTTTAAAGGGATTATTTCAGGAATAAGTTGTTTGAGTGATTTATTGGTAGAGATTAAGTTTTTATTTAATAAGTAGTTTATAATTAATACTTTTGAGACACTATCAGTAGGGTTGATGATTACTTTAAGTAAAGCAATGAGGAAACGCACTACAGAATTGGTGCTTAATAATAAGGATTCGGAGGAAATAACCTCAATGTTTTGGGAAGTTAGGTAACATGCTACTGAATTAGCTTGGAAGTTGTTTCGGCATAATATAGTAATGTCTTTCTTACTAAAACCATCATCGAATAATTGTTGGATAATGGTATTAATATTTTCAAAGACTTCCTTTTCATATTCCTCTTTCTTACCTCTTTTAACGAAAGTGATATTTACATAACCACCTTTGTTATCAACATTATAGTTTTGCTCTAGTTCTTCATAAATTACTTTTAAAGATTCGGGGAGCAGGCTGGAAATACTACGAAAAAACTGATTATTAAAGTCAATTATCTCGGCTTTAGATCTAAAGTTATTCTTTAAAAACTTAGGGTCAAAGCTTTGTTTTAGAATTCTTTCTCTATCGTCAACAATTATAGAGTTTGGTTTCTTGTAGATGTCAGGTAATTTAGAGAATTGCTCTACTTCGCCACCCCTGAACCTGTAAATAGCTTGCTTGCCGTCGCCGACTACCATGTTGAAGTTAGCTTCGGAGAGAGAGTTCTCAACTAAAGGCAACAAGTTCTGCCATTGTAGAATAGAGGTGTCCTGGAATTCGTCCAGGAGGAAGTGTTTATATCTTTCGCCTATCCTTTCGTAAATAAATGGGATGGGCTCGTTGAAAACGATTTCGGCTATGCGTTTGTTGAACTCTGAAATATGAAGAACGTTGTCGCTATTGCGCATCTCGTTGATTATCTTTTCAATCTCGTTGAGCAATGCCAGAGAATAAAGGTTTCGTAAAATTAATATTCTTATTGAATAATTTTCATATTCTTCGGCTAGAATGTCTTGTATCTTATTAAAGTTATCAGTAATCTGGCTTTTAATTCTATCGATAGCGTCTTTTTCATTGAAGCTTGCCTTGCCGGAGTGCCATTTGTCTTCGTTAATAGTCTTGTAAACGTAAGTATTAGGTGTTAACTTATCGAATCTACCAAATTCGATGTATTGAAAATACTTTGCTATGCCTTTATCACCATTGGAGAAGGCTGAATTAGGGATGTTGCCGGCTCTGATAAGGTCGTTGGTAGATTTGGAGATAAGTTTAAGCTTGTTTTCGAAGACACGAACCAAGGTATTGGTTTTAATAAGGATGCTTTTAAAATCACTGAGGGTAAGATTCTTTAGTTTATCGATGTGTATCTGACTATCTTCCTGCAAAAGTATGGCGGCAAAGGATTTTAAATCAATATCTACCCTCCAGCTCTTGTCATCGTCGGCTTTTGTTTTGGCAAAGTCCAATAATACTTCGGTGAGGAGCTTATCGTCACCCATTTTGTCGATTAAAATATCTACAGCTTGAGAGATTAATGCTTTACCATCCATCTCTACACTAAAATTTAGGGGTAAATGCAAATCGTGGGCAAAGGTTTTAACTATCCTATGGACAAAACTATCGATGGTTCCGATGGCAAAGCCTGTATAGTTGTGTAAAATAAGTTCGAGAACGATGGTTGCACGTTTTACAAGCTGAATTTCGTCGAGGTTGGTGGCTAGCAGTAAATCGGGGAGCAAGTATT
>Ga0316231_1002319_pt1 | contig 18389 bp, 18 predicted proteins | sample TBH18027metaG_FD_206002 | JGI IMG/M metagenome (GOLD analysis project Ga0316231, IMG submission 206002) | Freshwater microbial communities from Trout Bog Lake, Wisconsin, USA - TBH18027 | ecosystem: Environmental > Aquatic > Freshwater > Lake > Hypolimnion/Profundal zone | place: USA: Wisconsin...
TCAAGGGCTGAAAAGCTTGCTAATGCGTTATATGGAACTTCGTCAATCTTTGGGAAACGCCTAGTGCGGACCCGCATGCTAGGTGTTGTGAGAGGACGGGAGTTAATCGCTCCCTTCTACTCGATTTGTAACGCATGATTAGCTGTGGTGATTTTAATGGAAAAGATGATAACCGGTCTTTTTTTATTTTACCGGCATTTCGGGCACATTCCCTGGTGGTGGTGGTATTCAAACTCATGACCGCAGCGGTGACAGACCTTGTAGAGTTTGTAATGACAGATTCGATAGAGCTTGTAACAGCTTGTAAAGGTCTTGACACATTCTTTGGTGGGGGTACATTTGATTTTCGGGGCACAGCAGTCGTCTTCCACCATTTCAGGCTCGTCTTGGACCATATGACCGCAATCTCCGTGGTGATGATGCTGGTAATACATACCATCTTCATAATACGGCATTTTGTGAGCATCAGCCATCATGTCGTCATCCCAGTATTTCATCCGGCAACCTCCTCTCGCTCGAGCTTTCATTACATCTTATGTAAGCTAGGGCGAAAATGTCCTCCCTTTGAGGCTGGTTTTAAATAACTATTGGCTGACAAAGTTTTAAGCAGTAAGATATGCCAATTTTCCGCCAGGGTGCCGCTGGCTGCTTTTTTGTTGTCACATAAGACAAAATGCAGGCATATATATAACTAGAACATACAAAGGGGGGAATATATGTGGACGATAAAAAGTCGCGACAAACGGTGAGCGCGTCTTCATCGGGAGCGTCGATGGCCATGTCGCCAAACCAGTGCACACTGGGAGCGCAGACAGGGCCCCAGACCATAATCGTGCGGCAAGTAATTGGCGAATCAGAACAGCAGAAAGTATTGGATGTCAGTGTAGTAGTCCCGGACCCGAAACCGGCAATCGAGCAAATTATTGATGTATTTGTAAAAAATGTGAATGTGAATAGCGTTGATGTCATCACCGATAAGGTTATTGTCCGCGGAGATTTGGAGATAAAAGCCATCTATGTGGCCTGCACACCTGATCAAGCGGTACTAGCGGTTGAAGTCAACAACGTCAAATGGACGCAGGACTTTCCGATAGCGGGCGCTCGTAAGGGCATGGATGCCGACGCCAGCGTAGTGGTAGAGTTCGTGGATTATGATGTCAATGAAAAAACCCGAGCTTACCGTCACAAGTATGGCCCGATGAGCTATGACGATGATGACAGCTGCGGTGTCCCGCAACCTGCCACCTGCCCGGAGACCGCCGCCGAGCAAGTCGCACCTCCTCCTCCGCCTCCGCCGCCTCCGCCGCCGCCGGCACCGCCTGAGCTGCCTGTTGTTGACGAATCTGGGTGCTCTCGCGATTTCAATGTATCGATAGTGTTGAAGATTACCGCAAAAGTTCTGGCTGACCGCGAAGTACAACTCGGAGCAGCCGCAATGCCAGTGTCGCCCAAAGGATAATAGCTTGAACTCCAGCAGAAGGGAGGGGAAAAAATGGATGATAAAATAAGACAAAGTTCTGGTTCGTCAACCACGACGTCGGTAACCAGCGCAGCCGGATCGACCACAGCCGCAAATGCTGAAGGGGGCTGCAATCCGCAGCTTGGTCCGGAAACCATTCAGGTCGAGCAGGTACTTGGGGCCGATATGAAGCAGCGGGTTGTCGAGTTTGCCATGGTCGTGCCGGATCCCAAACCTGATATCGAGCAGATCATCGATGTGTATATTAAAAAACTGGAGATAACCAGTATCAATGTCATACCGGATAAAGTGGTTGTCCGCGGCACGCTGGAAGTAAAAGTAGTGTATGTGGCCGACCTGCCCAACCAACCGCTGCACGCCTTTGAGCAGGAAAAGGTGCACTGGACGAGAGATATTCCTATAGACGGCGCCCAACCGGGGATGAAGGCGACTGCCGACGCGGTAACATCATGCAAACAAACTATACAATAAATTTTACTCAAACCAGAAGTTGACGACATCCTGTTCGTTTTTCTCCGCGAAGAACTTAAGTCCCAAACCGGTGACAATCGCCCGCCTTTCCGCAAACGTTGTTGCGTTTAAAATTTCCGCGACAGGGAGGCTGCTTAGTGGACGCTTTTTCTGGGCTTGTTCCATCGTAGCCAAGCGATATGTGAGCTGTTGAAGCTCTTTGTTTATGTCCCGCAGCTCTTTATCGGCCTGTTCTTTTGTCAGGACGTTATCCTTATACCACCCGACGATGGTCTCTTTTTTCTTTTCAAGATCGACTTTCAGCTTGGAAAAATTGGCGATTTCCTGGCTGTGATCTGGGAGGGATTGCCGCTGGAGATAATTCGCTAATTCGACATTCCCGGAGGCAATATCAAGCAACATACCCCAAATTGCGTTGTCGAGGTCAGGGGCCGGTATACGCAAAGCGCCGCAGCACTTTTCCGGCCGATATGCCGAAGATATTTGTGAGACACAAAAGTAGTAATGATAAATCTTTTCCGGCTTTCGCTTACGGGGGCCAACCAGATGCGTTCCAATCAGTTTAAGGCCACATGATGGGCAAAAAAGTACGCCTCGCAGCAGGTAGTCATTTTTAGTATTACGCTTGGCCAGCGTCTTGTTGCGCTGTAATTGTTCCTGTGCTTGATCGAATGTTTCTTGCGGGACAATAGCCGGGATGCTAATGATAACCTTCTTATCAGGCTGATTCTTCTTAATCTCCCGGCTCTTTTGGCCGGTTTTTTTTGTGATTTCCCGGAACTGCTCGTATGCGCCGCTGTACATTCTCTTGGTGAGGATGTTGTATATTGTCTTTGGATGAAGGAATTTACCGGTTTTGCCTCGCAAGTCCAAACGCTTCAGCTCCAAGAAAATGCTGTGAACTCCCATTTGATGGTCAGTGCAAAGGGAGTAAATCAGCCGAACGGTCTCCGCCTCTTTTTCGTTAATCGTGTAAAGGCTGGTTTGACTGTCCCAATCAAAGCCGAAAGGACGGGCGTTTTGAATGATTCGGCCTTGCTGAGCTTTGCCATGTTTACCGCGTATACTACGCTCCTTGATCTTTTCTTTTTCGAACTCTGATATTGCACCGCGTATGCTGTAAAACAATTTTCCTTCCGGACTTTTTTCAAAAGTTGCCGACACAAAATGCAATTCGCCAACTTTATAGATCTCCTCGCTGACTACCAACTGATGGCTCAAATTTCGGGCAAGCCGGTCAGGGTCATAACATATGACGGTTTGGATGAGACCAAGCTTTAGATCATTCCGTAATCTTTCCAGGTCGGGCCGGTCCATATTCTCGCCAGAGTAGCCGTCATCGATATATTCCGTAATGTTGGACGCGCCAATCTCGATCGCTTTTTGATGACAGGCTTCAAGCTGAGTGGGAAGAGAATAGCCATGCTCAGCCTGATCAGCTGTCGAAACGCGCACGTATATTCCTACGTTCATAGTAGCCCAACCCCCTACAGTAACATACCTACCTTTGAGTATAATGAGATTCCGAAATATGGTCAAACGTTTCGACGGACGCAAAAAAAAATAAGATATCTGCCGCTTGCGGGTCAGATGTCTTATTGTTCTGATTTATTTAACTAGATTCAGCTGCTACCGGAGCCCTACCTTGTAATTTCGGTTCGGATAAGTGGTGACGATGGGGCAACCGATTATCGGTCAGAACGTTGCACATGGTCTTTATAATCCGGTCTTCCACAATTTCCGGAATAGGGTTCTGAAAGTCGCCCTTCCCGTTTCGAAACCCGCGAAATACGAATGTACACTTCCCCACGTCACCACCTCCTTTCCCTTAAAAGTATGCTGTGAGGCTTTAAATATTGCCTGGTCGGGCGGATTGCGGAAATATTAAGCTGTGTGTCATGGATAAGGGGATAAGGGGGGGCGATCGTCAAGGACGTAGATAAGCTGATAATACTGCCGGTTTCGTATCGCCCCTACGAGATGGGCAATGGGTAAGCCATCATCATAAAGAATCAAAATTTGCGTGGGCAACTGGCGCACGACCTGAAAGTCGCCAGGAAAATTATGATTCAGGATTGACGCTTCTGCCCGGTTTTTTGGTTTTTCCGATCGCCTTTCCTTTTCTCCGGGTGGGAGCAAGATGATTGCTCGTGGTTTGATGTAGTTGATCCATGATGGCTTTTTGCTGAGCCATCATTTCCTGCAGGTGCAGGCGCTCTTCACCATTACGTCGATGGACGAGCTCCGCCTCCGCCTTCTCTGCGAGTGCATGTTCCATCATTTGGGCTGCTTCAGCCTGAACCCGTTCAGCCTCTCTGCGGACATCCTGCATTCTAGCCTTCCATGCGTCGCTGTCGGCGCTTCTTTCCGACCAGGTCTTTGTCAGCTGTTCCTGCAACAGCGCCTTTTCCTTCCGATGAATCTCCTTGAGTTCGATTTCATTTGCCACCACAGCGGCGCATTCATCCATAGCGCACCTGAGATTGCTATAGATTATACGCAACTTGGGGTTTGCCTCCGCGCGGTCTAGGAGGCTTCGTTCCCGCTCATAGGCCTCTCGCATGGCATCCAGGAGCTGTTCGTTGTTCGTCCCGTTTTTCGCGAACCACTCCTGATACCAGACCTTTTTTTCGACTGTGGCCATTTTCACGCCGAAAGTGCGACTGTCTTTGTCTGCCATCCAAATCACCTCAAAATCGTATTCTTTGATGGAGTTAACCTGGTTAACCGAGTTAACTCCATCCGGTTGAGACCCGTCCGGGAGTCGGGGCAGGGTTTTTCTCCGCTCTGCTTTTTGTTTCTCGCTGTTTAACAGACTTACAGTGGCGAACTGCTGATTCAGCATGTCAAGAAGGCCTCGCGGAGTTTTCCGTGCTTGGTTCATGTCGTGCCTACTTTAATTTGGCGTCATATGTATAAAATGGATTTCCGCCCCCCGCATTCCTTCTTCTAAATTAAAAAAAGTTCAATAAATTAAAAAAATAGCGATATAATAAATATTGATTTCAAAATAAAGTAAAATACGATAAAAAGAGATGATTTTCTTTGCCGGAAATGTGGCGGATTCTTTGCTGTACAATTGATGAAATAATTTTCCCGCGACCGGAAAAGAAGACTCCAGGGAGTTAGCCGCGTACTCCCAGGGGTCTTCTTATTGACGTTGATATGATGATTTTATGCTGTTTAACCGGTTCAATGAAAACGCCAGTCCCAAGGGCATACCGACCGAAAGCGAGGGATGACGCTCACTTCTCCAGCCTTCTTGTCTAAATATCACAATCGCGCTGGGGAAGGGCGCACTATTCTTGCTGTTTCCGAACTTTAATCGGCCCCTGAAAAGTCGTATTTCACCTTTCATACAAAAATCATGCCACCAGGCCGTATCTGTCCTGGCTGGAAGCAAGCAAACCACCGTGGCACCAGACAGGCTTGATTCGTATGCCTTCTTTATCCATTGGCCGATGCTTCTGCCGTAAGGGGGGTTCATCCAGCATACGCCCTGCCATTTTTGGGACAAACCATCAATTTCAGGACTGAAATAGTTAGCACACTTGGCATTTTGAGGCAGCGCGCAAACATCAACCTCAAAGTCAAATTCTTTGTGTAAACGGTCAAACAGAGCTTGGGGAGTCTCCCATTCGGCCGTTGCAGAAGAAAACAAGCTTTGATTAATAGCCATAGACACCTCCCGAAAGAATTGATATCTTGTCTTGTTGTGTGTTGGCGAACATCATGCGTTGGGAGTTATTGCGACGTTACCTTGAAACTGCTTTGATGTCACAGCACTACGAGTTGGGCAAATTAAAATCAATTTGCCGACTGAGGCCGTGTCTCATGACCGTATCCCAGTCACGGACTGAGAAATTGCCGCATTTGACCCGGCTGGTCAGTTCATACGCGAAGCACTTGTCAATAGTGCTATCGCGTAGCCATTCGGAATAACTTAGCAAGGTCTTAAATGCCACCAGTGCTGTTTCGCCTGATTCGATGCCAAGGACCCGGAGGTTGCCGACTCCGGTTGGACGAAGTCTGGCCCAGGTTCAAAGGTGTAGCCTTCAAGGGTAACAAAGATAAAGTTTTTCATGCATCAGTCCCTTTCGTTTATTTGCGGCTGATTTGGTTGGCATACATGCTATAGCAGACAGAAAAACTTTTCCCTGCTTTTCCCCCCAAAAAAAATTGGCTGTCGAAAAAACAAAAGTCCAGCTATAGTAGCTGGACTAGGCAGAAGACATTCTTACAAGGACGACGAGAATGACGCATCATCCTGGCCTGTTAGGGTGGATACCGAGGTGATGCCTCGGAAGTGATACACACCCCCTGCTTGAGCAGTCGTCATGTTTTATTTTTGTGCCCGATAACATTCATTTATCGGGCATCATTTATAACTTAATTGTACTTCATATTTATGGTATATTTAAGGAAGTATAAAGACGCGAAAGACTGATAAGACGTGGGCGGCAGAAACGCCCACCTTATTCCCAATGGTTTTCGCTCCAGTCATCTGGGACCCACTGAGCCGAAATAATTAAACAGGAACTGCTGTCTACCACATTTTGATGTGAGATGAAAATGAGTAACGTAACGGAGGTTGTCGGATGTCAATCTTCCAATATGGACCGACTGTTAAAAAAATTAGGGAGCGCCGCAAGCTGTCGCCACTGGCGGTGTCAAAGGCTATCGGCAAAGACGCATTCTGGATGTCGCGGATTGAAAGCGGCGCGGAAAAACTGACGACAGAAGATGTGTTACCAATTACGCAGATACTTTGCTGCACGGTTGACGAGATTTTTTTTCCGCTACCGGATAAAAAGTCCCCCGGGAGTTAGCAGACGCAGCTCCCTAGTTTTTTCAGATGAGGCCGGGTCAATATATCCTGGCTTTTTTTATACAGGAAGAACGTCTCCTCCACAGCAACATTTTCTCAGGTGGTACTCGACAGCAAGTTCACCCAGAACCACTGCCGGGTTTGCTAAAAAATTGGCAAATCTTATAACGGAGAGGTTCATCAACCCGGACGAAATAAATTGGGAAATAGTAGGATTCGGTCACTCTGGAAAAGCCAGAACTTACGTAATATAGCACTGGGTTCCAGAAGGAGGCCCTTTTCCCGGTTGCCTAATTTTGTAATTAATTCCCATATATGTTATAATAATATCAGTTGAAATAGCAACAGCAGGCCAATTTAAAATACCTCCGGGTTCTCACTCTGAAGTGTTCCAAGAACACAACAAGATGGGATGCCGGGCGGGGGCTGTTTCCCCGCGCCCAAAAAAATGGCCTGCGAATTTCTCCATGGCAGATATTATGTTCATGTGGTTAAAATGGACTGAATTAAAGAATAATCGATATATTTGTTTTGCTGCGATACGAATGCGGAGTGGCAGCTTAACCCGATATCGAAGTAAAACAGGTGATCATCGAATAATTTATATGGTCAATCGGAAACAGGGGAAACATCTACGGGTAACTGAGCCTCTGGAGAAATGCAGGGGCGTTATTATCTTAAATTCGCCCACAAGCCAAAGTGCTTGCTGACCTGACCACAAAATTGACCACGCCAATAAGTAACACAGGTCACTTTTCGTTAAAGATGTTACAGTCGAGGTCAGCCCAGAATCCAATATTTTTGCGCGTTGGTAGAACATAGTTAAAGTTGTTACAGATTGTCATTGAATGGGCGGCATGATGTAGACCTTTATTCCATATGATACAGCGCCTGGGTTGCATTTGGTTGCGGGGACGGCGTCGGCTTCAATTTCATGCGCAGTTAGCCGAGTGCCTGTATAGTATGTTGACCGACCAAGATGCCGAATTCAGTCCGGAAATTATACTAGCAGGAAATAATGGTCATAGGGAGGATTTCAGTACTGCGCCTATTCCAGGCTTAACCACTAAAGCCCTTGAAATTATATTGATTATTTGCACGATGTGGTTGCTGAGTATATAAACTACGACTTTGATCCCGCCAACCCGCGGCAAGTTTATATAACCATCGTACTTAAAGTGTGGACCCGTGTGGTAACCACTACCGACATGGATGTTTATACTCTTTCTCCGGTTAGCGAAGTTGGCCAGTTCGAGGTAACAACCGCAAGCGCCGCCGAGGGTCTGGCGGCAGGTGTAGAGCCCGCTCCGTCCAATGTTGTTGTAGCACCCGCGGTGACGCCAGCTGCGGGAACCAGTATGGCGGTCAGTGGCATGTCGACAGTTACTGCCAACAGGGTTAATGTTCGTACCGGCCCTGGCACCAACTTCCCGGTGGTTACCCAGGTTAACAAAGGCGACACTGTTACACTCAAGGATCAAGCGTTCGGTTGGAACAAAGTCGTTTTGAGCGACGGCAATACCACAGGCTGGATTGCCGGCTGGCTATTGAATACAGGCGGAGCGCCTCAAGGGTGACAAAAAGGCCACGGTTATTGCCGTGGTCTTTTGCCTGAAAAAGGGTTTTTGTCTTCCCCCGGGGAATGAAAAGGTAGACAGAATCAGGGGGAGTATACAATGGATTTTACACATTTTTTCTGGGTGTTGTTCTTGATTATGACCATCTGGCCGATGGTGAAGCAACAGACTGTCGAGCGGGCGCGCATTGGGTTAATCCGGAAGATCGAGGTCAAGCGCAGTTCCCGGCTGATTACGTTGATTCATCGCCAGGAGGCAATCAGCATCCTTGGTTTGCCGATCAGCCGTTATATCAACATCGAAGACTCGGAGCAGGTCTTGCGGGCTATTCGGATGACACCTGATGATATGCCTATCGACATCTTGCTGCACACTCCCGGTGGCTTGGTATTGGCCTCGGAGCAGATTGCTCACGCGCTGCTTCGGCACCCGGCCAAAGTATCTGTTTTTGTTCCTCACTACGCCATGAGCGGCGGAACCATGATCGCCCTGGCCGCCGACGACATCTTGATGGACCCGAATGCCGTTCTTGGACCGGTGGACCCGCAGCTGGGCCAATACCCGGCGGCTTCGATCCTCAGCGCCGTCAAGCAAAAAAATATCAACCGTGTTGACGACAACACCCTGATTCTTGCCGATATGGCTCAAAAGGCCATGCGCCAGGTGGAGGAATTCCTGGCACATTTGCTGCTGGATAAAATGAGCGCCGAGAAAGCTCAGTCGCTGGCTCATACTTTGAGTGAAGGCCGTTGGACTCACGATTTCCCGATAACTTACGACAAACTCAAAGCGATGGAATTGCCGGTGATCCCCACCTTGCCTGACGAGATTTATGATCTGATGGAGCTTTATCCCCAACCGGCCCAGCGGCGTCCGACAGTGCAGTATATACCCATTCCCTACGGACGGGAACCGTTTAAAAAACCACAGTAATGGGTGGTGAAAACCCGGACAAGAGTCCGGGTTTTGTTTTTTCTAGCAGAGAGTGTCGGATCCAGAGACAAGCGGCACGAAGAAGCGGCCCGCATTTGCCGGTTTGGCTCAGACTGATCTCTTTCTTCGATCCGGGCTTGGCGGAAGCCAAGTCTTTTCTTACCCCTTTCCCCTGGTAACTTGTTGTTTCCCGGGCATATACTGTAGCGTTCAGGGTGTTAAATCACATGACGCCGGATAGAACTTACGGCAGTCAGCTGCAGGATAATCGTGCGAGAGAGGAAGAGAGACTATGCTTATGGCGCTAAACTATTTGGGGCCTGTTGGTCGGGGGGTGACGTCTCCCCAATTGTTTCGGGCTACTGACGGCAAGGTATATGTAGTCAAACTGCAGAACAACCGTCTTGGTCCCAAAGTACTGGCCAATGAGCTCTTGGGAGCCCGCTTCGGTGAATTTCTCGGCTTGTGCTTCCCGCCGGGAGACGTGATCAAAATAGATGAACAGGTTCTGAGGAATAGCCGGCGGTCGCTGCCGGCATCGGTTAAGCCAGGGAGGCATTTTGCCTGCCAGTATTTGAGCAATACCCGTTACTTAAGCCCCTTCAATTTATATAAAGCGATCAATAGGGAAGAAATGGCCGGAGTCATGTTGTTTGATCATCTGTTTCACAACTTCGACCGGACGCTGAACTGGCGCAATCTCCTTCTGCGTCGGGAGGCAAGAAGTTACCGGATCTATGCTATTGATAATTCCCACTTGTTCCGGCGTGGTCGCTGGACCCAAGAGTCGCTCGCAAAACTTGCTCCAAAAATCAAGATAAATCGCATCCGCACCTATGGTACTTTGCTTAAACGCTGCTTGCGGCCGGAGTTTTTCGACAGCTATCTGGCGAAGATCCAGCAGCTTAGTGACGCTTCCCTGCAGGCGATGGTGGAGGAGATTCCCGCCGAATGGCTGCCTCACGCCAGCGACCGCGAAGCTTTGCACCAGTTTCTCATAACCCGTCGGGATATGGCAGGCGATATCGTGACCTGTCTTTGCGCCCTAATTCCTGATAAACACCGGCGTGCCGACATTAATGAAGGAAAATAATTCTTCCGCGTGGGGGTTATGCATCCGGATGCACCCATGAGACACCATCTGGCCGATGGCCCAGGGGGCGTTGGTGCCGTGAATTCCGTAGGATGGAAGATTCAGGCCCATCCAACGGCTGCCCAGCACCCCGCCGGGATTGATGATTTTGGTAGCGATGGCATAGTTACCCTCCGGGGTGGGTGTCGAAGGCTTGCCGATGGCAACCGGGTAGTGATGCAGCGGTGTATTGCCGTCAAAGAGGGTAAGTTCACGACTGGCTTTGGTGATCAGGATATTCGCCCTGGGAAGTCCGGTAGTGGCGCGAGGTGTGCTTGCCGGAGGGACTTCGATGACAGCGGCATGCTGCAGGCGGCAGAAGGTCAGGGGATCGACATGACCGGTTACCGGTAATTGGCCATTTTCCTGAAACCGGCTGACAGCTTCCACGGTGTTGGCGTCGTAGTTGCCATGGGCCTCGGTGGGATACAGGCCTTGATTGGCGAGAAGTCTTTGGATTTCACCGATTAACGGATGGCGGTCGCCTTCCTCGAACTTGGCGGCCGCTAATCGGTGCGGCAGATAAATCATCCGAACCTGCATACCTGTCAACCTCCTTAAAGGGACGGATTTTGTAGCTAGACCATTATATGCTGTCAATTACTATTGGTGTTTTGGCGGAAATTTTTGTATAAAGTGCTGTCAATTTTGGGAAAGATAGCAATGAATGCAGTGGCGCTCAAGTTTTGCTGTTACAGCGGGCTGGCGGGGAGGCGAGCATGGAGGAACGCACGGCAGGCAACCTCTTGATTATCGGCGGCAATGAGGACAAGCACGGTGAATGCGTCATACTCCGCAAGTTTATTGCCATGGCCGGCGGCCGCGAGGCCCGGATCGCTGTGATTACCACTGCGACTGAATCTCCCCGGGAAGTCGGGGACGAATATCGGGCGCTATTCACTGGGTTCGGGGCTGAGTCAGCTGGTGTTTTGTATATATCCAACCGAGAATCAGCCAACGACCGGCATCAAGTCACCGAAATTGAAACCTGTTCGGGAATTTTTTTTACTGGAGGCGATCAGCTCAGGTTAACCAGTATTTTAGGCGGCTCGGGTGTTGACGCAGCCATTCGCCGGAGTTTTCGCCGTGGTACGGTCATCGCCGGCACCAGCGCCGGAGCGTCGGTGATGAGTGATACTATGATTGTTGACGGCAATTCGAGCGACACTCCGAAAAAGTCGATGTTGAGCATGGCTCATGGCATGGGACTTCTCCAGGAAGTGGTCATTGACCAGCACTTCGCCCAGCGGGGGAGAATCAACAGGCTTCTGGCAGCGGTGGCGCAAAACCCTCATATATTGGGGATTGGCATTGACGAGGATACCGCGCTTGTCGTCACCCCCAAGCGCGTTCTGGAGGTCATCGGTTCGCAAACAGTGACCGTCCTTGACGGCAAAAATATTATTGATACCAACATTTCCGACTCCAACCAGTACGACCCATTGGCGCTGACCAACGTACTGCTGCATATTCTGCCTAGTGGCTTTGGCTTCGATCTCAAAAGGCGTTTGCCTTTCGCGGTTGAACGTCAAAACTAACGGTTCCCTAGCTTTAAGAGGAGGCTTGTGGATGCAAATTCTGTCATTGCAGATACTGCCGGGAGCTAATATTTTTAGTTACCATCCAGTTGCCAGAATCAAACTTGATCTCGGCGAATTGACCAATGTCCCGACCATTGATCTGCCCTGTTTCAACCAGCGGCTCATCAGTCTGCTGCCTGGTCTAAAAGAGCATCACTGTTCCCGGGGCTATGTCGGCGGGTTCTGTGAACGACTTCAGGAAGGGACATATCTAGCTCATGTGTTTGAGCATGTCGCCCTGGAATTTCAGTGCAGGGCCGGGGAAGAAGTAAACTTCGGCAAAGCTCGCGCCACCGGGAAAGACGGCATCTATGAAGTTGTTATCGGGTACCGGACGGCTCCGGTTGCCACTGCGGCAGTCTATGCCACTGAACAGCTTCTACAGGCGGTTATCCAAGACCAGCCATTTAATACGGTGGCAGCTGTCGCGACGATCAAACAGGCGGGCGAGGCATCCAGGCTGGGGCCAAGTACCACTGCTATCTTCGAGGCGGCAAAACGACGAGGAATCCCGGTCACCCGTGTCGGAGAGGAAGATCTGCTGACTTTGGGATATGGCCATAAACAGCGTAGAGTCTGGGCGACGCTTACCGGGCAGACGAGTGTTTTGGCCAGTGATTTGGCATCTGACAAGGAGCTCACCAAAAAGATTCTCGCTGACGGCGGAATACCTGTGCCGGAAGGAATGGTAGTTGAGGATGCGGCAGCGGCTGTCTGGGCGTGGGAAAGGCTGGATTGTCCGGTAGCGATCAAGCCTGTTTCCAGCAATCAGGGCAAAGGAGTGACCCTGAACGTCACCTGTGCGGCTGAAGTTGAACGGGCGTTTCATATCGCCACCGGACATGACAGGCGGGTTATTGTCGAAGAATATATCGCCGGACAGCAGTATCGGGTATGTGTGGTCAACGGAAAAATGGCCGCTGCCGCCGAACGGATTCCGGCTTATATTGTCGGCGACGGACTCCACACGGTGAGCGAACTTGTTAATCTGGTCAACAGTGATCCGGCGCGGGGCGAAAGCCACGAAAAACCACTGACTAAAATCCAGATCGATACAGTTGCCGTCACTGTTTTGGCAAGGCAAGAGCTGACGCCGGCGTCGGTTCCGGAGGCCGGTCAGGTGGCGTATATCCGTGAAAACGCCAATTTAAGCACCGGCGGAACGGCGGTAGATATAACTGATTTCATTCATCCCGACAATGTCCTGCTGGCTGAACGGGCCGCGGCACTGGTGGGACTCGATATTGCAGGGGTGGACCTGGTGACCGGGGATATCACCAAACCGATTACGCTGGGAAGCGGGGCGGTTATTGAAGTAAACGCCGCGCCTGGTATCAGGATGCATCATTATCCCTCTGCCGGAACCCCCAGAGATGTAGGTGCCCGGATTGTTGATTATCTTTTCCCGGGCGACAATCACGGCCGTATCCCGATTATGGCGATAACCGGTACCAACGGCAAGACTACAATAAGCCGGATGATCGGCCATATTTGGCAACAGGCCGGGTATAACGTCGGCATGACCAGCACCGAAGGAATATATATCGGCGGACGGAGGGTGGTGGCCGGTGACACCACCGGGCCAGCCAGCGCAAGAATGGTCCTGGTTGATCCGACGGTGGAAGTTGCCGTTCTTGAAACGGCCCGGGGTGGAATCCAGCGCGGCGGTCTCGGGTTTGATTTGTGTGATGTCGGCATTGTAACCAATATCACCGATGACCACTTCGGCCAGGACGGTATCGAGGATTTAGATGATCTGATTTATATCAAGTCGCTGGTCGTCGAAATGATAAAGCCCGGGGGGGTTGCCTTGCTTAACGCCGACGACCCCTGCGTTACGGCCCTTATCCCGCGGGCCGAAGGTGAGGTAGTTTTTTTTACCACCGAGGGGGACAACCTTATTGTCAGGCGTCATCTCAGCATTGGCGGCAGGGCCTTCTTTGTAAAAGACGGTGTTATCTACGCCGCCAGCGGCAACATCGCCCGCCCGGTCGCGCAAGTCAACGATATTCCAGTTACCTTGGGCGGTCTCGCCCAGCATAATATTCAAAACGCGGTTATTGCGGCTGCAGCCTGTTATTGCTTGAGGATGCCGCTCACTTTTATCCGGCGTGGGTTGACCACTTTTGACCAAAATCCTGGCAGGCTGAGTATTTTACCTATCGCTGATTTTCGGGTATGCGTGGACTATGGGCACAATGCAGCCGGATATCAGGCCTTGATCAATACGGTGAAACGTTTGGGCGCCAGCCGTCTGGTAGGTGTGATTGCGGCCCCGGGTGACAGGCGGGATGATACTATTGTCAATATCGGACGGATCGCCGGGCGCGGCTTTGACACGATCTTTATCAAGGAAGACGGCGACCTGAGAGGACGCAAAGCCGGGCAGACAGCAGAGCTGCTCAAACAGGGTGTTCTTGAGACCGGTTTTTCTCCCGATAAAATAAGCGTTATTCTCCCTGAGGATCTTGCCGTTCATTCAGCGCTTTCCGCGGCTCAGCACGGAGACATGGTCGTGGTGTTTTATGAGAAATATGAAAATGTCCTGGGAACTATCGACCTCTTCCGGCAAAATAAGCAGGAAAGAATACTTCCGGAGCAGATAGCTGATTATGACCAGGTGATTGTCGCTGGGATGAAATCCCTATAAGTGGCCGGTTTAGAAAAATATTCCCCTTGTTTTGCAGGCGAAAACCCTTGCATGTAGAATAAATATAAATTAAAAACTACGTGTTGGGGGTTTTTTTATGGATGATACGCAGACCACCCAGGAACTTCAACTTGTTATTTTCCGCTTAGCCAAAGAAGAATATGGACTCCCGATTACCAAGGTACAGGAAATAAACCGCCTGGTTCCTATTACAAAATTGCCCCAGACTCCGAGTTTTATGGAAGGGATTATCAATCTTCGCGGTCGCATTATCCCGATCATTGACCTTCGAAAACGCTTTCAGCTGGCGGCTTCTGAGCATAATGAAGATAACCGCATTATTATTGTTGAAGTGAAGGGCCAGATCGTGGGGATCATTGTTGACGCTGTAAACGAAGTCGTTCGTCTGCCCCAATCCAGCATTGAACCGCCGCCGGCGGCGTTCATCCTTGATGGGCAGTACATTCACGGCGTGGGTAAAATGGAAGATCGGCTGCTGATTCTGCTGAATATCGACAGCATTCTGACCAGCCAGGAAGAGATTATTTTGAAACAAATTAATAAGGATGAAAAATAACACCTTGATTTTGGCTGCTTGCGCCAAAATCAACCTAGCCCTCGATATTCACTATAAGCGGGCTGACGGCTACCACGAAGTGGCTATGGTGATGCAGTCCGTTGCCTTGGCCGATTTGGTCACCCTTTCAGATCGGGATGCGGGAATCAGCGTATCGACCAATCTTCCCGGACTTGACTGCGGGCCGACGAATCTGGCTTACCGTGCCGCCGCTCTTATCGCTGCATTTAGCGGGATTCGGCGCGGCATACATATAGATTTGGATAAGCGTATTCCAATAGCTGCCGGGTTGGCCGGCGGCAGCAGCGACGCCGCGGCGGTGCTCACCGGACTCAATCGCCTATGGGGACTTGGCCTCGGTTTAGCTGAATTGCAAAAACTTGCGGCCTCACTCGGCTCAGATGTTCCTTTTTGCCTGAGGGGCGGTACGGTACTTGCCACCGGACGGGGGGAAGCGCTGACTCCGCTAGCGGCTTTGCCGCGGGTCTGGGTAGTGTTGGCCAAACCTGCTGTCGAGGTTTCTACCGCTTGGGCCTACCAGAACTATCGGCCGGAAGCCGTGGTCAATCCCCCCGACATTCGCGGGATGACCGCCTGCCTGGAAGGACAGGATCTGGCAGGGGTAGCCCACAGACTGGGTAATGTACTGGAGTCGGTAACCATTCCGGCCCATCCCGAAATCGCCGCTCTTAAAGAAGGTATGATGGACCATGGGGCGCTGGCCTGCCTGATGTCCGGTAGCGGTCCCACTGTTTTCGGCCTGGCGGAGGATAAGCGGCAGGCACAGTGTATCGCCGCCGCTCTGAAGACAAGGACGGACGCCCAGATCACGATTACCGAGACAATCAATGCAATAGGGGGAGAAGATGGAACGACGCTTATCACCGATTAAACTCGACAGCTATAAGCCCTTGCGGGAAGTAGTCAGTGAAGCTTTGCGCGAGGCGATCATCAACCAAACGCTGAAACCCGGCGAACGGCTGATGGAAATTCAATTGGCCGAAGAATTGGGGGTAAGCCGCACACCGATACGGGAGGCAATCCGTCGTCTCGAACTGGAAGGCTTTCTGGTCATGGTGCCCCGGCGGGGGACGTATGTCGCCGATCTGTCCCTCAAGGATATCAATGAGGTCTTCGAAATCCGCACCGCGCTTGACGTACTGGCAGCAGGCCTTGCTGCAGAGCGGATTACCGAGGAAGAACTGGAGCAAATGGAACGACTGTTGGTACAAATCGGTGAGCGCATCGACAAAGGTGACGCTGAAGCGATTGTCGACGCCGACGGCCAATTTCACGACATTTTATATCGAGCCAGCCGTAATGATCGACTGGTGGGTATCATCAGTAACCTGCGAGAGCAGTTTACCCGGTTTAGAACTATTTCCATGGCCTATCCGGGAAGGATAAAGAACACCCTGGAGGAACACCGCCGGTTGGTGGAGGCAATTGGCCAGCGTGACCCGGAACTGGCTCAACAGTATGCCAGGGAACATATGGAGAACGCTGAGCAGACGCTCCTCACCGACCTGAATGAACGCCGGCAAAAACGGTAGTCCAGTATCATGAAAGGGGACACGGCGGATGTACGACGCCATTATCCTGGCAGGCGGCGAGAATAGTAAACGACTGAGTACACATGTACCGCAGTGTTATGAAGCGCTAATCGAAATTGCGGGCAAGCCGATGGTGACTTTTGTAGCCGAAGCTTTGGCGGCAAGTGGCCAGGTTGATCGCATTTTCGTATTGGGCCCGGCTGATGAACTGGCGAAGTGTACATTCCCTCCTGGCTGTATTATTGTTGAAGGCGGTCGGAGCATTGTCGGAACCATCCGGATCGGAATGGCGGCGCTGGGGCATTCCCGGCGGGCTTTGGTGGCAACAGCCGATATTCCGCTGCTCACGCCTGCGGCGGTGGATGATTTTCTGTCCCAGTGCGCCCGGGTCGAAGCCGACTTGTACTATCCCATTGTGCCCCAGGAAGTTAACGAACGCCATTATCCCGGCAATAAGCGGACCTATGTCCGGCTGAAGGAAGGCACGTTTACCGGAGGGAACTTGTTTTTGGTTAATCCGGCTATAGTAGGCCACTGCATGGATGTGGCCGAAGAAATGATCAACAACCGAAAAAATCCGCTCAAACTGTGCCGGCTCCTTGGTTGGACCTTCGTGATCCGTTTTCTATGCGGGGTATTGAGGCTGCAGGATGTCGAGCAGCGGGTATCGGAGCTTCTCCAGGTGACAGGCACCGTCATTTTGTCACCCTACCCTGAGCTCGGCATAGATGTCGATAAACCCAGCGATCTGGAATTGGTGAGGGCCACTTTCTTACGGGTCTAGCAGTGATTTTCCCCATATCGGCAGCAAAGCCAGCGCGATTTTATATCGCGCTTTCTATTTAGTCAAATTCTTTACAGGTGAGCGGCAGGAATTGCCGGCAAGACAGAGAAAGTGAATAAAAACGCTGAAAAGTAGGGAGAACGTTCGGATTTTCCCCTTGCAGATGGAGGACGCTATGGACAAGATACGGCGGCAGGAAAGACGGATCGCGCTGACGAAAATACTGGCCGATAACCCCAACCAACTATTTTCCCTCAGCCATTTCAGCGCTTTGTTCGACGCGGCCAAGTCGACGGTCTGCGAAGATATAGATGCTATCCGGCAGGCGATGGAGCAGTTTGGTCTGGGACGGATGGAGACTGTCTCCGGCGCGGCGGGCGGGGTCAGGTTTCTGCCGGTAAAAACGCCGGCGGCGACAGCCAAACTTCTGGCCGAGCTGGCGACAAAGTTTTCTACAGCTGACCGGATTATTGCCGGCGGTTTTCTGTACATGTCCGATATTTTATTTACCGCCCAGGTGATGATGCAGGTGGGGGATATATTTTTGACCCGCTTCGCCCATCTGGCACCAGATTATATCATGACTGTAGAAACCAAGGGTATTCCGCTGGCTTTCGCCACCGCCCGGGCGTTTAATCTTCCGCTTGTCACCGTTCGCCGCGGCAGCAGGGTTACCGAGGGCTCGTCGATGAGCATCAATTATGTGACCGGGTCTTCCCGCCGCATTCAGACCATGTCTTTGCCGCGCCGGGCGATTCCCGCCGGGGCCAAAGTGCTGATCATTGATGATTTTATGAAGGCCGGGGGCACAGCCCGCGGCATGC
>Ga0316231_1002322_pt1 | contig 18367 bp, 9 predicted proteins | sample TBH18027metaG_FD_206002 | JGI IMG/M metagenome (GOLD analysis project Ga0316231, IMG submission 206002) | Freshwater microbial communities from Trout Bog Lake, Wisconsin, USA - TBH18027 | ecosystem: Environmental > Aquatic > Freshwater > Lake > Hypolimnion/Profundal zone | place: USA: Wisconsin...
GGTGACGCTACAGGTGACCGACGCGGCGGGCGGCCCGGTGGCCGGCGCGGAAGTGGTACTCTATGCGGTGGACGATGGCATCCTGGGCCTCACGGATTACAAGCTCCCAGATCCCCATGGGTTCTTTTACGAGGCGCGCGCGCTGGGCGTGCAAACGGGCATCTCCCTGCCCAACTTGCTGCCCGAAGACCCGGAAGATCTGCGGTTTGAAAACAAGGGCTATCTCGGCGGCGGCGGCGGCGACGAGCGGGTGCGAAAGAACTTCCTGGCCTGCGCGTTCTGGAATGCTTCGCTCACGACGGACGCCGAGGGCCGGGCGCAAGTGCGGTTCCCGGCGCCGGACAGCCTCACGCGCTATCGTCTGCTGGCCGTGGCTCACGCAGGCGCAGACCGCTTCGGCAGCGGCCAAACCGCCTTTCAGGTCACCAAACCGCTGGTGATTGAACCCTCGCTACCGTCCTTTGCCAACATCACGGACCACTTGGTCGCACGCGGCGTGGTCCACAACCAGACGACCAACACCGGCGAAGTCATGGTCACTCTCGAACTGGATGACAAGACAAAGGGGGACGGATCCGAGACAATTTTAAGCCAGCGGGTGAGGTTGGCGGCGCATGGCTCGATGCCGGTGGAGTTTCCGGTGGAATTCAGAGATACCGGCGAAGCAAAATGGGTATGGAGAGCCCATTTCACAGATCCGGCCGCGCCCGGTTTTGTGGACGCGGTCCAAAGTACCCTGTCCATCGGACACATTGCGCCGTTGCTCGGCGAAGTTCTGCTGGGCCACATCAACAGTTCACAAACCAATCTGCTGGCCCTCGCAAATCCGCAATTGCTCGGCGGCAAAGGCCGGATCACCGTGGACGTCGCCAACACGCGGCTCAACGAGCTGGGAGAGACCGCTTCACAGTTGCTGCACTATCCGTATGGTTGTGCCGAGCAAACCGGTTCCAGCCTGCTGCCCTGGATTCTGTTGCGCGACACTCCCGGCCTGCTGCCGGCCTATCGCGTGGGCACCAACAATGCGACCTCGGCCATCCGCGCCGGCGTGGCCAGGTTCTTTTCCATGCAAACCCAGTCCGGCGGACTCAGCTATTGGCCGCACCAGAAGGAGCCGATGCTTTGGGCCAGCGCGTACGGAGGCCTGGTGCTGGCCCTGGCACAACGGCATGGCATTTCGGTGCCCAAGGATGAGTTCGATTCGCTCCTCCATTACCTCAGCCAGGAGTTGCGCACGCCGGGCGAGGATCCGTCCAGCCGCTCGGATGGTTGCCTGGCACTTTACGCCCTCGCTCTCGCCGGTCAGGCCGAGCCCGCTTACGAGGAGAAACTCTATTCGCTGCGGGGAAAACTATCGAACGAAGACCGGGCGCTGCTCGCCTTGGCGATAGCGGAGGCTCACGGCCCGGGCGAACAGATCGCCGACCTCCTCAGCGGCGGCGCGGCGGCGCGATCCAGCGATGACAGCCGCTTCGGCTGCCCCGCGCGCGAACAAGCCATTCGCTTGCTGGCGTGGATCCATTATCGGCCCGAGGATACCTTGGTGGACAGCCTGGTGAGCGACCTGATGCGCGAACAGAAACATGCGCACTGGCAAACCACGCAGGGCAACGCTTGGGCGCTGCTTGCGCTCACGGAATACGCGCGCCAAGTGGAAACCAAGCGCCAACCCACAGACGGTCAATTGCAATACGCCGGCCAGACCTTTTCATTTCACCTTGATGAACACTCCAATGTATGCACCGCCAGCTTTTCCATCACGAACGCGGTCGGCGCAGCCCTGTGGCTGACCATGGCGGAAACGAACCGGCTGTACACCACCGTGTCCATTGAAGCGCGGCCGCCGGAAACTCCGCAGCCCCGCCAGGACCGCGGCTTCAGCTTGCAGCGCCGCTATGACCGGCTAAATGATGATAACCAACCGCAGGGTCCGGACGGCTGGCAGGTTGGCGACCGCGTGTTGGTCAGTTTGCGGCTCACCGTGCGCGAGCCGGCCTATTACGTGGCGATTGACGACGCCTTGCCGGCCATCCTCGAAGCGATCAATCCGGAATTCCGCACCCAAGCGGCGCGTTCAGCGGAATCCCAGCCGGAGGATGGAAGCTGGTGGCCGAGCGATTTCCGGGAGCTGCGCAAGGACCGCTGCCTCTCGTTTGCGGACTGGGTGCCGCCGGGCACTTATACCCTGCGTTATGTGGCGCGCGTGCGCGCGGCGGGAGCCGTAACCGCACCGTCAGCCAAGGTGGAGGAAATGTACCACCCCGAGCGCTGCGGCTTCACGGAGACCCAGTCGCTCGTTAGCGAGCGGATGAAATGACTGAAAATCGTCCTCGTCCTCGGGTTTTCCAGTTTTCGATTGCGAGGACGAGGACGAGGACGACTTGGTTGCGGCAGCGCAGCCGCGCCGTGTCCATTTATAATTGAACTGAATCCATGAAGACCGCCGCGAGAATCATGCGGTACTTGAGGCAAGCGTGGACGAACGTGTTCGCCCGCAGCTTCCGCCGTCGCTTGGCTGGCGTGCTGCTCGCGGCGGCGCTGCTGCCGCTGCTGGGCTGGCTAGCCCTGCGGCTGGTGCCCCTGCCGCCGACGCTGTTCGCCCGTACTGGTTCGGAAATCGATTTCCTGGATCGCCATGATCGTCCATTGCGGATCGTCCGGCCGGATGCCAGCCCGTTTGGACGTCCACTCGAATATGCGGACTTTCCCCGGCCATTGATCGAGGCCACGCTCGCGGCCGAAGACGTCCGGTTTTGGCATCATCATGGAGTGGATTTTCGTGGCACCGTGCGGGCGCTGTGGCAACTGGCCGTGAATCGGCGAGTCATCTCCGGGGCTTCCACCATCACCCAACAACTCATCAAGCTGGCCGAGCCTCGTCCGAGGACGTTCCGCACCAAGCTCCTCGAGGCGGCGCAGGCGATGCGGCTCGAACAGGTGTGGGACAAGCCGCGTATCCTCGCCGAATACTTGAACCGGCTCGACTATGGTAACTTCAATCGTGGCGCCGCCGCCGCCGCGGATTTTTATTTTGCCAAACCGTTGCCCGATCTCAGTCCGGCCGAGTGCGCGCTGCTCGCCGCGCTGCCGCAGGCGCCGTCCCGCTTGAATCCCTGCACGCACCCCGACCGCGCCCGCAAACGCCAGCACTGGATTCTGGGCCGGATGCAGGCAGCCGGCTGGCTGACGGAGCCGGAACTCCTCCGCATGTGGGCCGAGCCACCGCGCCTCGCCAGTCCGCACCGCGTATTTGAAGCACCGCATTTTGTGGATCTGCTGCTCACCACCGGCATTGGCACGGCCGACTGGCAGTCATCCTCATCCTCACCGCCGGCGTTTGAATCGCCGACTGGCAGTCGGCCGCACTCTCCGCCCGCCATCCGCACCACGCTCGATCTGAACCTGAACCACTTCGCCGAAAACACATTGCGACTGCGCCTGGCAAACCTGCAAGCCCACCACGTTTCCAATGGCGCGGTGGTCGTGCTGGATAACCGCACCGGCGACGTCCTGGCCTTGGTTGGCTCGGAGGACTATTTTTCCCCGGCAGCCGGACAAGTGAACGGCGCTTGGGCGCCCCGCTCGCCCGGTTCCGCCTTCAAACCGTTCACCTATTTGCTGGCCTTGGAGCGCGGGGCCACGCCGGCCACCGTGGTGGCTGACGTGCCGACGGAATTCGCAACCGCCACCGGCCTGTTCGCCCCGGTCAACTACAACCGGCACTGCTACGGCCCGGTAAGGTATCGGATTGCGCTGGCCAATTCCCTGAACATCTCCGCAGTCAAGGTGCTCGCGTCCATCGGCGGACCCGAACCGTTGCAGCGCTTACTCCAGCACTGCGGATTGTCCACCTTGAATCGTGCGCCCGAACAATATGGCCTGGGCCTGACGATCGGCAACGCCGACGCGCGGCTCCTCGAATTGGCCAATGCCTACGCCTGCCTCGCGCGGCTGGGCGAATACCGGTCTTACCGCCTGCTGGCATCCCCCGCCCCACCCATCACCGCCCGCATAGCCGACGCCGACGCCGCCTATCTCATCGCGGATGTTTTGAGCGACAACGACGCACGCTTGCTGGCATTTGGCGCGGAATCAAATCTGCGCTTTGATTTTCCCGTGGCTTGCAAGACCGGCACCAGTTCGGATTTTCGGGACAACTGGGCCTTTGGCTTCACGCCGGAATTCACGGTCGGCGTCTGGATCGGCAACGCGGACAGTTCGCCAATGCAAAATATCTCCGGGGTGACCGGCGCCGCGCCGATTCTGCACGATGTGTTCGAGTATCTGCGTCAAAACCACGGTACCACTTGGTACGAGCAACCCACGAACATCGTGACCTGCCGGATCAATCCGATCACGGGCAAGCGGCTGCGGGAACCGGAGCCGCTGTGGACCGCGGAGACCCTCCAAGAGAAGTTCGCTGCCAATCAGCTTCCGCCATTGGAGAGTCCCGATGATTACGAGACACCTGCCACCGCAGCCCACGCCGCACGATTGGACAGTAAACACCATGATTGGTTGGTCCTGCCACCCGGCCAGCCGGGACGGACTGGCTTACGCGTGCGTTTGGGCGGCGAATACCGCGATTGGTTGGCCACCGGGGACAACTGGCTGGGTTCCCGGGCCGTGCTGTCCGCAACTGCGGACTCCTTGCGGATCTTGTTTCCTCCGCCCGGCACCACCATTTATTTGGATGCCGATCTGCCCGGACAAGGCGGGCGCATGGATTTGCGCGCCGCCGGTCCGGACCACCTTGAATGGCGCAGTGACTCGCTCCGGCTCGACCGGGAAGGCACCCGCGAAATCGCGCGGCTGACGGAAGGCCGTCACGGCATCACTGTGCGCGATCCCATCACTGGCGCGGAAGCCCGGACGTGGATCGAGGTGCGGGTGAGGTGAGGCGGGACTCAAAACAGCTGGTCGAACGGAAAATCCCAGTTAAAGAAGATCCACCTTAAGCCGGGATTGCATAAGTATGGCACAAACACCATTACGGTGATTGCCCGGGACTCGCAGCCTGACAGCACGACCAATTCCTTCACCTTGAAGGTCGTTTTCACCAACTACCCGCCCGTCTTTCTCACCGCCTTCACCAGCTTGACCGTAAACGAAAACGCCCGCGCAACCAACCTGTCCTTTGCCATTTCGGACATTGAAACCGCCGCCGCCAGTCTGAAGGTCACCGCCGCCGCCTTGAATCCGGCGTTGGTGGCCACCAACGGCCTTTCAGTTGACGGCAAGCGAAATGAGCCAGAGTTCCGCCGCGGGCGATACATTTGACAACCCCGCGTCAGTCGTCTCAACCACCCTCCCCGTTGGCAGAGACCCGGTTTCCACCGTGGCGGCGGATGTAAACGGGGATGGCAAGCTGGATTTGGTCTGTGCAAACGTTGAGGACAGCACGCTGACAGCCTTGGCCTCCGGCACCAGTGTGGCATCCACGAACCTCGCGGCAAGCACGACGAATCTGTTGTTGACGGTGCTGCCGGCGAGCCAGCCGCCGGGCTTTGCGTTCGCCGCCAACTCCTTGGTGGTGGCGGAAAACCCGGGTGTGGGCGTGGTGGCTTATATTAATTTCCTGACCCGTATGACGCCGGGGGCGGGAAATCCCCCCGGGCTGCGCTGGACTTTCAGCGTGTTCACCGCCACCAACAGCGGTTCCACCAACGTGACTTTTGCCCAATTCCCGACGCTAACCACCAATGGCGTTTTGACCTTCAGAACCAAAGACTACTTCTTTGGGACCAACACCGTAAACGTGGTGATGACCGACACCGGCGGCATCACCAACGGGGGCGTCATCGCCTGCACCAACAGCTTTCAGCTCCAAGTGACGCAGTCTTATAACCAGCCGTTAATTACGGGGCTGACCAACCGGATATTCTGGGAAAATGCCAAAACCAACTTGGGCCTGCCATTCACACTGTTTGATCAACAGACCACGACTTTCGATTATAGTGGCAATCAAGGCGCGTGACAGCGGCGACGTGGATACTTCCGCCAGCCAGACGCTGAACATCATCATTCCCGCCAATCCTTTCCCCAAGCTGCCGGAAACGTTTACGGGCTTGTTCGGTGATACAAATTCGCCCTGGTTGGGCACCATGGGCTTCTTCAATCTGACGCTGGACGGCGACGGCAGCTTTAATGGGTACCTGTTGAATGCGAGTGGTACCAACCTGTTTAACGGGCAATTCAGCATCTCGCCTTCCTTTGCCACTTACGCCAGTGTCACCACCGCGGACTACACGCTGAATCTCAGCGTCAATGCCAGTGCCCAGTGGACGGAAATGATCAGCGGTTCCGCCAGCAACGCCACGGGCGCCTGGAATGCCACGCTGCAAGGCTATCTCCCCGGCTATTCGGATTCCTTCCAGACGCCGCTGGCGGGCGATTATCACATGGTACTCCCCGACTTGGAGGATTCCGCCGCCGGTCCTTCTGGCGAAAGTGTTTTTGATGTGCTGATCAGTTCTAATGGGGTGGCCGCGTTGGCGGGTTATCTCGCGGACGGCACCTTTGTAAGCCAGGCGCAACCCCTTTCGCTCGCGGGTTATTGCCCGGTTTACGTTCCGCTCTATGGGACCAATAACGGCTTGCTCATTGGCTGGCTGGACTTTACCGGCGCCACACCCGACAGCGTGAGCACCAACTCCGCGCTGATGTGGTTCAACCCAGCCGGCGCCACCCTGCTTTATATCGCCGGCTTCACCAATAGCTCGACACCCATAGCTTCGCCCTACGATTCCACGTTGGCCAACCTTATGGGCTTTGGCAGCGGCACGGTGATCCTGAGCGGCGGAAGTTTGACCACCCCCATCACCAATGCCGTGACCGCCAGCAACTATGTCATTACCGTGGATCCGGCAGCAACCGATGGTTTGAGCCTGTACCTTGACGGAACCGCCGGCGAGGTCTTTGGGTCATTCATAAGTCCCGATAATCACACAAACTATATTGAAAGCATTATCCTTCAGGGCGAGGATTTTGTGCCCGGGTACTTTATCGAAGCCAATACCAATTGGTACGGTTCCTTCATCCTGTTGGGCAACTGACGGAGCGAAAAACGCAGCCACCTTGCGTCGCGCTCGAAGCACAAGCTTTCCAGCCTACCCGTCCGCCGTAGCAGAAGTGCGGAGGGTATGAGGATTCTGGCGACATTCCAGCCGCCAGTTCCCGCGCGGAAACACGGAACTGGAAGCCGAAGCTCAGCCGGCCGTTCCCGTGAACCCACAGACAGGAATGCCGGCGCCACAGCAACCTGCATCAATCTGTTTTTATCTGTGTTCATCTGTGTCCATCTGTGGTTAAAATTTGGCCATGTTGACGACGCTGCGCATCAAAAATCTCGCCCTGGTGAGCGATCTCACGCTAGAACTGCAGCCGGGATGCAATGTCATCACCGGCGAGACCGGCGCGGGGAAGTCCATCATTCTCGGCGCGCTTAATCTCGTCCTGGGCGAGCGCGCCGACCGCGCGCTCATCCGCAGCGGCGAGGAGAGCTGCAGCGTGGAGGCCGTGTTTGAGGTGGGAGTTCAAACCGCACCTTGTTCCGGCACGCTAAAGCGTGAACTCCAACGCCTCCTCGAGGAGAATGGCTTGGAACCATGCGAGGACCAGCAGCTCGTGCTTAAACGCACGTTCACCGCCGCCGGCGCCAACCGCCAGTTCATCAACGGCTCACCCACGACCCTGGCCACGCTGGCCGGCATCGGCGAATGGCTGGTGGACATGCACGGCCCGCACGATCATCAGTCGTTGCTGCACCCGGCCAAGCAACTCGCCATCCTCGATGCTTTCGGCGGACTGGAGCCGGATCGGGAGGCCTTCGGTAAACTCGTCCACAAACGCGCCGCGCTAACCGCCGGGAAAGCCGCGCTCATCGTGGACGAAAAGACCTATGCGCAGCAACTCGATCTGCTCCGCTTTCAAGTGCAGGAGATTTCCGCCGCGCGCTTGCAACCCGGCGAAGACGAACAGGTGGAGGCCGCGTTTCTCCGCGCCAGCAACGCCGCCAAGCTGGTGCAATCCAGCCAGACGGCGCTCGACCTGTTGTGCGAGAGCGATATTTCGGTGCTCGCCCAATGCGGCGCGGTGGGCCGCGTGCTGGCGGAGCTTCAGCGCGTGGATGCCAGCGCGGCGCAGCTGGTGGAACTGCACGCCCAAGCCACTGAAACCCTGCGCGAATTGCAGTCCGCCGTCTCCCATTATGCCGACAAGGTGGACGTAGACCCCGCGCGGCTGGCGGAACTGGAAGAGCGGCTGAATCTGCTCCACATGCTCAAGCGCAAATACGGGGCCAGCCTCACGGAGGTCATCGCATTTGGCGACGAGGCGCGAACCAAATTGCAGTCCCTCGAATCGCGCGACGAGGAATTGGCGCGAATCAACGCGGCCCTGGATAAATTGGACGCGGACATCCTGAACGCCGGCAAAAAGCTGTCCGCCGCGCGCAAAAAAGTCATCCCGCAACTGGCCAAGGCGACCGTCCAGCAGCTTGCGGATTTGGGCTTCAAGCAAAGCCGCTTTGACGTGGAATTGAGACCCCTCACCCGCCCTTCCACCATCGCCCAGGCTGCGGCGGACAAGTCGGCCACTCTCTCCCCATCGGATGGGGAGAGGGACGGGGTGAGAGGCGCCGCAATTTCCGCCACGGGCTTGGATGAAATCGAATTTCAGTTTGCGCCGAACCCGGGCGAACCACCCCGCCCGCTGCGAGCCATCGCCTCATCTGGCGAAATGGCGCGCGTGATGCTGGCGCTGAAAACGGTACTCGCGGCGCAAGATGAAATCCCGGTGCTGGTGTTTGATGAGGTGGATGCGAACGTCGGTGGCGAAACCGCCCATGTCGTGGGGGAAAAGATGCGGCAGATCGCGGCGAAACGGCAGGTCTTTTGCATCACCCATCTGCCCCAGGTGGCCTCCGCGGCGGACGCGCATTACGTCGTAAGCAAACAGGTCAGAAACGGGCGCACGGTCTCGGAAATCACTTTGCTCGACCAGCCCGCGCGGGTGACGGAACTGGCGCGGATGCTTGGCGGCCAGAGCGAAGCCGCGCGCAATCACGCCCAGGCCTTGCTGGCCAAGGCAGACTGAGCGCGGACGCGGACGCCGACGGCGGGATTGGTGGTGCGGTGGATAGAAGGTGGCGGCGCTTATCTGCGGCCCGCTTCACGAAGCACAATTCCGCCTTCAATTCACCATCCTCAATTCTCCATCTTCCACTTTCTCCTTTGCGACTTTGCCGCTTGACGCCTTTGCGTTGAACTCCAACCGCAGCGTCCGGGCCGGTTCAATTTTCCCGGGGCGGATTGAATTTCTGCAAACCGACTTCGTGCGCAATGTCGTCAAACTCCTCGCGACTGACAGTTTCGAGGCGCTGGCCGCGCGCTCTGAGCTTTTCGTTGATTTTGATGGCCTTTTCCGTCATTACCTCATGGGTTTCCTGCGTGCCGCCCACGAGCGCAAAATTCTCGCCGGTGGTGACGCGCTTGTGTCCGTCGGAATCCAGTCCCAACCCGAGCATTGCGGCCTGACGTTTCTTTTTGGACTTGTGTGCCATCAATGCAGGCTAATGCCCGGGCATCGCGCGGTCAAGCCGGAGCCGTAAAATGTGAATTAATTGCCTTCCTCGGCGAAAAGAACATCCAACATTCAACGCCCACCATTCAACCATTGCCCAATCAGAAACCCTTGGAAATTGGGCGTTGAGTGTTGAATGTTGAGTGTTTCCCTTGCTCCAGGGCCTCAATGGTGAAATCCGCCGTGGGATCCCCCGCCGCGAAATCCGCCGCCGTAAAAGCCGCCACGGAATCCCCCGCCCCGCCAGCCGCCCAACCCAATCGAGACGGATGCGTGTGGATGGAAGCCATAATAGCCATACGCGGGATAGACGTACGGATATGAATAATAGGGATAGTAATAAGGCGAATAATAAGGCGAGGAATAAATGGCGGCCGCCGTGGGGTCAATGGCCGTCACCGACGGCCCCACGATACTGGTCGGGGCGGCAGGCTGAGCATCGTAAGCAGGCTGCGCAGACAACGCGGAATCCAGGCCCGGCGCTGGAGTTGCGGGCGCCGTCGAGGCCAGCACCCCGGCTTTGGGCTGGCTCAACATCGCGTTGAGGACGTCCGGTGAAAGGCCCTGTTGCTGGAGATAAATAATCTGGCTCGCGTCCAGACGATAGCCGTTCCCTGAATTCTTGATATAGGCGACAATGGTGGCGTCGCCAATCTTGGCTTGAGCAAGCTGCAAGATTTGCGCAGCAGCGTAGTCGAGTTGCGGGGCGGCGGTGGACGCGGACGCTGGAACAGCCACGGCGGCGGAAGCCTCCTGCGCCCCTGCCCAAGAGGTGGAAAAAGTCAGGCCTGCAACCGCCAGGCATGCCGCCAATCTGCCAAGAAACTTCATTTTCATATATGCTCCAATTTGTCTAACACCACAAATTGGCCCCGGTTGCACGAACTGTCAATGCGAACCTGAAGGGAGAAAAAGGCATCGCCGCCTGGTCCGATTCCATCGGACCAGGGCGGCTTGGTCACAACCCGCGTGGAGGAAACGAACGCGGGGTAAAATCAGGCGGTCAGCCGACCGCCGGCCGGTTCAAGAATGCCCGAATAGCTCAGCTTGATGGCATAACCCAAGGCATGATCTTTCCCTGCGGAGTAGGCTCGGGTCGGCTAAGGCCGCGCACGGAAGAATTGGGCCGCTTGATCTATTGGCAAAGACAGCTGGATGCCATCAGAAGACATCGTGTTTGTCTGGAACGGCGTCCACTTGGTTAAGTCAACTGACCGATCGAGCACTACGGTCACTCCGGTCTCGCCGGTCAATCGGAGCAGTAAACTGCCGTTGACTATCGCGATGCTTTCAAATTGCAACGGGATGCCGGAGACTACTGCGCGGCTAACCGCCGGAAGCGCAACGGCATTCGCATGCGGTGTGTAGATGAAACTCAGCCTGTTGGTCAACGAACGATTCCCGGCCAAATCTACTGCATACGCCAGCAGCGTGTTTGTTCCCGCATTCAGAGCAATGCTGGTCATCCAGTTCGTCCACTCGTTCACTGTTATTGGATTGGTCCACGTGCCGGAATTGAATTGCAGCCAGACATGTTCTATTCCCCAATTATCTTGCGCTTTGCCCAACACGGCAAATACCGAATTGCTCAAATGGGCGCCTGAAACCAGATTTGTGATCATCAACGTCGGTTTTGTAATATCGGCATACGACGCGGTGAGAGTGAGGTTCGACGCCATCATGAACTTCACGGCTGGGTTGTTGGTAGTGAACCCGCCGACCCAGTTGGTGGCGATGGTCCAGTTGGTGAAGACAAAACCCGCCGGCGCGTTGGACGCCAGTAAACCATAATTGCGCCCAATTTCAAACGGCAGGCTGTTGGTACTGCGTACGTAGGTGGCCGGTGCCACCCCAAGCCAGACAGAGTGCAATTGCAGCAGATCGGTGACGACAAAGTCAAAGCTCACACGGTTGGTGGCTGAGTGATTTCCCGCGCTGTCCAGCGAGTAAGCCAGCAGCGTATTGGTGCCCGGCACGAGGACCATGTCGGCGCTCCAATTGGTCCAGCCATTAGCGGTGGTGGCATTGGTCCAGTCAGCGCCATTCAATTTGAGCCTGACTTGCGCAACCTGCTGGTTGTCGCCAGCCTTGCCGGCGGCGGTAAACACGGCGTTGCTACAGCGCTGCCCCGGAACGGGTGCGGTAATGCTGTTTGTCGGCGGAGTGACGTCGGCAAAGTTGGCAATCAGCGTCAGGTTGGAAGCCATCGCAAATCTTAGCGTGGCGTTATTGGTGAGCGTGTTGGCGGCGCCATCAGTCCATTTCACAAACCCAAAACCATTGGTGCCTTTGGCGGTTACCGTATAATTGGTGCCGATGGCGAGCAGGGTATTATTGTAATTCGGCGAAACCGTCCCCTCTCCGACAATGCTCAAATTCAGGGGGGCGCAAAGGACGTAGAAGAAGTTGCCGTGGTTCGTGGCAGAGACATTCCCGGTGGCGTCCACAGCGTAAGCTTGAATGATGTTCGTGCCTGGTGTCAGGACGGGCAGGCTGGCCGTCCAATTGGTTCCACTGGCTGAGAGCAGTGCCTGTGTCCACGAGCCGCCTTTGATTCCACACCAGACGCTGGCGACACGGGCATTGTCGGCGCACCTGCCCTGGACCGCCACCACCGCGTTGCTCAGTCGCTGGTTTGCCGCGGGTCCGCTGATGGTGAGGCTGGGGGGTTGGGTGTCAACGGCGAGCGTGACCGAGCCCGGGATATACTGGGCGACGGGCAGTTCGGTTGCAAGTGTGCTGCCAACCTCGCGGGCCAACGGAGTGTCACCGAAGGCTACGGGCGTGGAGGTCACATGTGTAAAGCCAGCGGAGACAAAACTCGCGACCGCCACTACCTGGGTGCCTTTGGCAAAAGCTTGACTGCTGCTCGGAAAATCAACCGCCAAACCCACTTGGCCATTGGTCAGAAGGGTGGTATTTTGCAGCAATTCGCCGCCGGTTGCACCCGCTCCCAGCGCCGCCCCAGTGAAGGTCAGCACATTTGTGTCAAAGGAAAGACTGAATTGAATGCCGTTTTCGTTGCCTTGGGACGTCAGACGGATGGGCACATTCACGACTTGGCCACCCACAGCACCGGCATTAACCGCTTGCACGACCCGGTTGGAATCCTGGCTGTTCGTCCTCGGCTGAACCAGCGCAACCGCCGCGGTGTGGACATGGACCGGCCCGGTGGGACCCCAGGCCAATGTCAGAGGATCCAAACCCTCGATGAAACGTCCAACTTGGGTCCGGTCGAGCACATTGATCTTCCCATCACCGCCGGTGGCGAACGGAGCACAGTCCGCCCGCTGAAATTCCAGCGGAGTCGGAGTGTCTTTCCCTTCAATAAACCGGCCCAACTGGGTGCGATCCAAGATGGTCACTTGGCCGTCACCATAGGGCCTGGGGGCCACGTCCCCTTCATATCCTATCAAGATGTTTACAACGCCCGGAATCCATTGGTTCACCGGCAATTCCGTGGCGTTGGTGCTGCCTACGATCCGGTCAAACACGTCGTCGCTAAAATAAATCATTGTGTTGGTGGGCGTGGTCCGGGAAGCCACCGCAAAATGCACCACGGCTACCTGCTGGGTTCCCAGGCCGAAGTTGCTCGCGCTATTGAGAAAATCCACCTCCAAGCCCACCGCTCCTTGCGAAATCGAGTTGGTGTCTTCCAACAAGCTGCCGCTGTTGGTGGCTGCGTGGCCCAGATCGGCCCCCAAATAGCTCAACAGGTTGACATCATAATTCAACGTGAATTGTAGCCCGTTTTCGTTGCGCAGTGAATTCATTACAATGGGCACATCCAGCGTGCTGCCAGCATATGCATTGGTACCAACGCACTGCACAAAACGGCGGGTGGGGTTCACAATTATGAAATGCGGCACGGACGCCGATCCATGATCCGATCGGGAATTATGCGAATCCCAGGCCGATATGAAGTAATCCACCCCCGGCCCCACCACATAGTTCGCCGGGATGTTGACGGCAAACAGGTTGCTGTTCGCTCCAGCGCCTGCCACCATAGGCAACATCAGATACGGAGCTGATTGGTAAGGATCATGCACGCGGTAATATAAATTCACCTGGCTGACATAATCTCCCGCGTCGGGATCGCTCACTTTGGCGGTGATCGCCACAGCTTGGCCCGCAGTGGCATTGGTCACGGGCGTGTGGATAATCACGGGAGGCAGGTTGGGCAGGACGGGAATCCAAAGCGGCAAGGCATTGTAATTGAAAGGAACATATACTTGTTCCACGCCGTCGCTGACCCACACATAATAAAAAACGCCGGGGGTTATTACTGCCCCAGCCGGAATGATGCCGGTGATCGAGTAATTTCCCGGGCCCGTTCGCGCCAACGTCATGCTCACACCCGTGAAGGAAGTTGTCCCAGCAGGCTCATAGAACATTTCCGCTTGCAACGTTGCGTTCGTATTCATGTCAACCACGGTGCCGGCAATTGTCAACGCCACATTTTGTGGTTGGGAGTTTGAACTCAGCGCCAGCGTGGCTGGCGTAAGCGTGACCACCGGAGTATAGTCCACCCGGTAAACACCGCTGCCGCATTGTTGCTGCCCCCCCACCGTCACATGCACCGTCACCGTTCGGATTGTTCCGTCGAACACCGGATTGTGGGTATGATAACGCAGCACGTAGCCGCTGCGCACCTGCCGGCCGATTTGCTGGTAGATGCTCGCAATGTCTTGGGCAGACGGGGCAAAGTAAAAGGAACCACCCGTGTCACCGGCAATTGTCTGCAACGTGTTCTGATCTGCGTCAGTACCCAGACCGATGGTATAAACGGGCACCCCTGCGTTAATCGCATTCGTAACCACCAGCGTGAGCGAATCGTAGCTGGGATTGCAGGAATTGTTTTCCAGCCCGTCCGTGAACACAATGACCGCTTTGGGGGACGGCTCCTGGCTCAAGCTGTTAATGCCCATGCCGATCCCATCAAACAAGGCAGTGTTTCCATCGGGAGTCAGTCCATTCACTAGCGCTACCAGGTCAATCACTCCATCCTGGTTGGCATCGGCCAGCATCCAGTCTGAAGCTCGCAATAACTGATCCGAACCGCAAGAATCCACCGTGACTAAACTGCCGCGATCCATTGGAGTGGCGTTGGTAATAAATGAGTCGGCGGCGGCCTGAGCCTCAGTCATCTTCGAAAGCCCGCCACTATCGCTTTCACTCATGCTTCCACTGCGGTCCATCACCAGTGCTACGGATATGCCCCCCTCGCTAATTTCCCGCGAGAAATTGGTGATCGTTTCCGTCGTGGCACTCCTTTCGGTGCTCGATTCTTCGCAGACTGAAAAAGCTGACTGCGTCAAATTCGTGATCGCATAGCCATTCGCATCCAAAACCGTGACGTAAACCGTCACGTAAGGAAATTGGTTGGCAAGGATGTTCAAGGGAACCACCGGATTGGTGCAGTCACATGACGAAGACGTTCGCGCAATGACTCGGTCCACATGCCTGCCACTGTAAGGGGCGGCAAAGGGGTGAAAGACTCCCAACTCCTTATCCCAAGTCCCCGCTTGTGCCGACGGATTCAGGGTCAGGCTGTTAACGCTTCCCGGACTGGTTGCGCCCGCCGATAAGCTCCCGTAGGGAGGATAGGCCAGCATGCTGACGGCCAATAGGGCGAGGGCCAGCAATTTCAAACGGAGTATTCGAGTATTTCGTTTCATAGTGTTTTCGGTTTGCTTGATTTTAATTTGGTTGCGCTGCAAATTCATAGTGATCTTTGCCGACGGCCCAGACCTTAGTCCCGGTGCCTACGACTCACATTTCGGAAGCTTGTTCATTGAGGTTACGGAAGAATTACTGTTTTTCGGACACTTATTTTCCGATTCATCAACTTGGACGTCACAATTTCATTCTGATTTCAAACTTCATATCCCGATCGATAGTTTCATATTGTCGCTGCAGTGTCTTTGCACTTCTTGTCAATTACTTGCCAGATTTTGCCATTAGGTTGCCCGACAACCCATGGCGTACAGGAGCCCCTCGCCCTCATCCATGCTGAATGGAGCATGCGTTGCCGGCGGAAATTATATTGGTCAAACCAAAACACGTGCGCCACCCGTTCCTAAAGGAACGGCGCCATTCAGTTACGGGAAATCTGAAATTCTTTTTGACAATCATAATGGGAGTCTAACCCAAAGCCTAAGGGTTGGCGCTCCTCCGCCTACCTTGGTGTCGTTGTGCGTTGGTTCCTCAACCCTACCGGGGTTGTCGCCGGCACCCCCCCCCCCGTCCCTCCAACTTGGGTTTCGACGCAGAATCCTCTTGGGAGCCGGACGACGAAGTCCCAAATCCTTGACAGGCGGAAACACCGCATACCGATGTTCCCCTCCGCCCCGATTGGACAAACCGCCACGATCCCCCCGCAGCCCGTCCAAAATCTATTGATGCACTCAACGCCCACACCTACTGATTCGCAAACCTCCAACGAGAGGTTACAGCCCAATTCAATATTCTCAGTGCAACCATCCGCCGCCGCCGCCCAGGCACAACGCAATGACCGCCACACAACCGGCCGCCACCCCGATGACCGCCACATCCACCACCGCATCCACTGTCACCGCCAAAGGCGTCATCGCCACGCCTTTCCAGGAGCTGACCACCAGCCCATCCTGATAATAGGGCAGCACACAGAATTCCGGCGAACTTTCCGGGCGATACAGGGTGAACGCACCGCCATGGCAAACCGCGAACACCAAATTGGAACAAACCGGCAAATTCGTTCTCGATTCCAAGGGCAAGACGGGGATAGGCACGAGGCCCGCAGCGCGCCGCGGGTTCACGAACCGCGGCGGCTTGCTGTCGGCCAGGCGCCGGGCATTGGCCTTGAGAAAATAGGCGCGCCGCTGGACATCATTGGTCCGGTCACTCGCTGCCGAGTATTCCACAAGCACATCCAACGGATGTTCCGAAGCGAACAACTTGAGCTTGGGATCCGCTTGCGGGCGGCAATGGGAAATGTCCCGGCTGTCGTTCCACAAAGCATACGTGAGGCTGTGGTCCTGAATGGTGTCGCAGCCCCCGACCAGACCCGCTAGCACGACAGCCAGCAGGACGTTCAGGATCTTGGCGAATAATGAGATCGCTGTTTTCATAATCGTGGGGGTGTTTTCAAATTAGGAACGGACCGCGGGTCTGTGACCCGCAGCAATTCCACCCAGTCGGAGGCAATTTCAAGAAAACGGACGCGCCTTAAAGGATGGATATTGCTGCGGTTCGCAGAGCCGCGCTCCGCGAACTGGCAATGGAGCGCGGGTCTGTGACCCGCAGCGCGCCGAGGCTTCACAAATCGAGGCGGTTTGCTGTCGGACAGGCGACGAGCAAAGGCCTTTGGACACACCTTGCAGTGTGGACGTGGCTGCGGCTCGCAGAGCCGCGCTCCGACCTCGGAACCGAACTTAAACCCACCTCTCGTCTTCATGGCGATCTGAGGCGGTAATACCTGCTGGGATAATTGGTCCACTGGGGATCGCTGAAATAGATCATGCCGGCGGAGGGGACATTGGTGGCAAGAGCGATCCAGACGGGATTAGCCAGGTCCGAGCAGGCATCCACAACCACCATGGCGTTAGTGGCCCAGGAAATGACCAAACTGAATTGGTTGCTTATCGTTCCCCAATTGGCACTGGGGTTCAAAATCACCGGATAGGGCAATGTCCACTGGGCCGTGAGTTGGCAGGCAAAGGCATTACTCCAACCCGCCATCCCAGGCACATAATAAATGGTGGGACTCTCCCCATAAAATATGGTGCAATCGCCGGCAGGGGCATTTCCTTGGAAATAGGCCGTGGCCAGGTTGGAACAAGATCCGAAGGCATAGCTCCCGATGCTGACAACCTTGCCGGGAATGGTAACACTAGCCAAGTTACAGGAACCAAACGCATTGTCTCCGATGCTGGTGACGCTGTTGCCCAGCATGACGTTCGTCAGGCCAACGCAATCGGCGAATGAACCGGCTCCGATGCTCAAAACACTGTTTGGAATGGTGAGACTGGTCAGGTTGCATCCCAAAAACGCATTGTCGCCAATGCCGGTGACATTATTGCCCAGCATGACGTTCGTCAGGCTAACGCAATTCTCGAACGCCCCAACGCCGACGCTTGCAACGCCGTCGGGGATTATGACTGTGGGCAGATTCCAGCAACCACTGAAGGCATAGTCTCCAATGTCAGCAACACTGCCGGCAATGGTGATCCCCGTCAGATTCCAGCAGTCGTTGAACGCGTAATCGCCAATGCTGAAGACACTGCCGGGAAGCACATAGCTGCCGGCCATTCCCTCAGGATATAGCAGAATGGTGGCCTGGCTCTTGTCAAACAAGACTCCATTTATGCTGCTATAATACGGATTATTGGAACTCACGGTTATTGAAGTCAGGCTCGTGCAATTATTAAACGCACCATACCCAATCTGATGAAGCCTGTTTGAGATCGTGATGCCAGTCAGGCTGCAAGAATCAAAAGCGTAGCTGGCGATACTGGTGACGCTATCGGGTATGAAATAATTTCCACCGTTTCCATCGGGATATTGCAACAATGTGTTCTGGCTCTTGTTAAATAGAACCCCAGCCAGGCTGCTGTAGTAGCGATTCGAGGCATCCACGTTGATCGCGATCAGGCTGGCGCAATGATAAAATGCGTAGCTGCCCAGGCTGGTGACCGAGCTGCCAATCGTGACATTGGTCAGACTGCCGCACGCTGCAAACGCCGATCCCCCAATGCTGGTCACGCTGCTGGGCAGCACGACCGTTATCAGGGTGGAGCAGTTGTAA